>Ga0181532_10001704_pt1 | contig 21052 bp, 44 predicted proteins | sample PEATcosm2014_Bin_33_FD_119768 | JGI IMG/M metagenome (GOLD analysis project Ga0181532, IMG submission 119768) | Peatland microbial communities from MTU Mesocosm Facility, Houghton, MI, USA - PEATcosm2014_Bin11_30_metaG | ecosystem: Environmental > Terrestrial > Soil > Wetlands > Peat | place... | reverse complement strand
CGTTTGAACGGGGTCGGGCAACAGGCGGGGTTGCTGCACGAATCGGCCCACACCAGATTGTCCATTGTCCCGCATGCGCCCAAGTCTACGTGATAAACGGTGCGCTCGCTCTGTATCCACTCCAGATTATGCTCCACGCACCACATGATCGCGGCGGTGATGCACGATTCGGCCCGTTCCTCACTGGGCATAATCGCTATCAACTCCTCCAACCGCAGATAGTCCTGGCTCATCGTCGCGTGTGCGATCTTCTCCAGGTGCTCGTGGGCGATTGTCCCAACCGTGCCCGCATCCTCCAAACTTTCCCTCGCGGCCTTTTTCGCTTCGGCGACGATCTCGTCCATTTCCTTGAGGAAGAACTCAAACGCGCCATTCGGGCCCAGGTGCTTCGCCATGCAGATTTCACGGAATCGGTCAAGTGCCTTGCGGATGCCCCAGTTGATGAGGGGCTCGCTGGCTGTCCCGTCAGTCTTTTTTATGACGGTGGTCACCCCATCCAAGGGCAGAAGACCCATTGGCGTCTCCAGCAACCAGAGCCACTTGTCGCGGTCAAAGCGCAGCACCTTCGTATTGTTGTAGAAGTAGTGGGGAGGGCCCGTGTTATACTTTTTGATTATCAGGGACATTTGTCTCCTAGTCGAAGGTGCTATCTGTGCTGCTGCCATCTGCCCACGCGAGTTCTTTCGCGGTAGGTCGCTTTGCGTAATCTGCTTCCTTCGTCCTACGCATCTTTACTGGGGAGGGCGTCTCTTCCACATTGATCGTGCCCACGCTCACCGTCAACGTAAACGCGCTAATCCTGCGCCCTTTGAGACCCTTCTGCTTGAATAGGTCTCGTCCCGCGGCGGCGAATGCAGACTTGAGTGTGGAACCTGTCCCGCGACCTTGCTGGTACATGTACTTTGCCAGCAGTTCTGGGAACTTCCCTTCGAGTGTGACCGATTTGAGTGTTTTCATGCGTTCTCCGAACTTCCTATGACGAAGCACGTGTTCAGATATCGATGGGCGATTCGCTCGCGGATGAGCGCGGTATTGCGCGCTTCCACCGCTTCACGGTCAATCCCGATGTAGCGGACGGCATTCAACCCAGACGGGCCCAGGTCAAAGGTGTCGTCCACGTGGATGTAATCGTAGTCGAGAGTGATGGGTAGTTTAGCCACGGGTGCGGTCCCGTCTCTGGCTTTCGGCGAACTTGGCCGATTCCAGTTCCCACCCGTTCTTGAACAGTTTCGCGTGGCCTTCAATTTTCTCAGGATTGTTCCTTATTTCTATGCCCATCCTGAAAGCAAGACGCCCCTTCTCCACCAGCCTATCCCGCCAGTCGAGATGGAAATCTTTCGTTGCCTGTTTCAGTTCATCGATTTTCATTGTTTTGCCCCCATTGCGACCACCGTCTTCGGAGTGCTAATCCATGCGGTTGTCGGATTCAAAAGTCTAGGATAACGCGGGCCGAGCCCCAGCCATATGAGCACTCTGGAATCGGGCACGCTCACGTGCTGCCAGTGGTGGTCAATCGCGACCTGCTTCAAATCGGCCATCATGTCCTTGTGGTATCCGCGGATGGCGAGCGCGTGGCGAATCTCCTGCGCACGTGCTGGGGCGATCTGGCCCACACACGTTCCCACTAGCGCGAGCCCTACGATCTTCGACAGGATGTATGCTCTGAGTAATCTCATTTTCTCCTCCGTATGGGAAACAGAATAGGCAGCGAGTAGCACACGAGGCAGAATATGAACTGCCCCAGTAGCCACCATGTGACCTTGTCGAATATCATAGTTGGTCCTCCGTGATAGAAACGATTTCCCCGTAGAACAGGCGGTAGAATCGGGCCCGAACCTCTTCCTCACTGTCCCCGCGCATAACGCGGGTAGATGTCACCGTGCTCCCGATGTACGGGGCATAGACAACCGTGAACGACTTGGACACGTACGGTTCCATAGTCTCCTCATTTCCCGACGGCTGCCGCGAAGGCCGCCGCCGCTTCTGCTTCGTCCGCTTCGAGGTACACCATCGTATTGCCCCCGTTCACGTGACCCAGGTACTTCTGGAGTTCGGCCACTTTCATGCCGCCCAGATATGCCAGACGTCCCGTGCTGTGCTTGAGCGCATGCGCGTGGCACTTGAACTCGGGGATGCCCGCTTTGCGCCCGTACTCCACCATCCTGCGGTGGAATGTCATACGGGACATGGGGAAGAACCGACCCGTCATCGTCGTCAGTTCCTGCTCGTCGGGCAGCAATGGCTGGGTCGTCTTGCGCGATTTTTTCAGCCGCTGCACTACCAGATGCCCGCCCACGATATTGCTCTCGTTCAATGAGATGACCTCGCTCACGCGCAGCCCATGGTTGAATGTGACCCGCAGCATAAGCGCGTCCTTGTGGGACACCTGCTCTGCCGCGTCGAACAGTCTGTGCAACTCATCTCTGGTTAAACTTTTCATGGTTCAAATATACAGGACTATCGCCCGTCTGTCAACTCCTCTTTTTCGTATACTAAGTGGTAAACAGTCGCGTGCAGGTGCCAGCCCGCAGCCGCGCCGTTCAGGATCTTGCGCGCCCGTGTCGTGCTGTTGGCCGCTTCATAGACGGCGACAGCGGCGAGCGCGGCGTGGATAAGCCCCTTCAGGTTCTTCTCACTGAGCATACGCCCTCCTCATGTAGGATATAATCGCCACGTTCCCCTTCACGTAACCTCGCCCTGCGATAATCTGATCAAGACTCGCGGAGCGATTACGATCTCCCGTTTTGAGACGCCCGTAGTACTCCAGTTCTAAACCAAGGATAGGACAATGGGTGGGGATGGGTTTCAAGTCATCCTCTGTTATATTGAACTCCAGACCATCTCGTTTCGCCCGTTCTCTTGAGCGGCACAGCATCCACTGTAGGGGGTGATCTCTACGATACGCCTTGGTTCTGGCGAGAGTCTCCGCTCTGTGGGACACGTAGTATGCGCGCCCCGCTGCTGCTGCCTGTGGCTTCCGTGACTGGTATCCCGCACGATCGTAGGCTTTCTTTTTAGCCTTAGATACTGCGTCGGTCTTCGCCTTCACTCGGTCACCGCCTTATTGCGCGGATCATAAATCGTGAACAGCCCTGTCGGATAGCGGGGACCGATTGGCTTGTCCAGAATCGCCCGCATGCGGACAATCGCCCAGTCCTGAGACTCGTCCCTCTTCGTGAATAGTTTCCATAACAGTTCGCTCATCTGAACCTCCTCGTTTCTGAGATGCCCCAGTCTTCTTTGATGCCCAATTCCTTTTTGGCCCGTTGCTTCTGGAACGCCGCAAACTCTTTCGCCGTCTTCTCATCCATCGCTTGATTCGCGGGCATTGCCAACTTCTCTTTCACGATCACATTCAGAATGTGCTTGCAGTTTGTCCTGGGGGTGTGCTTCGTCCAGTCGGGACAGGAGCACGCCCACGCCTTCGGTTGCCCCAGTGGGCTCTTGACCGACACTACATACGGCTTCGCCGCAGTCCCCTGCACTGCCCACTGGTCCACCCAGAGGGGTGAGTTGGCTTTAGGTAACTTCCTAATTTCCCCGTTGAGCATGAATTTTCTCCACCTGTCGTAGGAACTCAGTCTCTGTTAGCATCAACTTCATACGATTACATGTCACACAGCAAGACACGCTGTTGTTCAGAATGTACCCCGTCGCATTGTTCAACCTATCCACGCCACCAGAGGGCGCATCCCCACAGTAGTGACAGGGATCCGCGATTATGCCTAAGAACTCGCCCAGAGTCAAGGCGAAAGCCAACCCGCGGGACACCGCCGACTTGACATAGCGGTTGTATCCCATCTCTGGTCTGCATAGCGCACAGTTTGTTTTCCATCGCTCATGTGGGCACAGTGCCGTGCCACACCCTTTGCATTGGGTCTTAATCTTCCCGTGTGTGCACACCTGTCGTCCCCCGCATTCCCTGCAGGTTTCTTTACGACGGTTGTGCTCACAGATAATTCGCCTCTTCACTTCACTCCTCCCGCTGCTATAAAAACGGCCACCCAAGCCAGAATATAAATCAGTCCCATGACAAAGTCAAGTGCATCATCGTGGCTCATACGAGGAACCGCACGGTGACTGTCCACTTGTCACCGTCTTCCTCTATGTCCCAAATCAGGTGGTCATCGTCAATCATGTTCTGGGCCAATTCCAGCCCATCGCGAAAGGCGATTGCCTCTCGTTCGGTTTCAAAAATTTCGGTCACTTCGTCCATAGATCCCCCTGTGGGCCAGTTGGCCCGATTGTGGCATTCGCATTGACACGTCCAAGGCGGGACGGCGTTCGCGTGGTCCCTCAAACAGCACAACCCCGACATCCTGTCGTCTCGCATTTTTGGCCCCCTGTCAATATAGTTCCATCATGGAACGAAGGTGACAGGGTGCCGTTACACCCTGCCGCCCACGGTTGTGGAGTCTACATAGACAGACCCCGTTTTGCATTTGCAGCCCGATACACGGAGAGCAAATCAGCCCCCTCTTGGACTACCACCCCCACTGTCCACGTCGAAAGAATATCGTTATGGCAGGGGTGGAACCCACTAAAATTTGAGTGGGTAGGCAGCCCGCATACCGCACACCGCCAGCCGTCCCCGTGGGGCTCGATTCTGGCCCGTTTGCAGCGGGGGCAGGTCATTTCTCGAATGCCCCCACCATCCCCAGGACGAGAATAATCACGATGAGTTCACCCAGGGTTAGCGACATAGGACCACCCACAGGTATCCGAGTGTCCAGCCTATGCCCAACCCGATGACGAGGACGAACCACTCCAGTTTGGTTTTCATAGGTTATCCCTCAGGTACTGCTTGAGTTTGGTGAGGACGGTGAACACGCGCGGCACTTCCCCCGAGTTCGCGTAGGTCGGCCAATACTCCCAGCCGTAGGTGACTCCGCGGATATCTCCCACGTGCGCCCCGTTCTTGAATACCGCGAGGCGGTTGGCTGAACTGTCATATACCCCGAATCGGATGAACAGGTTTTCTGTGATATCACTCATACTCTCCTCCGCTCCTGCTCGACAGCAGGTTCTTGTTCCAGATTTTCCAACTTCTCGCACGAATCGCAGAACAGCGCGTCGCACTCACGGCCACAATCGCCGCACAGATTCACCCTGGGTTTGCGCTCTTGGTTGATGCGCGCTTCTCTCACACCGTAACCTGACATGATTTTCTCCTGAGCCTGATTGGCCCTACCCGCTGTCAGAACCATACCAAGGTTCTGACAGAAGGCAATGCTCTCAGACTTACTGAATACGGATGGAAGTGAAGAACGTCTTCACGTCATCCATATTGGTTCCTTGCGAGTCCACCCAAGTACCGAATGCGAACATGTAGCCCTTGTTGCCCTTGACAATGACGACCAGAGCGACGCGCATTGTTCTGCCGCCCACTTGCTTGTCGACAATCGTCGCCAGTGCGGGCTGCCCGCTGATAGTGGCCGACGTCTGCTTTACCACCGTACCATTACCGACGAAACCATTTGTGACGCGGGTCAGGTCTTCAGGGACAGTCGCGAAGTTATACTCCGAAACCGCTACCATGTACGTATCGTCATTCGGAAGCGAAGCCGAGAACGTAGTAATGGTAAACGGCTTTCCCGCGTCCGTAGTAAGCGACTTCGGGCCATCTGTGGTCAGTTCCACGGGGGCATTCACGGAGAAACCCTTGTGATAGTCCAGGTCGCTCACCAGCTTTAGGCCAGCGGGCACGTGCATGTAGGACGAGTCCTGCAACGATACGGAGTAGTTGTAGGTTTCGCCGTCTGCGATGTCGAACGAACGGCCACTCGTGCTGCGCTGACCATCCGTAGCGGACGCGGTGTAACTGCCAGGGTACACGGGCTCCGTGCAGAATCCACCAGGGATGACGTCGCCAGTGCAGACGGGATTTCCGTTCAGCATGAATCGCAGGTTCACGTCAGTTTGGTTGTAGAAGTTAACTTTCGTGCGACCATCTTGGCCGAATGCCAATGCGGACGCGAGGAACAGAATGGATGCGATGAGAAACTTTTTCATGGTGTTTTCCTTTGGGCATTCGCCCGTGAATCTATGCTACGACTTGCGGGACTCTTCCAGATATTCAAGGGCATTCTGGTAGAGCGAGTTCAGTTTTTTCTTGCACTGAATATGCTCGTCCAGATTGCGATGGAACACGGTTTTGCACGGCTCGCCATAATGCAAAGGCTGACCGCACTTGTGGCATGGTGTCGGCTTGTTCACGGCTGAGGGTATGCCCAGCGGCGTACTCCGATGCGGGGCAGGTTTCACCCCACGGATTATGCGAATGGCGTGTTCCCTATCCCGAACGAACAGACCTTTGAGTCCGCTTCGTTTGAGAATCAGTTCCGCCAGCGCGGTGACGGGCGCATCCTTTACGCCCTGGAAAGTGCTGTTCATTTGTTGTGCTCCAGTTTCTTCCATTCCTTGTTATGTTTGCGAATATGTTCCCGCACGGCTGTCGCTGAGATCTTGTTGGTCTTCAGGGCCAGCGTGCTCCCAGTCTTTGGGCTGTTGAATAAAACCAGATCCCATGCGTGGTCGGGGCAGTCTTGTATGCCCACCCAGATCCCGCCGCCCTTCTCTACGATGTCACAGAAGAACCGCTCGTACACTGAGTTTACGGTCACGATTTTGTCCCCTTCCCTTCAGATTCAATCCTAGCACGGACTTCCCCCTCAAGGCAACCCTTACCAAACATGGCGGCATCAATCACCGTCTGGGCTGCCCTGAGGGAAAGACTGCGGGGGCGCAGTACCAACCGTGCCACCCGCTTCCAGTACTCCTCTTGTTGCTCTGGTGAACTGAACATCATCGCTCCCCCAGAATGTGCAGAGCGAGATAAATAACCCCGCCCCAGAATGTGACCGACAGTGCAATCACTGCGGTCCAAATGAGTAGAATCGCCCAACTCTCGCTGTTCATCGTTTCACCTTCAGTTTGTCCAAACAGGGAGCATTGTATTCGGGCTTGGTGACCGTCTTCTTAGTCGTGCCCAGAACACGACCGAAGACCGACTGTACTGCCTCACAGCCTTTACCTTTGTACCCCGCCAAGTCTATGGACGGGTTGCCCTCATCATCGAATGTGAGTGTGACTATCTTCGCCATAAGGGCGAAAGGTTTCATAGCGAACCTTCAAATTGTCAACCGCGCGTTTGACTTGCGTCTCCCGCGTGTTGTTCTTCGCGTTGCCAGTTTTGACTTCCAGCAGGATGACTTCCTTCAATTCGCCGTCGTGCAACCCGTCAAAGATGATGTAATCAATGGGTTGTCCAATGAAGTGGGCATCCTTGGGGTTGTAGTTGAACCCCGCGAGATGCGGGGCGAACTGCTCTGCGATTAGTCCAGTGTTGACGGACTTGGAGCAACGGATTGCGTCTGCACGCTGTTCCGCAGTATGCGCCAGTTTCCACTGCTCCAGTTGAGTGGCGGCATCTGCCCGTGCCGTCTGCTGTGCAATCGCGGCGAAGGAACTGGTTAATTCCAAAGGATATGCCGCCTTCCACGCATCAAACTGACGGGACATCTCCTGCTTGTAGTCCGTCTGCTGTTGGAGCAGGGCATTGGACGCGTCCCGCTTCCAAGTCTCAAACTGCTGTGGAAGTCTTTGGTTCTTGAACCAGAGTGTGATGACGGCGATTGTCAGAATTACGATTACAACGATTGATAGAATCATTTTGTCCTCTCTATTAAGGTAACTGCCACCCGTCATCAAACACGGCGATTAGGGTGCGCCCGCTGCCTACCCAATCGCCTATGCACACGGCGGAGAACCCGTCAGTGTCTTTCACGACACACCACCTATCGTGGTTTTCAATAGACACTTGGCGCGCTTTCGTCATCGCTTCGCCATAACCGCCATTGAGGAGAGTTTGGCGCGCTATGCACTCAAAAGGGTTTTCATAGACAAAGGCATCCTTGGCGCGCTGTCCTGCTCGCCACTGCGCTTCCTGCGCTTTGCGTGGGCGTTCTTCCCAACGGAAGAACCAAAACAACAGAAGGGCGAAGATACAGATTAGGGTGAAAGTCATTTTGTCCTCCGCGCGGATTGAACCCTGTTGACATAGCAGGTAACACGAACCCAACCCGTCAAGAGCGCGATGATGATGAACCATCCAAGGATGTATTTCCAGCATAGTGCCACTGCCAGAACTACGATGGGGATGACTACTGGCGCACAGACAGACAGGAAGATGCAGAATATCAGGAAGTCCGTGAAGCAACCGCCGCGTTCCAACCCCTTCAATCTGGTTTGGAAGGCGATCTGTATCTCTCGCTTCGCATTCTCGCGGGATATGCTCTCCTGTGGTTTGCGCCCCTTGTTGAAGTGCTGCACTTTCTGGTTCAGTTCAAAACGTTTCATTGTATCCTCCAAAGATGTTCGAGACGCCCATGCTGCAGGCGTCCCGTGTTTTCCAACCGCGGTCACTCACGCGGGAGATGCGGAAAACATAACCAGACGCATGAGCATTGCCACCGACCCTGCAGAATTAACTTCAGATTGTGAAGGTGCGCTCATGCGGCTGATACGTTTTCGAGCCAGCTTGCTAGGCTGTGTATCTGTTGTCCTTTGCTGTCTCGCTCTACTCATTGAGCCGACAGAAACGCGGTCAAGATGTTCGCGTGCGATTCAGGATTCAGCCAATGTGCACCGTGCCGTAGGCTTGTGGCCTGTCTCGCGGTTAGCATCCTGTAGGCTTGCTGTCACCCTGCTCTTAGGCTGGGGTGCTTGCCCTTCATTAGTGCTGTACGCTGGCACGGAGCAGAGATGGTCACCTGCTCTCGTCTTCTATTTGGTTGGGTGACTTGGCCGCTTTCGCCCGTCCTCGCCCTGCCTTGCTTTTCAAAGAACCAACTGAACTATGAATATCTTAGCACACCCCAAGAACCGCGCAAGGCACTTCAGTGCATGTACCATAGGACATTCGTGCCATACGTGTATCCCGTAAACTGTTGAAAACAGAGAATCGGCCAATCATGAAACATACGCGGTCACCTCATATCGGCCAGACTCCATCCTGTGCCAGGACAGGGACAGCCAGGAGTGTGCGCCCACTTGCTCGAGTGAATGCCCGTCCCTGCCACAGTAGATAGCGGACTCTGTGCACGCGAAACCATTCACGGCGAGTATGCGGTCAATATCCGTGATAGGCAGACCATCGTGGTACGTGAGCCCTAGCTCCCACAGAAGACCGTTCACTCTGCGGCGCGCGGTGCGCTCTGAACTCGCATTTTTGAAAATCGGGCCAATCCACTCAGCCATATATCACCCCCGTGAGCCAGATTAGAACAGCAATGATTCGGTCAGTCATTACTTGCCCCCTTAGTACTGCTGAATCCAAGTCAACCGTTGACGGCATATGCCACAAATGAGAGAACGTGACGGCATGCGAGTTTTACCGTGCTTCACAGGTGAGCATGCGCAGGGTGCGATGTACTTGTACCCTGCTTGCTTTGCGTCTATCTCGACAGCGGCGCACGCCTCAGGTTTCGCCCCAACCGCCACCGCGGCCAATTTCCAAGCGTATCCATGCCCTTCGCATGGCGTCTTAGCATGTGCAATCTCATGGCGGATCGTATCCAATATCTGCGCCTCATCTAACAATGGCAGAAGGATAGCCGAGAATGTGAAGTATACGGGTTCTGTCCCCTTGTGTGCAAACCCACCTAAACGCCTACGGCTGCGGTCAGTTTTAATAGGCACATGGGCAAACCCGTGTTTGTCCGCTTCGGCTCTAAACAGTTGCTTGATCTGTTCTGTTGTCATGTGAAGATCATAGTCTATCCCATATATGAACGCAATAGCACGAGAGTGCATGTCGCATGTGTATTTGGTACATGTACTGTCGTAATCTTGTTCGCTTTCCCTTCGCCATCGTTTTGGAATATTTCATGCAAAAACCCGACAACACTTTCGCCATCTGTTCGCCATTCATCTCGTGTGATGTATACGTCACCTTTCGCCTATTCTTCGCCATAATGTGACGCAATTCTCACAAATCGGCGAATCGGCCACCAGGACGTGTTCGCTATCTATTCCCTATTACTAGAAACAAGGCGATTGGTTACCACGTGAGTGTGGCGTGTTCTGTTCGCCACGACTTTGTCGTGTACTTAATACATAGAGAATAGAAAGCAAAATAGCGACGCGGATGGTGTCGAGAGACCAGCGAATGGGAAGCGAATGCTGTCGCAATGGGTTGAGGGCTGTTTTCGCCTTCTGTTCTCTGTGTGCTGTGGGCCACGCCGCCTTTCATTCGCCCCACTTTCGTGCCATTCGCGCGGTGTTACGATTCACCATATTGTAACATGCGTGCTAACCCGTTGACTGCACTGCATTTAGACTGCATTTATAATCCAATCCTGCAATGTACCGCATTCCAAAGGGCTTACGAGCTTCCCCTTTTGTTCGCCCGCTACCCGCAGCCCATTGCGACAACTCATTGATAACAAAGGGGTAGGACAGGGGGTCTTAACTGCCGAGAAGAGGCGTGCCGCGGTCACCCCAGGCGGTCGCTGCGGGCGCGCGTAGCTTGGCCGCGCCAACGCACTCCATTGCGGCCACATATGGCGCGCAACCCCTGGGCCCTCCATCCCGCCACGAGGGGAGGGTGGGGGGTATAAAATTTTCTGTCACATAAGTACAGCGCAGCACGCGTGGCTGTGTTGCGCCGATTCGGGTTACTACGCTTTTTGTTCGCCGTTACCCCTCTCCGACCTATGGAAAGCCCTCAAGGCGATAGTATTTGATCTATCAAACTGTTGAGGTGATATAGTTGAGTATATCACCTTCTGCTCACAATCTGTCCCTGTTCACGCGGTTTGGACGCAAAAAAGCCCCGAGCGGGGCCCGAGGCTGAATTCTATCTGATAGATTGTTTACGGAGTCTGCCAGTAGTCCGTGGGCTTCGCGTTCAATCCGATGGTGGTGTCCGCGTACTCGTCGGACGAAGGACGGGCGGGACTGTTATACCCTTCCATCCCCAGGTCTGTCGTTCTGGCCCATACCCGAATCCGTGCCAGTCGTCGTCGGCCAAGGCATGAAAGGTTGGATGGTTGGCGGGGTCGGGGGTGTGTAAATGTACGGGTAGGGCAGTCTCGCTTCGAGCACGTCCGCAATCCGCTTTAGATCTAGTGCCTGTCGAGCCCAGCCGTCCTTCTCCAACTTCTCCAACTTCTCGGTCATCTTCCCCAGAATCGCGGAAATCAACTCAATCGCGTTCACGGCGAAGTCCATTACCTCATTTATCTCCTGCTCGTTCGTCATAGTCCCTCCTTCCTGGGCAGCGACCCAACGGCTGTCCTTTGCTACTTGATTGAAATCCATCATAATCCCTCCTTCTTTCTCTTCTCTATTTGTGAGAGCACGTCCCCGCCCTCTTCGTATGCATCTGGTCTCGCTTCGGGATTGGATGCTTCCAGCATCTGGGTCAGTGCAATCGGATCCCCGCCACTCTGAAGGTACGCCCGAATCGCGGATGTGAGAAAGTTATTCGGAATCATGTGGCCCCTTTTGCCCTGCGAGCCCGCCAAAAGTCGTGATTGTATGCTCGTCCAGTTCCTCCCGCTCGTATGGGTACGTCTCTTCAATCACAGTCACACGATAGTAGCGGCGCGTGCCCGCGTGGAACATATCCGCGATGTGCCCTTTTTCCAAACTCATAATCCCTCCAGTCTCACTGCATTCTCCGTCCTTCAGGTCGCAGATCCGATTCGGATGTTCTCTCTTGCATTGGTCGCAAAACTTTGTCATTGTCTCCCGCTTTCTGGTAAACTGCTGGCAGTTGGTTGCTCAGACTGTACGGATGCTGGCCCACTTTCTGACAGTTCCAGATCCAAAGATTCAATCCCAAGGACGGGTAACTCTTGCTGTGGTCTGACGAAGACATGAATGCAACTCCTCTCCTCAATCACTTTGATTCGGCCAATCCCCTGGTAGTAGGCGAGCCGCCACAGCAGCCACCTGTACTGCGCACGGGTCATGCGCCGTGATAGGTCAAAGGTAGTCCCTCGCTCGTGGCTGCTTGCTCGCTCCCCATCGACGTTAGTGGCCGCTCTATTTCGTTTACGAAGACTTCGTTGGTCGTCTCGGCTTCTAATTGCCGAATCAACAACCAAACCCCTTCTGGCATTGGCGGTAAAGGCAGCGTCAAGATCTCGGTAGAAGGCAACTGTGTCGGGCAAGGCATACCGCCGAGAATTCGGTACTTTCGGACTACAAGGGATTAGGACGAGTCTTCCGATTTGGGCGTCATTTTCTATCTCCCTTCTGTCATTGTACCTGTGGAGCCCCGCGGCCAATCGGTTCTCCGTTGGCACGCTGTCCCTGTTCGCAGGGAACAGTTTCGCGGGTCTCGCATTCGCTAACACGGCCAAGTTAATTATCACGGCCAAGCTGGCCGCGCCAATCCTCAACCCTCCACCACCTTGCGCAACTGTTCGATAACCCTAGCGATGACCGATTCCGCGCGGATGGCCCGATTCGCTTGCAACCCCGCCGCATCCTTGAGTGTGTCCACCTGCTCGCGAACCCGATTCAGTTCCGCTTCGCTCTCTTCGAGTGCGGCTTTAGTAACGTGGAGTGCTGGCTCTTCGGGACGATTGTGATAATCATCCAGAAGTCTTTCTGCCCGATTCCGTTCTTGAGTCAGTCTCTCATTCTGCAGTTTCAGGTCCACGATGAGATGCCCTGTCGGGTCGAGTTCCTGAACCGAGTCAATCGCTGGGCACGGATCGTCATAGTAGTCGTAGTCGTAGTCATCCATCCCATCCGCGAGTTTGTCATTCATGCACGAATTGCACATGTATGGCAGCACGACAGAACTCCCCGTTATCTCAATCAACTCTCCGCACGTTTCGCATTCAATCTTAGACATATTTCCTCCTCATGAACAGCCCGTCAATCTTGTTCGGGTAGTACCTTTTCAGAATCCGTTCCACGCGGTAGCCATGCTTCAGGTATAACACTTGGGCACCCACGTTGTCAATCCGCGTCGTAAGTGTGATGGTGGGGAACGCATTGTGGACTTCGTCCAGCAGTTCGCCGCCATACCCGTCACACCTGAAATGGCACTTCACCGCAATCGTCCACAGATGGGGCCCGCCTTCTTTCTCCGTGACAACCGCGAGCCCCGCCAGTTCAGACCTGTACGAGTAAATCGCGAAGACGGTCCCTTGCGTCGCGATGTACTCAAACATCCCGAAGTCTGGTCGCTCCGCTTCAGGGAAGCAAGCGTTGTTCAGTTCCCACAGTTCGCGCAACAGGTTTCCTGTCAAGGCACTCGCTTCTATCTTCATCGGAATTTTCTCCCCTCAGCAATCCCCCAGTCGTCGCCCTTCGGTTTGATGAATCCTCAGAGTTTGTCCAATGTTGCATTCAACGCCACGCCCAACAGAATGACCGCAATCCCCCACTCCACACACCCGTCCAGATTCTGGGCGAACAGGGACGCCACCATACCCATTGCAGAAATGCCCAATGCCACGAGAATGAATCCCGCGAGGTAAGTCGTCTTCATACGTCCATCCTCCCTAACGCGTATGTTTCGGAACACTCACTGCACTTTCCCTCGTTGAGGATGTCGCCCCCCGTGTTGCTGATCGTGTGATGGGATGGGCGTTTCTCCATCTCCGTTTCAATCTCTTCCATGCTCCAAGGAGAGAAACCGTGCCCATCCACACCAATATCAAAACTCTTGCCCAATCCCGTGAGGGCTCCATGACTATGCCCATATAAGTGCCAATGCCCTTTGTGAGAACCATCCCACACCCGCTGCGAGTAGTGGTTCAGCGTGATCTTGTGATTGTTCCACTTGATTTGCTCACTTCCGCTCGCCTTGTTCTTGCCCACAATCCAGGTGAAGAGATTTCGCAGAAGAACACTCTTCTCAACCAACTCGTCGTGATTGCCGAAGATGAACGCGTGGCGTCCGTGCAATCGGCGGAGTATCAGAGACGCCTCTTCGTAGCTCATCGTCTGCCAGAACATGTCACCGACGTGAATGGTCAGTTGCCCTTGGTTGTTGGGCACCTTCTTGTTGTGGCGCGCGATGATAGTCTCGTTCATATCCTCAACCGAAGCAAACGGGCGTTTGGCAAGCGTGATGATTCGCTCGTGTCCATAGTGCTCATCGGATGTTAGAAAAACGGCGCACATAGAGCCTCCTGACCCAGTCATCAAACTCGGCTAGCGTACGTTCATTCTTACCCCAGTTACACCACCGACAGCAGGGGGCGCCCCCGACGATATGAGCGCGAGTGTGCGTCCAGATGGCATAGTCCTCCTAGAAATAGGTGCCCCGCTTCTGTTCCCAAGTGCGGGGCAAACTCGGTCTAGCGCAGGGGACTAACGTCCCGCAGCGGCAGACATGGCGAGCGGTTTGGGCTCGGCATTTAATCACCTGTACGTAGGCTACACGGCTCTGTTAACGGGAGCACAACCCGACACGTCCAGCGTGCCTTCATCGCCACCGTCGAAAACCTTATCGCCCCCATCAAAGCAGCACATTCAGCCGAGAGTTAAGTTCGTAAGAGGCTTTGGGGTTTTCCCTACTCCTCTCTTACGGCATCTTCCCCGAAGACACGCTGATGTGCGACGGGTACTCATCATGTGCTGCTTTGGTGGAGGCGGCGGGAGTCGAACCCGCGTCCGATAACGGAAACCGCGCCTTCATACGTGTGTAACTTCGGGAAACTCGCCCTACGGTCGGGCTCAGACGAGTTTTACGGGGAGCAGTTTAACCTTCTTGGAGCCCCAACCTCGATCTTAGGGGCGTCACGCCTTAGCGGGACACCCTCCACCAGTTTGGGTTGGCCGATTTGGCCACCCCTCACATTCTTAGAGTATCAACTCTGGGAAGGGTTGTCAAGAACTTTCTCAGAAAAACTTGGGACACATTCCCCGCAGTAAATGCGGGGATTAAAAGTTTCTACGACGCAAGTTTTGCGTAGATTATGCTTCCTCAGATATGCAGCAGCAGCTTCGCAAGCCTCAGGCGATTCCTTTAAGAATCCAATAGCTGAGTTACAGCCCTCGCACAAAAGTTCACGGGGCTGAGGCGGTGTTACGTGTTTGTGGTCGGGCACTAAGTCCGCGAGTTTTAGACATACAGCACAACGTCCTTGTTGGTTGACCCTAGCACGCTCAACTGCATCAACACTCCACCCAGAAAGACGCCACGCCCGCTTCGTGTTTCGTTTCAAATACACTGAGGGGTTACGCATATAACAACGCACCCCTCTCTGACGCTCACACGTGAGACAATGTCCGTTTATACCCACGTTATCGGGAGTGCGTTCGTGCCCCCTACGGCAATGTGTTTGTTTCTGTCTTGGCATAAATAATCTCCTATTTCTTATAATAGCTCCCCTCCCACCCCTCAGCGGCAAGCACAAACCCCATGCCCTCCGCCCATTCGGGTGTCCTAGTCATGCACTTCAACAGTACTTCAAGATTGAAGAGAGAGTCAAGAGGGACTTCAAGGACTACCTCGTCGTGGATTGTCATAATCACGATTCCGCCCTCCTTCTCCGCTTCCAGCATCCCATTGAGCAGGATGTCCCTTGCGACTGCCTGAACCACGTTCTCGCAGATGAGCCCGCCATACAATCTCTTCTGTTGGCAGCCCTTCTTGTCCCACGCCTCATAGGACACCTGCTTCCGCGGTTTGCCGCCCCAGGGCGGAGCGCACATTTCCACGCGCGGGTTGTGATAGTGGATGCAGCGACCAGAAGGCAGTTTAATCTTGAGCACCTTCGGGTTGCGCCCGTCCACAACCACGCCCTTCACGTAAATGCAGATGTTGCAGTCCGTCGCGGTAACGACGGCATTGTTCAGGGCTTCCCAGTATGCGGGAATCTCACTGTACTTTTCGCGGAAGGCGTTCACGTACTCTTTCGCTTGGTTCTCCGTGAGGACGACGCCATAGGTAAGCGCGTACTCTACGAACTTCTCGTACCCCATTCCGAATCCGCAACCTAGGATGACGACCTTCCCGTTCGCACGTTCCGCTTTCGTGATCTCATCATATGGCTTCTTGAGCAGGAATGCCATGATATCTTTGTAAAGGTCCAGCCCGCTCATATACGCGTTCACCATCGTCTGGCAGCCCGCGAGCGCGGCGAGGACGCGCGATTCGATTTGCGCCAAGTCGCCCGCTACGAGAATATGCCCTGGTGCCGCGGCGAATGCGCTGCGGATGGTACTCGCGACCAACTCCATCTGGCTGTTCTTGCTGTAGATCTTCTTGCCCATGCGGATGGCGCGCGTATACGTGTCGAGGAACCGTGAGACGTTCTCGTCGCTCTTGTACAGGTTCTGCAACTGGACGCCGCGCCCCGCCCACCGCGCCGTGTGTGCGCCATGGTAGACAAACTGGTCGCGTAGACGCCCGTCCTCGCCCATGAGCGAGAGAATCTTCTCCAACTTCTTGTACGCGGAGCCTCCCAACTTCTGCTTGAGCGCGAGAATCTCTTTGACCTCCGATTTTAGAAATGGCAGTTTGAGACCCTCTTCCACGTGCTCCGCGTCAAGACTGTCATACGGATATTTGCGCGCACGGAGCCACTCGCCCAGTTGCGCGCCCGAGTTGGGATTATCCAAACCCGTCTTCATCTTCATGACGTTGATGATATGCTGCGCTTCCGCTTCAGCCATCTTGGACGCGTTCTTCACATAATCTTGGTCAATCCAGACACCTGCTTCGTTCATCCGCTGGTCGAGGAGCCAAGCCCGTTTCTCACCTTCCGTGAGTGGGCATTTCAGAGCCACCGCAGCAACTTCCACTTCCCGCTCACCGATGACGTCCTGAAGACAGTAATTCTTGAACTCTTCCCACTTCTCGGGATGGGAGTTCCAGTCCTTGAAGTAGGATAGGGGCGCATTCGGGTCTTTCTTCAGAACTCGCTTCAACTGCTTGGACGGCTCACAGAAGGTTTTGATGAGCCCCTTCCCACCTTCCAGCTTCGTGATGTCCAAACCGAGTGCATCGCCCGCCCGTTGTAAGCCGATGGGGAGTGACATATTCGCGCACAGGATAGACGGGTCGTACCACCGCTCTTGCGGGATGGCAATTCCCAGTTGGAACTCGGTGATGTCCTTCTCGAAGTTGTAGTTCCACGCGCACAGTTCCACACTCGGGTCTTCGAAGCAAGCCGCGAGCAGCAGTGGCATGGGCTCGCCCAGGCAGGGCAGCCACAGCTTTGGCTGCTCATTGTCAATCGCCCAGGCCAGCATGAGGACTTCCGTGTCCTTGGACTTGGCGTACCTGTCCAGCCCGACTTTCTTCAGGTTGAGTTTGGAACGGGTTTCGTAGTCGAGCCAGAGTCGCGTTTTCATTCGGACTCCTTCAAAGGGTTCGGACCCTCAAACGCACTCTCGTATTTCTTCACCAGCCGAAAATACTTCGCCATGTCAAAGAACTTGTGGTCGAACCATTCCCCATGGAGACGGCATGCACGGAACGCATGGTGGAGGTGAGCTTCGAGTATTCTGGCCTGTCGGGGCGAACTGACCTTCCGAATGTCCCAGATGGATATGGGAAATGGTAGACCAGTCTCCAAATTCCTGTATCTACGCAACGGCTGTGTCGACATGCCTATTTTGCACCATCCGTACGCGACAGAACCGAAGAGATAGACGTAAGAGACTTTCCTTATCGCGTAACCACAAGTGTTTGATTTCATTGTATTTAACCCCCATTTTCCAGTCCTATCGCGTAACCCCTACGCAGTCTATTGTGTTGATTCTAAAGGGGAAGTTCCTATCGCGTAATATTTTAGGGCTTCGGTGAGTAAAAGCATATCCGTAAGTATATGAAAACAAAAAAATACCTACGTCACGTATGGCGAAGCCCCTACTCTTTACGCGATTCAGATTCCCTGCCATTCCTGTTTTGCCTTGCTCCATACCATGTCCTCAAATCCGAACTTTTCCTTCCCACGGTTCGACTTATGCTTAGACACGGATATTTTCTCCGCGCGCAAAACGCTCTGCCACGCCCGATTCCATGCCTCATACCCGCCGCTGCACTTGTCCGCGTTTGAGAACTTCTGGACGCCCGCCTTTGTCAGGGGCCCGAACTTGCGGATTGCCGCGACGATTCTCTTTTCGAACTTCTCCACGTCGCCGCCGCTATCAACTGGCCACAGAGCCTCGCGAAGGAACAGTTGATGCTTCGCCCAAGCCACAGAACGGTCCACCAACTCCTTCGTGATCCTACGGTCTGGGGAAAAGGCCGCCCGCAACAGCAGATCGCGTTTGAAGTGCGCTTCTAACCGAGATGCGTACCCCGCGTCCGAACTATCTTTCTGGATGCGCTTCTTCTCGGCGTCGACCCACAATTGGAAAGCGACGCGCGCGGCATTCGCATCTTCGGTCTCTTCAGGGATGAACGGCTTCCCCTTGTTCACTTCTCCGACATGATTCCCAATCCATTGAATGGATGATTGGATATTCACTACCGCGGTGTTGATGGCTTCGGGGTTCATCGCCGCCCAGTCGCCGATATGGTTGATGCCATTCGAATATTCCATGACCATACGGGACAGGAACCCGTTGCCGCCCGCGCTCTTGCCCGAAATGGACCGCTCGTATCCGTCGCGAGTGAATCCGCCCGTCATGTTGAGGCCGACATTGTTGAAGGATGCCTTACTGCTGGCAATGCTGCCGACGCCCGCCGCTTTCTGCTCATACAACTCCAGAAGACGGGAGAACAGAGTCGACCCCGTGCCGCTGCCCTTCTCAAATAGACCTTTCATCTCGTCGAAGTACGCGAGATGGGACTTCCCATCATTCTCGGCCAACGTACGGATGGCGTGCTCCCCCGATGAAAAGAACCCCGATGGGGGAAAGATGATTCCGTGTTTCTCCAGAAGGGGTTTGAGGAACAGAAGACACCTATCCCAGATTACGCTCTTGCCCGCTTCGGGCCGCGCCGAGACGAGCGCCGTCCAGTGCCGCATATGCAGCGTCTCTTCATTCGGGAAACCGATAATCCCATCCAGCACGGAACCCGTCATAGTCTTGAGCGTGGCTCTGGCAAACGACGGCGGGATGAACGTCCCTTTCGTGAGGGCGATTGACAGGTCTCCAAGATAATCCCCCTCAATCGCATTCAGCGACAGTTCGGGGATACCGCTCTCATCTTCAGGGTCGGGGCTCCCTACGGTCACAATCGGCCCAGACTCCATCGCGTCAAACTTGTGTGTGGCGGCATGCGCCTGTTCCTTTATCTTCTCGTCGGGATAGTTCTCCCCATCCTCACAGTTGAGGGCATACCATCTCTTGAGGGCTTCGTAAATCCCTTCCTCATCCAAGCCAGCGTTGCGGAGTTTGCCCGCCGCCGTTTGCCCGTGAATCCAACGGGTGTTGACTTTGATTAGCTCCCCGCCTTCTTGTTTGGTCAGGAACTCAATCTTCTTTTTCTCCGCCGCCATCGCGGCCAGCCCAGGCGGCAGCGGGACGACGTCCACTTCCTTATAAATCGTGTACTTGTTACCACTCGGGTGGATGGAGCCTGGGCCGACAACGTAGCCGCCGAGTCCCTTCAGTTCCCCAGTCACCCCGCCGATCTCAAATCCGCATGTCTTCACGGCACCTGAGAAGTACATGTGAAATCCCGCCTCGCCCTCACGGCCAGACTGGACGGTGAACGTCTCGGGGATTCCGAACTCATGCTTCCACGCTTCAAATTGGGCCGCATCTGCGATGCCGTGGTCTACGTCAACCACGGTAAGATTGGATGCGCCGCACGACACGCCATAGTTGGCCTCTTCGCCGTTCACCCACGGGAGCAGGGCAACAGAGGGGTTGCGAGTGGCGGAGTTGCACGCATGAGGACTGTATTTGGTGTAGGGATTTTTCTCATGGGGCATGCACGCCATAATCGCGAAGCCGCGCGATAGCGCGTCCTCCGCGGCGGCTTTGAGTAGGGACACTTCCAGGTCAATCACTTCCATATTCCCTCCGAACCTTAGATTTACTCGACAGTAAATATGACCCTACGAGTAAATATGGGGGACCGAAATCGGCCCCCCTGTGTATCCCGTAAACTATACCTCCGTGGACTTGCGCTTTTTCAGGATGGTGATATTCGCGAACGTGCGACCATCGTTATCCTTGTGCTCGACGACGCCCTGGCACTTGATGCCCACGACATCATTTAGGTCGAACTCATCCGCGGATCCATCCACGCCCAGCTTGTCGAGCAGGATGCCGAGACTGGACTTGCTGGTGATGACCTTGTTGACGTAAACTGCCGCGTCAACGGGTTCACCATCAACCGTCTTCTGGTCCAGCGCGGTGAAGATGATGCGGGCCTTGTCCTTCGTCCCGTACATCGTTTCCTGCGGGCCAAGGTCATCCACACGCGTGATGCTCACGTTGTGCAGACCCTCGGTCATCAACTCGTACACTTTCTTCTTAATCACAAGACTCATGGTTTCCTTCTTTCCGCCCTCAATAGGGCTGATTCATCGTTGCTGGTCGTACAGAATGGGAACGAGCGTTCCCTCACTTTTTAATCATAGCATGCGCGGAATCCGAAGTCAAGTGACTTTTTCTCTTGACTCGGCCAACCCCAATCTGCTATATTTGAGAAGTGGAGGAACAACATGGATATCACAATCAATCAAGAACTGAAATCTCTGATTCGCCCGCTGACCGAAGCCGAGTATGCAGGTCTGGAAGCAGCCATCCTACGAGACGGCATCCGCGAGCCGCTGTCCGTATGGGACAACAATGGGAAATTCATCCTACTGGACGGCCATAATCGCAAGAAGATTTGCGACAAGCATGGTCTTGATTACAAGACAAAGACTATCAAGGAAGTCACCATAAACGGGGAAGCAGTAGACCTCGATTCTCTTGACCGTGCTCAGGTTTGGATTGCCCACAATCAGGGTGCTCGCCGTAATCTCGAATCCGCAGACTGGGCTCTGCTGGTCGCTGAGATTATGCCCGCATTCACTGCGGATGCGAAGAGACGTCAAAACGAGAAGTTACTCGAAAATGCCAAGGCTAATGCTAACAAACCAAAGGGTTTAGAGAAACTATCATT
>Ga0181532_10001702_pt1 | contig 21058 bp, 19 predicted proteins | sample PEATcosm2014_Bin_33_FD_119768 | JGI IMG/M metagenome (GOLD analysis project Ga0181532, IMG submission 119768) | Peatland microbial communities from MTU Mesocosm Facility, Houghton, MI, USA - PEATcosm2014_Bin11_30_metaG | ecosystem: Environmental > Terrestrial > Soil > Wetlands > Peat | place... | reverse complement strand
GATGGTGTTCGACGGCGCGCCACGCCGAATCGCCGCCGCCAGCTTCATCTGTACGCCCAGCCAACGATAGCGATCCGAGAACTCCGGCTCATTCATGATCTCGAAAAACACGCTGTCGTGATCAAACTTACCCGGTTCTGAATAATGCTCGGCGAGCGCCTGCCAGAAATCGGCAATCTTATCCACGAAGTCGTCTTCCGTCTTCATGCGAATCTTAAACGGGCTTCCGGGATCGGGGTGCAGGTCGATGATAACGGCAAGTCCTTGATGGAGAATCCTACTCACAGCACGATCCAAGAGGTCCATATAAGGACGTGGATAGTTCTCAGGATCGCTCTCGTTGAACAGTGGAGTTTTATCGGCCTCTCCCTTATCAAACCTGGGTTGCGGATTTACCCCCAATCGCACGTGATCGAATCCCATCGACTTGATCAACGCGAGGTCGGAGTCGGTTATATAGTTATTAAATCGGTCAGGCGTATAGCCACCGAATTTGTCAAGATGCTCATCCGCTTGGGCGAACCACCCACTCGCGTTGATACCGTGCTGCAACTTTCCAGCTCGCCTGCAAACCAGCGGGGTGGCGTCCTTCGCGGCTACCCCAACCTGTGAAGCCGGGCAACCTGCCAGCGTGACTTGCTGACCCTGAGCGCGTAAGTGAAAACTCGCCAGCAGGCTAGACAACCATAAAAGCGCAACCCACAATCTCACGCGACTACCTGTCGCTTGACCCATCCCCAATGCACGCATTGCCAGCCATCCCCCCTCGATTGGTACACTAAAATGCCGAACCCAACGACCAAGACTCATGACAAAAGACTAGCCCATGCTTCCATGCCAGCGCCATCTCTTCGACATTCCCGACGGCGTCGCCTACCTGAACTGTGCCTATATGTCACCGCTGATGAAGCCGGCGCTGGCGGCTGGAACCGCGGGGCTCGCCCGCAAAGCGCATCCGTGGCAGATTACCGCCGATCAGTTCTTCACTGGCTCGGAAGAGTTTCGTACGGTTGCAGCTCGCTTTCTCGATGCTTCAGCCGCCTGCATCGCCATCGTTCCCTCGGCCAGTTACGGCATCGCAATCGCCGCGCGCAATGTGCCGATCAAGAAAGGCCGGAGCATTCTCGTGCTCGACGAGCAGTTCCCATCCAACTACTATCCGTGGCAACGTCTGGTCGAAGAAAACGGCGCATCTCTGAAGATCGTTCCCTGGCCCGGTGACGAGGATAACGACTGGACGGCCGCTGTTCTGAACGCCCTTACCGCCGACGTGGCGATTGCTGCGCTGCCGCATGTGCAGTGGACCAGCGGCGGAAGACTCGACCTCGTCCGCATCGGCGAAGCTTGCCGCAAGCTCGGCACCGCGCTCGTTCTCGATCTGACGCAATCGCTCGGCGCGCTGCCCTTCAGCGTGCGCGACGTGCAGCCGGATTTCGCTGTCGCTGCCAGCTACAAGTGGCTGCTCGGGCCTTATTCCGTCGGCCTTCTCTATGTCGCGCCAAAATGGCAGGGCGGGATACCGCTGGAAGAAAATTGGATTCAGCGCGCGAACGCTCGCGATTTCTCGAGTCTCATCCTGTACACCGAAGATTATGACGAGGGCGCGCGGCGATTTGATATGGGCGAGCGCTCGAACTTCGCGCTGCTGCCCGCCGCCGTGCGCGCCATGAAGCAGTTGCTGGAGTGGGATGTCGCGCAAGTCTCCGAAACGGTCGGTGCGCTCAATCGTCAGCTGGCGGAGGCCGCAGCGAGTTTGGGATTCTTCGCTCCCGCTGAGCCATTGCGCGCGCCTCATTATCTGGCCCTGCGGAGAAAGGAGGCGATTCCGAAGGAACTTCCCGAAATGTTGGCGAAAGAGAAAGTGTTCGTCAGCGTCCGCGGAAGTTCAATTCGGGTGACTCCGCACGTTTACAACACGGCCGAGGATGGGGAGCGGCTAATCGCATGCCTGCGCCGCATCGCTGCCGCAGGAAGCGCTGCTTGAGAATTAGCGTCTCGGCGGTCGGACAGTTCAGCGGTTTGGCCGCCGGGTGGGGGCGCCCGGCTCTCCACCGGCGGCTCATTTCTTGAGGGCGCTGGCTCGTTTCTGCGCTTGCGACGCGGCTTCGGTGGCGGGATTTTCTTTCGCTACCTCGTCGTAAAGCTTCTTGGCTTCGTCTGGCTTCTGGCGCGACTCGTAGAACCCGGCGAGTTCGAGTTGCGCCGTCGCCTTGCTGACGACGATCGTCGGCTTGTCGATCAACTGCTTATAAAGATCGATTGCCTGCGTGTCCTTGTTCTCCGCGCGATAAACGGAAGCCAGCGCGAACTTGCCCAACGCCGCAAGGTCGGAGTTCGAAGAGTTGGCCGCCTCTTGCAGACTGTGCTCCGCGGCTGCGTTGTCGTTAAGTTGTGCTGAGGCCAATCCCACAAAATATCGCGCCATGTCCGCAGTGTGGGTGTGCGGATACTCATCGACGATCGCCTGGAACTGCTTGCGCGCCGCAGTGGCGCGCTCTTGCGAGGATGCGAAGCTGTCGTAGCCTGGTTGCGCGGGGACACCTGCCGGACGCACCGGCGTTTCAAAGATGCGGACCGCCGTCGAAAGCTCGGCGCTCGCTTTTTCGTCTTGTGTATTGACGTAGTACCAACCGCCAAATCCAATTGCCGCAATGACGACCACCGCAATCACGGCGACAATGAGTTTCGCCTGGTGTTCGACGCTCCAGTGGGCGGCATTCTCGGCTGCCTCGAGGGTGACCTTGCTGAAGCGGTCCTGTTTCAGTTGATGCCGGGTTTCTGCGCGCACGGGCTTCCTTCTTCGCTTATAGGTAGGATGACAATTATTTAGTCTAACAGGCGGATTTCCAGAGCGTCAAAGCGGTTTGTGGTGCCTGAGAGAGCAGCTCGGCTCGAAAAAGGATCCGAGCCATGCGTCCCATTGCTGCCCGCAAAAAGCAGGTTCTTCGCTTCGCTCAGGATGACAACTCTTGTGATGACGACGCGGCGTCTCCCTATGCAACGCGGTCTGGCAGAAATTGATTTGGCGAAAAGATGAGTTCGCCGCTATCTTCTCGCCGCCGGCACTTTCCCCGTCTCCGCCGCCGTCGGCATCGTCGTAACCCGTCCCTGTGTGCCGGTTGCTTGCGCCGGAACGACTGCCGGAGTTGGCGATGCCGCCGCTGGAGTCAATCCCAGCGCTTTGCGGACTTCGGCATCGAGCTTGGCCATCGTGTCTTTATTCTCTTTGAGGAACGCACGGGCGTTCTCGCGTCCTTGGCCGATGCGCTCGCCTTTGTAGCTGAACCATGAGCCCGACTTCTCCAGGATATTGCTGTTCACGGCAAGATCGAGCAGGTCGCCTTCGCGCGAGATGCCTTCACCGTAAAGAATGTCGAATTCGGCTTCGCGGAACGGCGCCGCCACTTTGTTCTTTACGACTTTGACTCGGGTGCGCGAGCCGGTGACCACGTCGCCTTCTTTGATGGCCGCGATGCGGCGAATGTCAATTCGCACCGACGAATAGAACTTCAGCGCTCGACCGCCGGTCGTGGTCTCCGGATTGCCAAACATCACGCCAATCTTCTCGCGGATCTGGTTAATAAAGATCAGGCAGGTGCGCGACTTGGCCACCGTCCCGGTCAGTTTGCGCAGCGCCTGCGACATCAGGCGCGCCTGCAGGCCCATGTGGCTGTCGCCCATCTCGCCGTCGAGTTCGGCCTTCGGGACAAGCGCCGCCACGGAGTCCACCACCAGCACATCGATAGCGTTCGAACGCACCAGGGCTTCCGTGATTTCGAGCGCTTGCTCGCCATAGTCGGGCTGCGATACCAGTAAGTTATCGACGTCCACGCCCAGCTTCTTGGCATAGCCCGGATCGAGCGCGTGCTCGGCATCGACGAACGCCGCCATGCCGCCGGCCTTTTGTGCTTCGGCAATCACCTGCAGGGCAATGGTCGTTTTGCCGGACGACTCCGGACCGAAGATTTCAATCACGCGTCCCCGCGGCACGCCACCCACACCCAGCGCGGCATCGAACGAAATCGCGCCCGTCGAAATTACCGCGATGGGGACGATGGCTTCCTTGGACCCTAGCCGCATGATGGACCCTTTGCCAAACTGCTTTTCAATCTGTGCGAATGCGAGATCGATGGCTTTGACACGCTCGTTGTTACGTTCAGTGTTACGCTCTTCTAGCCTGCTACGTTCGTCGGCCATGATGGCTGCTCCTGTTTGCGAATCTGGAATCTGAGCCTACACCCGCGGGCTGGAACGTGAAGTGTTGGCTGTCACATCAGTTTTGGTCAGTTTAGCACGAAGCGAATAAAAGGCGAAGCTAGAAGTTGATGGGCGTTGATGGGCGTGGTTCCCTGCCGCGAACTTCCGCGGCGCCGTTGACAGAAGGCCTTTACCACAGGGGGCACGGAGGTCCACAGGGTGGAGCTAGTGAAGCGGATATCCCCGGTGTTCCTTTGAGCCCTCTGTGGTAAGGGTTTTCTTGTTAGACTCTCGGCATGAGCGAAGATGCTCGAAACGATAACGCTTCTGAACGAGGCACGGCGATTGGTGGCCCATCGCTCTACCTTGTGGCCACGCCCATTGGCAATCTCGAAGACATTACTCTGCGTGCGCTGCGCGTGCTCAAGGAAGTCGACCTGATCGCCTGCGAGGACACGCGGCAGACCCTGAAACTGCTCAGCCATTACGGCATCCAGACGCGCCTAGTCAGCTATCACGAGCACAACGAGATGACCAAAGCCTCCGAGCTGGTCGTTGACCTCGAGGGCGGCGCCAAGATCGCTCTCGTCACCGACGCTGGCATGCCCGGCATCTCCGACCCCGGATTCCGCCTGATCGCGCTTGCTATCCGGCATCACGTGCCGGTCGTGCCGATTCCCGGAGCGTCGGCATTCCTGGCGGCGCTGGTGGCGAGCGGCTTGCCCACTGACTCGTTCCGCTTCAGCGGATTCCTGCCGGCCAAGGCCGGGCAGCGCCGCAAGCTGCTGGAGAGCGTGAAGGACTCTCCGAGGACGCAGGTATTCTACGAAGCGCCCCATCGGCTGCTCGAGACGCTGGCGGATGTTTCCGAGGTTCTGGGAGAAGCCCGCCACGTAGTAGTCGCCCGCGAAGTGACGAAGATCCACGAAGAATTCCTACGCGGTCGCGCGGGAGAGATTCTCGAACAACTCAAAGCCCGAGGAGACGTCAAAGGCGAAATCACGCTGCTGATCGCGAAGGCCGAAGAGGGAGCAACTCAGGCCGCATCCGAGACCGTGAGCGTCGCTCAGCGTGTGCGCGAAATCATGGCCGCCGAGAAGGCGGACGAAAAAGCCGCGTTGAAAAAAGTGGCCAAAGAGCGCGGCATCGGCAAGAGCGAGGTGTACCGGGAGTGGCAAATGAGGAGGTAGCACGAACCATCCGAGCCGCGCGCCGGGTAGGTCTTTAATCCAAAATGAACATTGGTAGCATAAAATAACCGTTTTGTTTCTGGGGAGGGGTCCGTTCTTGAGCTGGGATTGCAAGTTTGCGTCGTGGGTATGCACTCTGCTGGTGATGGTGTCCGCGGCTGCCACGAGCGCCTATACCCAAAATGCCGAGCAGGTTTTGCAAGTAAGAAAGCTGTATGTTGATTCGCTGGGGACCGATCGCGGCGCGGCCGACATGCGCGAGCAAATGGTCCGATTGCTGCGAAAGAGTCACGACGTGCAGGTTGTCTCAGATCCGAAGGAAGCGGACGCGTTGGTCAAAGGGACGGGCCGCATCTGGGTAACCGACATATTTCTCTGAATCCCCGTTCGCATGCGTCTAGCCTTCTGTCCGCGGAACTAGTCGGCAAGAACGGCGACACGCTCTGGTCTTATCTGGTGAGCCCCAGCAACTTTCCTTGAATGGCATTACGGATGACCTTGCACACCAGCTAGTGGCAAAGCTGCTCGTGGCCTCAAAGGCGAAGGTCAGCAAGAAGCAGCTGCCGCAGGCCCAATGGAGCACGCTGCGGGAACGTTGAGAGGCGCGGGCGCCACCTTTCCCGCGCCCCTTTATCAGCGGTGGTTCGAGTTGTTTCAGGAACAATATCCAAAGGTACGCATCAGCTACGACGCGGTTGGGTCCGCGGAGGGAATCCAGCGGTTGGAGAAAGGCAAGGTAGGCTTCGCTGCTTCAGAGATGCCCTTGTCGGACAACGCCGGAGTCGGGGCGGAACGGAATGAAGGGGTCGCAGCCGCTGTACAACGAACGCCAAACTCCATGGTTACGTCGAATTCATCTATGCGATCCAACATGAACTCAGTTTCGGGGCAGTCAGGAACGCGGCCGGACAATTCATCAAGGCAAGTATTTCCAGCGTGACCGCGGCGGCAACGGGCGGCACTCCGGGTCAGGATTCTCGGGTATCGATCACCAACCCGACCGGCGAGGCTGCCTATCCGATTGCAACCTACACGTGGGTGCTACTTCCTGAGCGGATAGAAGATAAGAACAAGAAGAGCGTGCTGACGGAGCTTCTTCGTTGGATGCTGACGTCGGGCCAGAAGAAGTGTTCTGCGCTAGGTTATGCGCCCTTGCCGGGAGGGGTCGCGAAACGCGCCTTAGAGTCGGTTGATTCGATAAGGTAATTCCGCGCCTGAACCTTGGAGAACGCGGGCGGGCTCTCCAACCTGATTCTTGATAGTCCCTAACTCCCCGCCAACGCCTTCTTCACCGCCTCGCTGACGACTTTCCCATCCACGCGCGTTCCAGCGGCGGCGAAGCGCGCCATGGCGGCTTTCATCACTGTCCCCATGTCTTTGATGGCAGGAGCCGGCTTCATCTCGGCAATCGCAGCGCGGACTCCGGCTACGATTTCTTCTTCGCCGGCGGTCTTGGGCAGATAGGTTTCGATCAGCTTGATTTCGGCGGCTTCCTTGTCGGCCATCTCCTGACGCCCGCCCTTGGTGAACTGCTCGACCGAGTCTTTGCGCTGCTTGATCAGGGTGGAGAGCACCTGCTGCGATTCCTTGTCGTCGAGCGGCGCCATCTTGTCGATCTCGCGGTTCTTGAGTGCGGTCTTGACCATGCGCAGGGTGGAGAGGCGCTGCTCATCGCGGGCCTTCATGGCCGCAACGATGTCTTTCTGGATCTGATCGATTAAGGGCATGCGAGAATTATAGAGGTCAGAGGTTAGATTGCAGAGGTGAAAACCATATACCGCGAATGCTCTTACTTCTGCAATCTGACCTCTAACCTCTGACCTTCTGTTTCCCTTCACCACAGGCTTTCGAATATTCTGATTCTCATGCTCAAGAAGACCAGGCTCTTTACTCCGGGACCGACTCCTCTTCTTCCCGCCGCGCAGATGGCGATGGCTTCTTATGGCGCGCACCATCGCACCGCCGAGTTCCGCGCGCTGTTCACGCGCGTTCTGGCCGACGTCAAGGAGTTCATCGGCACGAAGAATGACGTGCTCGTGCTGACCTCGTCGGGCACGGGTTTCATGGAGGCCTCGGTCTCGAACCTGACTTCTCCGGGCGACCGGGTGCTGGTATTGACCGCCGGAAAATTTGGCGAGCGCTGGACCGCGCTGGCCGGGGCATTTGGCTGCTCGGTGGAAACGGTGACTACTCCCTATGGCGAAACTTTTTCGATCGAGGAGGTTCGCGGCAAACTGACGCCCGAGATTCGCTGTGTTTACGTGCAAGCGACGGAGAGTTCAACGGGCGCTCGGCATGACGTAGAGGCGATCGCGCGGCTGGTGCGTGCTTTGCCGGATACTTTGTTGGTCGTCGACGCGATCACCGGGCTGGGCACGACCCATCTCGACGTGGACGCTTGGGGAATCGACATCATCCTGGGCGGATCGCAGAAGGCGCTGATGATCCCGCCAGGACTGGCCTATGGCGCGATCAGCGACCGGGCGTGGCAGCGCATGGAGACGACGAAGTCTCCGCGATTTTATTTCGATCTGCGGAAGGAACGGAAAGCGGCAGCCAAGGCGGAGACGAGAAGCACACCCGCGACCGCTCTGTTTGCCGGGATGGCTGCAGCGTTCGATTATGTGCGTCAAATGGGAGATGGGAACCTTGCGGCGGGGCGAGACGCGCTGATTGCGAACGCGGAGTTGTGCGCGGCCATGACACGCGCCGGTGTTAAAGCGCTGGGACTAAAGTTGTTTGCACCAAGCTCTCCGGCGGCCGCGCTGACGGCCGTCGCTGCGCCGGACGGCGTCGATTCCACGGCGATTTGCAAACGCTTCCGCGAGCAGTTTGGCGCGGTTGTGGCCAACGGAAATGCAGAGTTGAAGGGACAGCTTTTCCGCATCGCCCACATTGGCTACTACGATTATCTGGATACGGTGGGAGTGCTCGCTGCTCTCGAACATGTTATCGCCGAAACCACCCGGAACGCTGTCGAGTATGGATGCGCAGTGCGCGCGGCGCAGGAAGTTTATGCGAAGGCGAAGACTGCAGATCCCTCGCTGCGCTCGGGATGACAAGCCTTTAAGAAGTGGAAAGATTCTAGGAGTCGAGCGCTTCCCGTCGCAATTTGCGGCTTTCCGCCAAGAGCGACATGGAATGCATAAGGTTCTGCAAGGTGACGATTCCGACCAGATGCTGTTCGTCGACAACCGGAATGATGCTGAGATTGCGTGCGGAGAGCTTGCGGAAAGCGGAGGCGAGCGACTCCTGCTTGGCGGCAACATCAAAAATGCGGTTCATCACCGCCTGCACATAGCCGTTGCCTTCGGCGCGCAGCGCTTCGAGAATCTTTTGCCTCGACACGACGCCGACCATGTCGCTGCCCCGTACCACTGGAAAATCGTCCTGCAGCGTATGCACAGCCTTCTCGAGCGCGTCCTCCAGAGTGTCGGCGGGCGAGAGCGTGGCGAAGTCGGTGAGCATGACTTCTTCCAGGCGAACGCTTTGCAGGACGGATTGAAATACCGCCGAGCGCTCCTCGAGTTGTGCGCCGGCAAAAAGAAAAAAGCCGATCATCATCAACCAATAGCCGTCCCATCGCGCCTCAGGGCGACTGCTGAGCAGCATTCCAACCATGATCATCAGGATGGAAAAGACATTGCCGATGCGGACGGCGCGCTGGGTGGCTTGAATCATGTCGACACGGCGCGAAAAAAAAGCGCGCAAAACGCGGCCGCCGTCCATGGGATACGCTGGCAGCAGGTTGAACAAGCCGAGGTAGAGATTTGCCCAGACAATGCTCCGCAGCAGGCCGCTCGGGTGGAAGAGCGGCTTGGCGGCAAGCGAAAAGCCTGGAATGACAGCCAGCAAGACAAGCGCGGACAAACCGGCGATGAAAAGATTCACCAGCGGTCCGGCAACCGCGACTCGGATATCACGTTTCCAGGCGTTGATCGGATCCGGGATGGCCTGTGCCTCGTCGACTATGGTGATCCCGCCGATCGGCAACAGGATGATGCCCTTCGCCGGAATGCCCGAACCGCGGGCTACCAGAGCGTGGCCCAATTCGTGCAGGACCACACTGCCGAAAAGGATGCCGACCAGGCCGAGAACCCGAAGGGCGGCAGTGGCATCCTGAGTAGCGGCTTCGGTGCTAAACAAAAAGACCAGCAGAAACAGAAACGTCAGATGAATGCGAATTTCGATTCCGAAAAGACGTCCGACCGGGATTGACCAACTGCGCATCGACATGCCTACCAGTATTCTATCTACTTAGACACCAATTGATGCCGACGGGATGCGAAAAGGCAAATCGGAAGGACTTGGACTGAAGATAAATTTTCTGTAGAGACGCGGCTTGCCGCGTCTCCGACGGACGGCCGAAGCGGGAACGATGCGAGCGGAGACGGGGCAAGCCCCATCTCTACTGGAGAATCATGAGAGTCATCGCTGGACAGTACCGACGACGGACGTTGCGGTCGTTGCCTGGTCTCGAAATCCGTCCGACGGCGGACCGGCTGCGCGAGACGCTGTTCAACGTGCTGTCGGCTGGCGATCCGGCTGCACTGGCGGAGTCGACGTGGATCGATCTGTATGCGGGGACGGGCGCAGTGGGCATTGAGGCGATGAGCCGCGGCGCGCGGATGGTGCATTTCATCGAGTCGTCCAAAGCGGCGGCTGATTTGATTGGGCAGAATTTGAAGTCGTTGGGGATTGCCCGCGGCTTCCAGATCGTGAAGGCCGAGGCCGGGAAAGCCTTGCGGCAACTGGAGGCGGTGGGGGGCGTCGCCGATTTCGTGTTTCTGGATCCGCCATACTCCATGCAGGATGAGTACGCAAAGGCGCTCGCGGCACTGGCCCAATCGAAATTACTCTGCGGGCGGAGCCTGGTGATTGCGGAGCATGAAAAGCGATTTGATCCGGGAGAGGCGTTTTTGGAATTGCGGCGCTATCGCAAGCTGGTGCAGGGAGACGCCGCGCTTAGCTTCTACCGGCGGCTCTGAGCAACGGGCTCCCGGTTGCGAGCTTCGAGCAGACTAGCCCTGGCCGTAATTGTAACTGCCACGTTGTAAGTCCTACGCGTCCGGCCACATTAGACGATGATCTGGTATAGTGCCGACGTAACAGTTCTGGGTCCCACCGGCGCCACCCGTCAGTGGAGCAGTCCATGTCCATGTCTTTGTCTTTCGTTCACAGATATGCAGTTGCCATTGCTACCGCCGCGTGCACAGCTATCCTTATCGTCGGAACCGGGTGCTCGTCATGCTTCGTAACCAAGCCCCAAACCAACGAGAATAAAGGGCCCGAGCTGGAGCTCAATTTTGTCGATACGTTGAATTATTCGAACAACCTCAAAGACATCCCGGCGCAGAGGTTCAACGGATCGGTTCCGCCCACGACGCTGAAGAATGTCCAAAACAACTACAATTACCAGTTTTTTATTGTTGCAACCGACCCGGGCGGTATCGCCAGTTTCGACTACAGCGCATCCTTCGGTTCCGGATGTCCCTGCCAGGGGGGCGCGGGTTCCGGTGCCGGTTGCACCAACAGCATAGCGTCGGTTGTACCGCCGGCGGGGACCGTTACGCCCAATCCGGATGGAACGGTTCCAATTCTGCAGTTCGCGATCGTCGGTGACTCGGCGGCGCAAGAGAGAGCGTTCAACGAATGCTTCGGCAGCTTCTCGAACACCCTCGTAACGGGCACCTACACGATCAGTGCGACGGCCAAGAATCCCTCAGGCAAGAAGAGCGGAGCCACCTGGATCATCATTATTCCCTAGGACGCGCAAGTCACAAATCCGCGCCATCGACTACTCGACACGCATTTCTCGCAATCTGAAGTGAGGCTGCACATTGACATTCATGCCCTGGCTCGTAGCCCGCAGCCAGCCGCTGCTGCCCACGCCATACATCGCTATAATCCTACGACATGGCTAACTTTGCACCGGTTGACGAACAACTGGCCTACATCAAGAAGGGCGCGGCAGAGATCGTTAAGGAATCCGAATTGCGTGCCAAGCTCGAACGCTCCCTTGCTTCGGGCAAACCGCTGCGGGTGAAGGCGGGCTTCGATCCGACTGCTCCTGATCTGCACCTGGGGCACACGGTCCTGTTGCGCAAGCTCAAACATTTTCAGGATCTCGGGCACACGGTCATCTTCCTCATTGGAGATTTCACCGGGATGATCGGCGATCCGACGGGGCGCTCGGCGACGCGACCTCCGTTGTCGCGGGAGCAGATTGCGGAGAATGCCGAAACCTACAAGGCGCAAGTGTTCAGGATTCTCAGACCGGAAAAGACCGTGGTGGACTTCAACAGCCGGTGGTTCTCGAAGTTCTCGGCCGAGGATTTCATACGTTTGATGGCAAAGTATACGGTTTCGCAGATGCTCGAGCGCGAGGAGTTCCACAAGCGCTTCCATGAAGAGAAGCCGATTGCCATGCATGAGTTGCTGTATCCGCTGGCGCAGGGATACGACTCGGTCGCACTGGAAGCCGACGTGGAACTGGGCGGCGTCGACCAGAAGTTCAATCTATTGGTAGGGCGCGAATTGCAGCGAGCTTACGGGCAGGAATCACAGGTGGTGCTGACGACGCCGATCCTCGAAGGGCTTGACGGCGTGAACAAGATGTCGAAATCGCTGGGGAACGCGATTGGAATTCATGAGCCGCCGCTGGAGATGTATGGCAAGGTGATGTCGATTTCGGACGGGATGATGTGGCGGTATTACGAGCTGCTGACGGATGTGCGGACAGAGCAGATCGCGCAGATGAAAGCGGACGCTGCGAGCGGGAAGGCGCATCCGATGGCGCTGAAGAAGGAGCTGGCGCGGGGGATTGTGGCGGACTTTCACTCGGTGGAGGCGGCGGCGAAAGCTGCGGAGGACTGGGCGAAACAGTTTCAGAAAGGCGGAACGCCCGAGAATTTGGAGTGTGTTGATATTGATTTAGCTGATGTCGTCTATGAAGGCCGGGGCGGCGGCGCATCTCGCAGGATCGGCAATGAGCCTACGCATATGGTGCGGCTCGACAAACTTGTCCGTGAAGCTGGACTCGCTAGCTCGAACAGGGAAGCGGCCACAAAAATCAAGGGCGGGGCGGTTGGGATCGACGGCGAAAACGTCGGCGAGGAAGAACTATTCGTGCGAATGCCGGCCAACCTGTACACAGTCCTTCGTTTGGGTCGGCACATGAAAAAAGTACGGCTCGTTGTTTCGGAGCCGTCGCAATAGGTACGTTGAAGAATCGCTGCATCACGATGTCAACTCTCCGAAGTTCGCCAACGATGGCCTCTGCTTGTGCCACGCTGTTGCTTGTTCGAAGGCATGGGCCGCCTGCAGCAAAACGATCCCCCGCCAGGGAGCGGCAGCTAATTGCAAGCCTATGGGCAGGCCGTCTTTTGTGAATCCGCAAGGAACCGAAACCGTCGGAATTCCCCACACGTTGAAGGGGCGCGTGTTCCTGAGCATGAGCAACTCCTGCGAACGGAGGTCTTCGGGATGCTCGCGAAGGTCGGCGATCAGCGGCGGCGGGATCGGAACCGTCGGCGTTAAGAGCACATCCACATCATGAAATACTTCCTGGATGGCATGACGACTGGCCTGGAGGTCGCGGCTGGCACGAAGAGCATCGGCCGCGGAGATTTTGGCTCCGGATTGGATGCGCGCCAGCGTTGCCGGCTGGTAAAGCTCTGGTGAGTGACCGACAAACTCCTTGTGATACGCATAGGCTTCAGCGCTCGCCAGGGTCCGGTCAGTTGGGACTTCGAGTTTGAGGTCGCGAATCTCGTGGTGGAGGCCGGTGAAGATCTGGATCGCCTTTTCGATTGCGGCGGCGATTTCGGGATGGAGATCGTCGAAGAAAAATGAGCGTGGCACACCGATGCGCAGGGCCGGTGGAGGGTCGTCGAACGCGGAGACGAGACTCGGCGTCAGTTTATGCGAGCGCGGATCGGGTGAGTCGTAGTCCGACAGCACTTGCAGCATTAAGGCGGCGTCATTGACTGAGTTCACGATCGGGCCGACGTGATCGTAGGACGATGACAAGGGCACGACTCCGCGAGTGCTGACGCGACCATAGGTCGGCTTGACTCCGACCACTCCGCAGCAGGCAGCGGGCAGGCGGATGGAACCGGCGGTGTCGGTGCCGACGGCGGCGAATCCCAGGCCAGCGGCGACGCTAGCGGCGGAGCCTCCTGAAGATCCACCTGCGATACGCGTCGGGTCCCATGGATTGTGGACCTCTCCGTAAAAACTGATCATCGAACTGCCGCCATAGGCGAATTCGTGCAGATTCTGCTTGCCCAGGATGACGGCGCCTCCAGCGCGAAGACGACGGACGACTTGGGCGTCTTCGGTGGGAACGCGATCTTTTTCTGGAGCACTGAACAGCGCGCTGGCGGCGGTGGTGCGGACTCCTGCGACGTCGATGATGTCTTTGAGTCCGATGGGGATGCCGTGCAGAGGCCCGAGATGGGTTCCGTGATAGATTTCCCACTCGGCATGACGGGCGCGGTCGAGCGCGGATTCGGCGGTGACCGAGATGAATGCGTTCAGCGTTGGGTTGAGCTTTTCGATGCGATCCAGGCAATCGTGAGTGAGTTCGACGGGAGAGATGGAGCGGTTGAAAATTTTCGCGCTCAGTTCGCTGATGGTGAAGGGCATATGACCTTCATTAAATCTACTCTGCTTTGGCCGCCTTCTGCGCGGCGCGTTTGGCGAACCATTTCACCACAAAATAAACAACTGGGCCGGCGGCCAGCGCCCAAGGGCCCCAGCGCTTTGCGATCGGAGGGCTGTTACCCAAGGCGACGCAGGTCATCGCCAATGGCAGGGCGATCACATAGATCAGCCCGAGGTTCCCGCCGGGGATGCGGAATGCTCGTGGCAAATCGGGTTGTCTGCGGCGCAGTCCCCAGGCGGAGAGCACGGTCATCATGGTGGTGGCGCCCCTCAGCCAACCATAGATGCTGATCAATTCGCCGACCGAGTGGAGTGCCAGTGAAGCGTAGATGACGGCGGAGATCAGGATGGCAATCCAGGGCGTGCCGTAGCGCGGATGTCGGCGAGTAAGGAAGGGCGGCAGATATCCGTCCTCGGCGAGGGTGAAGGGCATGGGGGTAGCGGTGAGCATGGTGCTGTTGAGCAACGCAACGGTGGCGACCATGGCGGCGATCGTCATCAGATGGCCGAGCCAGGGGCCGCCGATGAGCTGAGCGGCGGTGGGGAAGAATCCGTCGTTCCATTGTGCCCAGTTTCCGAGCGCGGCCAACCCGGCGAGCATCGGCAGAAAGTAGGTTGCGATGGAAAGCGGAATGACGACGGCGAGCGCTCGCGGATACGTGCGCTGCGGGTTCTCGACATCCCCAGCCACGCTCGAGACTTGCTCGTATCCCGCATAACCCCAGATGGCCAGGGCGAGGCCCACTCCGAAGGCTGTGGAAAAAGGCTGATTCGGCGGGACCAGCGGAACAAACGGGTTGTGATGCCATTTGGCGAGGCCGAGCACGACCATGGCGATCACTGGAATAAACATAAATAATTCGAAAATCGTGGCCGCTTTACCGACCATCTGGATGCCAAGAATGTTGACCCTTGTGATGAAGGCAATCAGCGCGAAAGAAACCAGCCAATGCTTCCAGCCAGTGATGCCGGGAAAATAAAAAGTCAGATAGTCGGTGAAGAGCACGGCGTAGGAACTGCCCAGAAGAAAAGAGGCGGACCAGTTCCACCATCCGGCCAGGAATCCCAGGAAATCTCCGAGGGGGAATCCCAAGAATTCTCCGTAAGCGGCGCGAGTCCAGCGATAGAAGCCCCCTTCGACAGGCATGGCGGTGGTGAGTTCGGCGGTCACCAGGGAGACCGGGATGCACAAGAAAAACGGAATGACCAGGAGAAAGATCAGGCTCATGCCCGGACCACTGGTGCTGATCATGCCCTCGAGTCCGAAGGGCCCTCCCGTGGTGTAGGAAAACATCACGAAGACGAAATAGAAAAAGCTGGCCTTGCGGATGGTGGAAGTCGTGGATGATCTGGGAGTATTCACGATGAAGATGGCGGCTAGTGTACAGCAAATGCGCTGACCTTCCGCCCGGTAGAGACGGGGCTGCCCCATCTTTTTCTTGGACGCGGCGGCGGGAGACGCGGCAAGCCGCGTCTCTACCCGGGAGCAGGCGAGGCGCGCTGCTGGCAGAGGGCGGCCATGCTGTCGAGCGCGTCCTTGATGATGAAGGCGACCGCGTCCTGAAAGGCGCTCTCGGATAGCTCGGACGACTTGCCAATGAGATCCACGGTCATGCGTACGCGCGTGCCGCCTTTGAGATCGGGGCCAAATGAGACGTTCTGTTCGGCGGTAACGCCGAGGCCGTGATTGATCAGGCTAATCGCGCGGGGTGGACTAATGGAGGTCACGACGGCGGAAATAGTGGTGCGGATGGGCTGAACGACTCGATAACGCAAACGGCTACCTGCCTGCCAAGGCTCTCCCTGCACCCACGAAGCTTCATCGTAAATTCCGCGATGCAAGAGGCGTTCGAGATGTTGAAAAGCCTCGAACGCAGCGTCAACCGAAACTGGGACCGTAACGGAGTACTCGATGCGCGGCAGCATGGGAGCCTCCCCACACGTGGCGGCGATTATGCCCCGATTCCCAGAGGAAGACAAGGATGAAGACTGGTCTGCTCCAAGTCGAGCAACTTGCGCTTGAGGTCGAGACCGCCGCCGTAACCGCACAGCAAACCGCTTGATGCGATTACGCGGTGGCAGGGGACGATGATGGCGACGGGATTCCGGTTGTTCGACATTCCCACGGCACGGTAGGCATGGCGGTGGCCAATGGCTTCGGCGATGTCGCGGTAGCTGCGGGTCTCGCCGTATGGAATTTCGAGCAGCGCATGCCAGCACGCGAGTTGGAAGTTGGTTCCGCGAAGATCGAGCGGCAGCGAGAATTCGCGACGCCCACCCGCAAAGTATTCGTTGAGTTCGCGGAGATAGGGCGCGAGGGCAGGTTTGGACTCATGCAGTTCGGTGGCAGCGGGATTCAGTTTCTGCATGCGGGCCGCGAATTCGAGTCGCACCAAGCCTTTTGTGGAGGCGGCGAGGAACAGTGGGCCGACCGGCGAAGACGTGCGGACGTAGAACAGAGTTTCCATGACGCGTGCAGGATAGCACGATGTTTGGTTCGATACTCGTGTGGAGGCAGGGCTCCGCCCCGCTTGGACGGAACAGAGCCCCGTCACCACACAAGCCTCACCAGCAAAAAAGCCTCCCGCGTTCACGGGAGGCTTTTTCGGGGAAAGGGTACTGCTGTTACTTCTGCTGCGGTTGATCCTGAGTGGTGGTGGTCGAAGCAAGCTGTTCCAGATTGTTCTTCAGGAGGCTGACTTCAACGCGACCGCCGATGATGCGCTTGGGCTTGGTTTCACCCGACGAGGTCGAAGCCGGGGCCGGCGCATTGCCCATGCCGACGAGGTAAATCCTGTAGATGGGAATGTCGTGGTTGAGCGCCAGATAGCGAACGACCGACTCGGCCATTTTCTGCGAAGACGCGATTGCTACCTGTCCGTGACCGGAGGAGAAGCCCTGCACTTCGACGACGTAGCCACGCTGGTCCTTCAGGGGGGTGGCCATCTCATCGAGAGCCGTCTTGGCGTTCTGGCTTAGCACGGTCTGTCCGGGCTTGAAAAGGATTTCGGTTTGGGTCGTGGGCTGGTACTGATCGATGTTGGTGACCACCTTCTCGACCGTATTCAGACGGGTCTGAGCCTGTTGCGCGGTTTGCTGCGCGGCCTGCGCTTTGTTGCCGGCGTCGATGGCATGCTGATCGGCTTCGTTGGCCTTGGCCGAAGCGAGCTGGATTCCCGCCTGCGCGCGCGCATCGGTATCCTTGATCGCCTTGGTGTTGGCAGCAGTCAACTCATCGAGTTCGTTGATGCGGTCACGGATCGGCTGCGTCTGGCGCGCGACATATTTCTTACGCGCGAACGGATTCAGGCGACCCCAGAAACCTTCACGAGTCTCCGGCTGCAGGGGCGCTTTGCCGGTGGCGGTGTCGGTGCTGGTCGCCGTCTGGGCCGACGGCTGAGTCGCCGCGGGTTGGGTCGCAGAAGTGGAATTTTGCTGCGCGAAAACTGGCAGAGCCAGGATTACGGCAAGCAGCAGAACAAAGAGAGTGCGATTTTTCATTTTAAACTTCCTCCAAGTGGGGAGTGGGGAGCCACTCCAGGTGCCTTTCGGCGCGATTTGATTGCGTCGTTTCTATTGCTTCGTTTTCTAATTCTCGTTTTCCAATTCTAATGACAGAACCCATCTACTTCGGGAGGCCAGCGCTGACGCCACGAATGCCTCAAAAAGCTTGCCTCAAGAAGCCGGTCCCGTATCGGGAGCCTGCATTTCTATGAACAGTTTGCGTGCCAAATGCCACGGTATAGGGCCTGGAACGCAAGTGCTTTCTTTTCATACATATTGTACCCTGTCGTATCCCTGCAGCACACCCTGCCTGACGGTAATTTTGGCGGGAACTGGTATAAAAACTGCGCGCAGAGGCCTTCCTCCGGGAGAATCATCGAAGAAAGTGAACAAATTTTGCGTTGGAATCATCCCACTACTTATGCGACGAGAGTTGATTCCACTGCTTCCCATTCTGCTGGCATTGCTCGCTAACACCGACTCTGCTCACGCTGAGAAAACTCGTTTCGATCTGGCGCAACTGAAGGCGCCGCCGGGATTCCACATCGCGGTTTTTTCCGAAGCACTCGACAACCCGCGCATGATGATCTTCACGCCGGGCGGCGTGCTGCTGGTCAGCGAACCGAACGAGGATAAGGTGGTCGCGCTTCCCGATCCGAAACACGCGGGCAAGGCCGCGCGGATGGTAACGGTTCTCGATGGTCTGAACGAGCCGCACGGGCTCGCGTTTTACGAAGGCAAGTTGTACGTCGCCGAGAACGACAAGGTCCGCCGCTATGACTGGGAGGAGGCGAACCTGCGGGCGACCAATCCCGTTAAGCTCACCGATTTGCCGAGCGGCGGCGGGCACTCGACACGCAGCCTCTTGTTTCATGGCGACAAAATGTACGTCTCGGCCGGATCGAGCTGCAACGTCTGCATTGAAAATGATCCGCGGCGGGCGACGGTGATGGAATTCAATCCCGATGGCAGCGGCCAGAGAATTTTTGCGAAAGGGCTGCGTAATGCGGTGGGGCTGGCGGTGAATCCGAAGACCGATACGGTGTGGGTAACGGTGAACGGGCGCGACTGGCTGGGCGACGATCTGCCGCCGGAGACGGTCTATGATCTGGGCAGGGATGGAGGCGTTGACGGCGGCTGGCCCTATTGCTATGGCGACCGTGTGCCCGATTCCAATTTCACGAAGGCGGGAGACGATCGCTGTAAGAATGTCATCGAGCCGAAGGTACAGATGCAGGCACACTCGGCTCCGCTAGGGCTCGCGTTTTATGAGGGCACGAGCTTTCCCGCCGAGTACCGGAACAACATTTTCGTCGCGTTTCATGGATCGTGGAATCGCAGCGTTCCGACGGGATACAAAGTGGTTCGCGTGAAACTCGACGATAAGGGTGAGCCGGTGGGGGGCGCGGAGGATTTCATTACTGGATGGCTGGCGCCCGGCGAAACGAAGAAAGGCCGGTGGATGGGGCGTCCGGTGGGGATCGTGTTCGGCGGAGATGGGGCGATGTATTTGAGCGACGACGCGGGGGGCGTGATTTATCGAGTGACGTACGCGAAGTAATCGCGAACCACGTAGGGACAGCCGCCCTCGGCTGTCCAGGCGAGCACAGCTCGCCCAAGCATGTTCCGCGTTGTAAAGAGCGTCGCGGGGTTCTCCCCGCTGAACAGTCGAGGGCGGCTGTCCTACGTGACTGTCCCTACGCGCCGCAATACTTCTCATACTGCTGGTAGATGAACGGATCAGTCATGCCCGCAATGTAATCGCAGATGACGCGCGGCAACGGCTCCTGGGCGGCTTTTTCGCGGTAGTTGTGCGGGAGGTCATCGGGCTCTTCCATCCAGTGGGCAAAGAGCTCTCCGGTGATGCGCTCGGCATCTTCTTTCTCTCCCGCCAGCGCCGGGCTGTAGTAAAGATTTTCGTAGAGAAAGTCTTTCAACCGGCGGCGCTGCTCTTCGACAGGCGGACTGAAGGCGGCCAGCCGCTCGGTGTGTTGGCGAACATCTCGCAGAGAATGCACGCCTGCCGCTGCGGTACGCTGTGCCGTGCTCGTAATCAGGTCTCCGACAAATCCGTCAAAAATGCTTTTCAACGCCTCGTTAAAGACCAGCTTTTCGGCAACATTCGGGTAGCGGCTTTTTGCCTCGCCGTAATGGCGCTTGAACAGATCCACGCTGTCTGCGATCTGCTCGACCGTGAGCAGGCGGGCTTCGTAGCCATCGTCCAGGTCAGCGGTGTTGTAGGCAATCTCGTCGGTAAGATCGATGAGCTGCGCTTCGAGCGGCGGCCGCTGATCGAGCACGTATTCGGCGAGTTCGGGATGATCTGTACCATCGTATTCGTGCGAGTGTTTGATGATGCCCTCGCGGACTTCGAAGGTCAGATTCAGCCCGCGAAACGACGCGTAGCGCAGTTCGAAGTCTTCGACAATGCGGAGCGCGTGCAGGTTGTGATCAAACGAAAGCCCGTGTTCGCGCATGGCGGTGTCGAGCGCTTTTTCTCCGGAGTGGCCGAACGGAGGATGGCCGAGATCGTGCACCAGGGCGAGCGCCTCCACCAGATCGGTATTCAGGCCAAGTTGCGCGGCGATGGTGCGCGAAATCTGCGCTACTTCGATGGTGTGCGTCAGCCGGTTGCGGAAGTGGTCGGAGTAACGGCGGGTAAAGACCTGGGTCTTCGCTTCCAATCGGCGAAAGGCGCGGGCGTGGACGACGCGGTCGCGGTCACGTTGAAAGCCGTTGCGGTAGGGATGAGGCGGCTCGGGATGGCGGCGTCCGCGGGAATTTTCTACGCGCACCGCATAGTCGGCGAGCATGAAAAGAGTTTAGCAGCTGTGTAGGGACGGAGCTTGCCCCGTCTCTTTGGAAGCGACGAGAAGTACGCGGCGGGCCGCGTCTCTACGGGGAAGCATTTTACTGCTTCGCGTCTTCTTCCTTGGCCAGCTTCATCTTGGCGGAATCGAGTTTCTTCTGCACTCGTATCGGGTCTGTCGGGTCGACGTCGGCGGCAATTTCGCGGTTCCACTCGGTGAGCGCGCGCTCCCAGTTGTTGGCGGCCAGCTTCAGGCGTCCGGTCTTCTGGTACAGATCGCCGAGGTGGTCGTGGACGGTAGGATCGGTATTGATTTTTTGCGAAGCCTTCAGCAGGTTCTCTTCCGCTAATTCAAATTTTCCCAAGCGAAAGTAAGCCCAGCCGAGGGAATCAAGATAGGCGCCGTTGGTGGGATCGAGATCCACGGCGCGCTTGATGTATCCGAGTGCCTCTTCGAGCTTTATGTTCTGGTCGGCCAGCATATAGCCCAGATAATTCAGCGCCGATGCATGGTCCGGGTCGCTGGCCAGCACCTTCTTGAACTGTTCTTCCGCTTCGGCGTAGTGCCTGTCGCGCTCAAAGTTCGAGCCGCGCAGAAACCAGACGTACTCCTTGTCTTCCGTCTTGGTCGAGAGCTGCTCGGCCTTGTCGAGCGCCTGCTCGGCGTCGGCGAACCGGCGCAGCCGCGTGT
>Ga0181532_10001700_pt1 | contig 21063 bp, 11 predicted proteins | sample PEATcosm2014_Bin_33_FD_119768 | JGI IMG/M metagenome (GOLD analysis project Ga0181532, IMG submission 119768) | Peatland microbial communities from MTU Mesocosm Facility, Houghton, MI, USA - PEATcosm2014_Bin11_30_metaG | ecosystem: Environmental > Terrestrial > Soil > Wetlands > Peat | place... | reverse complement strand
GCCCTTCTTCTTTTGAGGGGCGGGGTTGGCGGACTGGTCTTGGGATGTGGACTTGGCTTTGGCGGGATCTGTCTTCGCCGGGGTTTGATTTTCCGCAGTCTTGGCTTCGGGTGGCGCCGCAGCCGGATTCGGGCTCGGGTTGCCGTTGGCGGCCGGAGTCTCTTCAGTCTTTACCGGGGCCTCGTTCACTGAAGTGCCGGTGCTGTTGGAGTTGCCGGCAGCCGGTTTGGATTCGTCGGCCTTTCCGGAACCCAGGCTGGAGTCACTCATGGGCTGAGCGATGATCGAGGCGTTCGCGATTCCGGGAGCATTGGGCACTCGTTTCGCCAACTCAACCCCGGTTGTCGCCCCCAGTTCAACCGGGCCTCGCAAAGTGCCGCTGGTGTCCGGCGTCCCGGCCATAGAGATCGCCAGTTTCTCAAGCATGCTCTTGCTGCGCACTCGGCTCGCATCCGCCTGGGCACGCGCCAGCGTCGCCTTGGTGGGCTTTGGGACCGGCTGGCCCATAGCCACGAGGCGCGCTTTGGCCTCGTCCACATGCGGGCTCAAAGGAAAGTCACGCAGCAGGCGCGAATAATAGGGAATCGACTCTTTGGGAATCTTCATGTGGTCGAGGCACTGCGCCATTCCAAACAGGGCTTGATCGCCCTGACTGAAGTTGGGGTACTTTTCGATAATCTCCCGGTACCGCCCTCGCGCCGCCCGGTACGCCCCCCTCATCAAGTAAAAACTTGCGGTCTCGAACTCACCTTCCGCCAGAACTTCTTGGGCTTCGCGCAGGCGGGATTTGGCACGGATGGTCAAGGGGTCTTCGGGGTATTTCACCAGAAACTCCTTGAGCTCGACTTCCGCAAGGCGGGCTTCTGTCTGGTCCCTGTCAGCCTTAGCCATCATGCGGAAATGCGCCATGCCGACGCGGTACTGGGCCATCGGAGACTCGGGCGCGGTGGGGAAGAAGGTGATGAAGTCCTTGTATTCAGCTTCGGATTGCGTGAGGCCTGAGATTCCCCCCTGCTCGTAGTACGAATCCGCAATGGCGAGCTTAGCTTTCGCCAGATACTCGCTATCCGGATAAGTATTGATCATGGTCTGGAGGGTGAGACGGCCTACGTCGTAGCGCCCATGCACGATCTCGTTGTTGGCCTTATCGTAAAGGATCTTGTCAGGCTGATCGCCGGGATTGACGGCGGCGGCCATGTCGGCGTGGCGCTTGCGATGAAAGCATCCGGGAAGAAACACCAAACCCAGCACAGCCACGCACAAAAACCCGCTCAGGCCCTTCCAGCCCATCTTATTGGTTCGTTTTGACAGTGCCTTAACTCCTGATCCTCATGCCGGGTCAACTCTTAAGGTTGCCCAGGGCTACCACTACGGCCGCCCGCACCGGTCGGCCTTTCACACTTTACTCGTCCGCGGCAAACTGGAGACGAGGCGGAGAATCTCTCCCAGGCGTGCTTTGGGGTTCTCGTTATTAAAGATGGCGGAACCGGCCACCAGGATGTCTGCGCCCGCCTGCACAAGTTGCTCCATATGCTCGACGCGGATTCCGCCCTCAACCTGGATGACAAAATCCGCGCGGCGCTCATCTCGCAAGGAGGCCGCGGCGCGCACTTTCTCCGCCGATCTGGGGATGAAGGTTTGTCCGCTCAACCCTGGATCAGAGGCCAAGATTGAAAGATAATCGAATTCCCCAACTAAGTCCACAATTGAATCGACGGGCGTCGACGGGTTTAAGGCAACCCCAGCCTGCACACCCTGCTGACGGATCACATTCAACACCTGATGCAAGCGCGTCGTGGCCTCGATGTGAACCGCGAGGCGGTCTGCGCCCGCCGCCACGAATTCTCCAACGTAGCGCTCCGGGCGTTCAATGAGCAAGTGCAGGTCCAGAGTCAGGTCGGTCGCTTTTCGCAGATTTCGGACGACAGGCTGCCCCACGCTGATGTCGTCTACAAAATGGCCGTCCATCACATCGACGTGGACGATGCCCGCGCCTGCCTCTTTGATAGTGCGGAGGGCTTCGCCAAGTCGAGCGAAATCAGCCGCCAGCAGCGAGGGAGCGATCAGAGCCATAAGGTAAGGTCCCAGTGAAGGTGCGAGCTGAGCGACACAAATTCCAGCCTACCACAGTTCGGTGGGCGCGAGTGGACCCGCGGTGTAGGGGGACGGCTTGCCGTTCCCCCCAGGGGTCTGCTAGGCCGACGAGGGTAGGGCAAGCCCTACCCCTACGAGGCGCCGCACGTCGTTGCGACTACATGGGTGGTTTAACGTCAAGCAGTTCGACCACAAACGTCAGCGTGGAATTGGGAGGAATCGCTCCCGGGTAGCCGCGCTCGCCGTAGGCCAGATCGGGAGGGATTACCAGCCTGCGCTTTCCGCCCACATGCATCGAAGCCACACCCTCATCCCAGCCCTTGATGACTTCGCCGCGCCCCAGATGGAACTTGAACGGTTGTTTGCCTTCGGTGGAGTCGAAGACCTTTCCATCCGAGAAGGTTCCCTTGTAATTCACCACAACGGTGTCACCTTCTTTCGGCTGCGCGCCTTTGCCGACCACCATGTCCCGGTATTGCAACCCCGAGGGTGTGGTGGTCATTTGCGCCGCCGGCTTTGCGTGTGTTGCCCCCGCCTTGGGGGCGGCCTTCGGCGCCGTCGTCTGATCCTGTCCGGCCCATGCCCCGATTGAGAGCAACGCCAGAAGTGTAAGGAGTATGGCAGCATTCTTCATCTTGATTCGTCCTCCAAGCTCGAAAATGTAGTTTTCTCTCGGGCGATCTTGGCCCGCCCGAATACAGTACCAAGAGTGGTTGGGGGATTCAACAGACAAAACTCCACCACAGAGCGCACAGAGGCCACAGAGAAGGTGCCTTGTCTTTTCTCCGCGAACTCTGTGACCTCTGTGGTGAGGCCTTTTTGCGCGGCCCCTAGTTCTCGACCTGGACCAACCCGTTGCCATTCAGCTTGGCGGCTTTCGGCTCGAGTGGCACGGAGAATTGCCGCTCGACCTTCTCACGCATGCAGGGGCCGGAGTTGTAAATGCAGAAGGGGTAGACCAAGCCATTGGGGGCAGAGTAGTGAATCACGCAGCGCTTGACGCGGGCGAAATCGTAATTGTAGGAATCCATGAAGTGCATGCCCGCGACCAGGAGAGTCTTATAGGTGAAAGTGCCATCGCCCTTGCCCCGGCCGTACTCGTGGTCGGTCATGCCCTGAAGCGTTTGCAGGAAGCGCTCGAAAGTCAAACCCTGAGGCGCAAACTGCTGCTTGAAATGGCGGCGAAGTTTCTGCCAGGCGTTGATCTTGGTGAACATCTTGAATCGCGCGCCCGCAGCCTGCCGGGCGAGCAGGTCGATATCGCGAAGCATGGCGGGCATATCGAAGAAGCGAGTAATGGGGATCGCGGTTTTCGATTGCGGGTGAACGTAGAGATAGGTGCCCATGGCGCAATGCGGGTGGGAGGTTAAATTCGGGCGATTGAAATTCTGCAAGTTTGACAACAGCTTGGAGAAAGGCGAAATGCAGGACAGCGGGTACCAATCTTCGTATTTGTCGGTCAAACCGGTCTGGTCGGCCACGGCGTGCGCGAGGTCGGATTGCGTGAAGCGCTTGCTCTCCAGTTCCCGGCGATTGATGCGGCCGGTGAAACATACCGGCTGAAAGCTGAAACCACTGATGCAGTCGACGTTGTCGATGGCCAGGCGAATCATGTCGCCGATCTGGTGGTCGTTGACGCCTTTCACGATGGTGGGAACGAGGATGATCTTCAAACCAGCCTTCCGGCAGTTCGCAATGCACGCCAGCTTCTTTTCGAGCAGGCGCTGGCCGCGCGTGCGGAGGTAAACCTCGTCGGTGACGCCATCAAACTGCAGGTAGAGCGTGTGGAGGCCGGCTTCCTTGCACTTCTGAGCGAATTCCGCATCGGAGAATTCAATACCGTTCGTGGCGCACTGGATGTGGGTGAAGCCCATCTCCGTGGCCATGCGCAGCACATCGTGGAAGCGAGGATAAAGCGTAGGCTCACCGCCGGAGAACTGCACCACACGGTTGGGCACGGGGCGCTGTTCACGAAGCGTCTTCAACATCCCGCGCACCTGCTCGAAGGATGGCTCGTACAGGTATCCCACAGCGTTGGCGTTGGCAAAGCAGACGGGGCAGGTGAGGTTGCAGCGATTGGTGAGGTCTACGTTCGAGAGCACGGTGTGGGAAGTGTGCAGTGAACACAAACCACAATCCTCCGGGCAACGGGCCGAATCAGCGATTTGCGGATTCTCGAGACCCCGGTTATCGCCGAATTCGAACTCTTCCATCTTGAGATACAGCCTTGCATCGGAGTAGATCAGGTCACGAAAGTCGCCATGCTCCGCGCAGCTTTTCTCCATGTAAACCGCGCCATTCTGCTCGAAGATCCGGGCGTCTATCACTCTCAGACATTCCGGGCAGACGGATTGGGTGGTCTTCGGAAGTCCCTTTTGCAAGGGTTCGATAGGCGCGCCCGTGAAAGTCGCAGCGGGCTGAACGCGCTGATATTCCTTCCGTCGCGAGGACCGTACGTCTGGGCTGATAGTAACACTGGCCATTGTGTCTCCTTTAAGGTTTGTCGCAGCGCATTTAAGCAGAACAAAACACTTAGGGCGCGGGAAACTCCGGCAACCTTCATCGTCGAGCCAAGAAGCGAGGGCCACGGACGCTCACGGAAGAAGGTCCTCCCTGCCGGAGGCTAAATTAGACCATTCCAATCATCGGTGAGCAATGCGATTAAAGCGGATGGGGAGAAAAAAGCAGCGAATGGCGGATAACGGGGGTCGAATGGGAAAGTGTAACCAACTGATAACAAAGGAGATATAGACATTTTGTCAGTTTCTTCTCAGCGTTCTTTGTGCCGAAGGCACCTTGGAGTGCGGCGGCTTGACGCCGCCCTTGCCCAGCGCGGGCCGCGGCGATCCGAAGGCGGCGTCAAGCCGCCGCACTCCAAGGCGCTTCGCGCATTCCAAACGTCGCAGTTTGGCGGAGTTATTTTCGGAAAAGGTTCTCGAAGGCTTGGCGCGCGTCCAGAGGCTTAGAGGAGGAGGTTTCACGCTCGACGGTCGTTCGCAGGGAAAAATAGCTGCACTGGTTCTTAATGTCCTTTCTTGGGATGCGAGTCGTAATCGGCCGGGTACATTCGAAGCGGGCAGCCGTGTCGAAGAACGCGCACTGCTTGCAACTGTGCAGTTCAAAGCCGCACTTTGGACAGCGTCCTTCAAGGTCAATCCCGACCGGCAGGATCAGGGCGCAGGAAGCACACCGCGACACTTCTCGCTTCCCTGGCATGTTGGGAGTCTTCGGCCCGATCTGTTCCCGCCTGTTGACCGGCTTCTTCTCGGGTTTCTCACGGTCGCGGTCAGAATCCATGTATCCCCGCTGTCTATACTTGGGCGACATCTATGCTCCTTTCGGCAGAAGGAAACTCGCTCGGCAAAGAACTGTGGGTGGGTCTATCATACGCCGAGTGTCGGCCTACAGCAATCAAGAAAGTCGTATAGGGGTAGGGCTTGCCCTACCCGCCCGCCGCTGGCTCGGCAAAAGGGGACTGCAAGCCGTCCCCCTACATCACATACCCGCGCAACCGCATCCAGTCAGCGAGCCGCTGCGGCCAGGAAGACAAGATCGGGTCTTTCTGCGCCAAGCCCACGCCATGCTGCCCGTGCTGATAAATGTGCAGTTCCGCCGGCACGCCTGCTTTTCGCAAGGCCAAATAAAAGGCCACGCTGTTTTCAGCAGGCACCCCCTCGTCGTCGTTGGTGTGGAAGAGAAAAGTGGGCGGTGTCTGGGCAGTCACCTGCTTTTCGTTCGACAGATAGTCGGCCAGTTTAGGATCTGGGTTGCCGCCCAGCAGGTTCTTGCACGAGCCCTGGTGCATAAATGACTCGCTACAAGTAATCACCGGATAAGCCAGGATGGCAAAATCCGGCCGCGAACTGACCCGATCGACAGGATCCGTAGCAGAGGGATTCCCGGCGTCGAAGTGCGTGGCGGCAGTGGATGCCAGGTGACCGCCCGCGGAGAAACCCCAAATGCCGATCCGGTCAGGGGCGATACCCCACTCCTGCGCGTGCCCGCGAACGTAGCGCAAGGCGCGCTGCGCGTCGTTGATCATGGCGGGGTGATGGTAACGCGGCGCAAGCCGGTACTTCAGAATGTAGGCATCGACCCCCAGGGTATTCAGCCATTCGGCTATTTGGCGGCCTTCGTGATCCATCGCCAGCACGGCGTACCCGCCGCCCGGGCAGACAACAACGGCACTGCGAGCAGCCTGGCCTTTGGGTAGCGAATAAAGCGTCAGCGAGGGCTGATCCGCGTCGTCGGTGCCCACTGCGCCCGGTGCCCCTTCCGGCCAGAGGAGCACTACCTGGTGCTCCCGCGCCGATGTCGCTGCCAGTCCCGCGTGGGCCAGCGCCACGCCGAGCGCCATCAATGCATAGACGCAAATCTGTGCCTTTCCCCTCATCTTTGCCTCCCGAATAAGCATCAGGCCGGCGCAGAGCGAAGCTCTGCGTTTCGGCAACGTCCCCATCAGCGAAAACCGCAGAGCTTCGCTCTGCGCCTGCCGATTTCCTTAAGGAAAGAGATCAGTGACGCGCGGCACAAACGCCAATAACCGCGTTGGCAACTGGCGTGCAGTTAAAGCTCGGCGCTACCCGCGAGCCGTGGGGCTCCGCGCATCAGTCGAAATGTCCGTATCGACTCATCGTGTTTCGACAATTCCCGTGAGGCTGTTATCGTCTCGGCCTTGTCAGCGCAAAAGGAAAACAACGTGTTCGCCACTTCTAGACGCAGTCTAGTCTCCAACACACTTTTCGTCGTTATAGCAGCCATACTACTTGGCGGCAGCCCGCGCGTTCAATGCGCGCCGCCACAAGCCCCAAAAACCGGCACCCAACCCGCCAACCAGAATCCAAACACGCCGCGGGTAATCGCTGCGGTGGCGACCAAGAATATACCCCAGAAGTCCAAAGAAAAGGAAAAGTTCCCGCCGCTGGGCCCGCTTGAAGGAGCGACGAAGACCGAACTCCACACCGTGGCGCCAGGGGAAAGCCTTCCTTCCTTGGCTCTGCATTATTTGCCGCAAACCTGTTATATGACCAGGACCGAACTCGAGGCTGCCATGCAGCAGGCGAATGCCGGCAAGATCGGAAAGTATCTCAAGCCCGGCACCCAATTGACGATTCCGGGCATTTTCGCCGAACCTGTCGTTGAGCATCCGGTTCCCGTCCCCAAGGATTTCGAGACTCGCGGAATCTATCTCACGGGTTGGATGGCGGGAAGCGATAAAGGCCTGGACTTGATTCGCCGCTGGCGGGGGGCCGGAGGGAATACCATCGTTTTCGATGTCAAGGATTTCGACGGCCTGGTGAACGTACCCTTCGAGCATCCTCTTGCGCCGCAGGGGAAGCATGTGCCGATCCGCAACCTTCCCAAATTGATCCGCTACGTCCACTCACTGGGACTCCATGCGATCATCCGCATTGCGGTCTTCCGCGATGAATCGCTGGTCACAAGCCACAGCGAACTGGCGGTGCAGTCCAGACGCACTGGCCACGCTTGGAGAGAAAACGGGAAACTCGTGTGGACCGACCCCTCGCAACCTAAAGTTCAGGACTATGACCTGGCGATGGCCCGAATGGCTGCGAATTCCGGCGCTGACGAAATCCAGTTCGATTACGTACGCTTTCCCGCGGAAGGCGACCAGAAGGATGCGCGATTCGCCTACGAGGCTGCGCACCCGGATTGGGCGCGGGCCGACGTCATCCGCAAGTTCGTAGCGCGCGCCTACAGCGAACTCCATCCCCTGGGGGTCTTGTTTTCGTTGGATGTTTTTGGGGTGATGGCCTGGCAGCGCACGGTTGACCTGTTGCACACTGGCCAGGACATCCCGGGTATGGCGCGCTCCTGCGACGTGCTCTCGCCCATGATCTACCCCTCGCACTTCTTCGGCATGGAGGGATACGCGCACCCGGGCGACGCTCCCGAGCACTTTATCACTGAGTCGATGCAGCGCTTCGCGGAGGTCACGACGGATTCCAAAGTGGTATTGCGGCCCTGGCTTCAGGCCTTTGCCTGGCACACCAAATCCTTTTCCCAAGCTTATATTCAAACCCAGGTCAGCGCCGCAAAAGGACAAGGGGGAATAGGATTCCTGTTTTGGAACGCGCGCAACGATTATACGAAGCTGTTCCCCGCCATGGCTGAAATGCGCGCGGCGCACGGACGCTTCTTCCGGGGCGACGAGGTTCATGCGCCGCCCGCCAAGGTCTCTGCAAGCCTCGTGCACTGAAGAGACTTACTCGAGCGGTCCGCAAACTCTTGAACGCCGCTTCGGCCCAGAGTATATTGCTGCTCAGACGGAAGTGCAGGTGAGGCTCGGGGACGCAGGGCTAGTGGCCTCATAGAGAGCGCACCGGCAAGTTGTCTTCGTCTTCCGGCAGGCAAGGACTTCGCAACAGCAATCAGGAAGGAGCGGACCGTGACGAGATCTCTGACCCTTCGAAGAACTGTCGCCGCGTCAGCGGGGCTGTTCGTTTTCGGCTTTGTTCTATTCGCCGACGCCGGAGGCCGTAGCGCCGGGGTCGTGCACGCCGACCCCGTGGTGGGCCACCCGCCCGATAAACCTGCGACGCCATCTCCCATTCCTGCTGCCGCACTAATCAATCCGCAGGACCTTGCCAAAGCTCTCTCCTCACTCCCGAGCGAAAGGCCCCTCCTCATCTATGTCGGCTTTCGCCTTCCCTACACGCAGGCCCACATCCCGGATTCTGAAAACCTTGGTCCGACCTCCAACCAGGCGGCGCTGCAACAACTCGTGAAGCGGATAAGCGGGGTCGCCCGAGATAGAGTCATCGTCATCTATTGCGGATGCTGTCCCTGGAGCCACTGCCCGAACGTCAGGCCGGCCTACGAAGCCTTGCACAACCAGGGATTCAAGAAGCTGAAGGTGCTTTTTATCGCCGATAATTTGGGGACGGACTGGGTAGACAAAGGTTATCCGACTGCTAAAGGTGAATGAGGAAACCACACTGATGATGGCAACCATTGCGGCGCCCTTCTGCGCCGCTTTCCTTTTTGATGGACTCGCGCGGGCGATCTTCATCGCAATTTGCCTGGCGAGCCTCTGGCTATTCATATGGATCGTTAAACGCCGGCTGCATTCGGTGCTCGCTGCGCCCGGAGATCTTCCTCACGATCATATTCCGAAGCGCCTTTGGCGGGTTTTCAAAGAAGTCATCTTGCAATATCGCGTGGTGCGCGAGCGGCCCGTTGCGGGCATACTCCATTCCTTGGTTCTGTGGGGATTTCTTGCGTTTGTCTGGGTCAGCGCGCAACACATGCTGCTGGGCCTGCGCGGATTGTCAAAAGCCACCGAGGCGCGAAGTTGGTACAACGCGTTTGTTGCAGTTTGGGCGGTGGCAGTTCTGGTGGCCATGATCGGCTTGTCGTTTCGGCGATTTGTATTGCGGCCCAAACCGCTCGGAAAGCTGTCCGCCACCTCTGGGATTGTTGCGTTTTTGATCTCGGCGCTCATGGTGACGTATCTGCTGGGCTGGGGAGTGTTTCCCGTCGGAACCATGGCTTGGAAAGTGAACTGGTGGGCGCATACGATATCATTTTTTGCGCTGCTCGACGTGATCCCTGTTTCGAAACATCTGCACCTGGTGCTCGCACCGTTCAACATCTTCCTGGCCTCCGCGACCACGAGCACCATGCGAGCCTTGCGGCAGGAGGGCGAAGACCTGGGGATGATCCACTTCCCTGACCTGGTACGAAAGGACATTCTGGATGTTAACGCCTGTGTCGAATGCGGCCGCTGCACCGAGTCCTGCCCTGCCAACCTCGCCGGTGGATCGCTGAGTCCGAAGGAAATCATCCTCGATTTGCAAAAAGGCCTGCTCAGCGGCGGCGATTTGGTGGCGGGAACTGCGGAGGAAAAAGAGCAGGGGAAAGTCTACGTTTCGGAGGAGGACCTCTTCCAGTGTCTCTCCTGCGGCGCCTGCGAGTACGTCTGTCCAGTGGGCATCGAACACGTGGGAAGGAAAATTCTGGATTTGCGGCGCGGGCTGGTCAGCGAAGGACGCATCAGCAGTGAGAAAGTGGCCGAGCTGTTCACCACCATGGAACGCTCTCCCCACAATCCCTGGGGCATCGGGCAAGAAATGCGGCAGAACCTTTTAGCCTCGAAGCAGTTCCCCATTTTCGACGGCAGCCAGGAATGGCTCTTGTGGCTGGGCTGCGGATTGAGTTTCGATCAGCACGGCCAGGCAGTTGCCACGGCCATGAAGCAGATTCTCGACGCCGCGTCCGTCTCCTGGGGCGTGCTGGCGCGTGAAACCTGCTGCGGTGAGCCGGCGCGGCGCGCGGGCAACGAGTACCTATTCATGCAACTTTCGGAGAAAGTGGTTGAGGCGTTTGCGAACGCCCACGTGAAGAAGGTCGTCCTCTGCGATCCTCACTGCACCACCATGTTGGATAAGGATTACCGGCAAATCCCATCCTACGCGGACCTTGGCATCAAGGTCGTGCACCATACCGAGCTCATCGCGGAACTGCTTCCCCGCCTCCCCCTCGCACCCAAAGCTCTGCCGGCGACCTACCATGACCCCTGCTACCTTGCCCGCGGCCGCGGGATCACGGCTGAACCGCGCAAGATCCTGCATTCCTGCGGCGTCGCCTTGACAGAGCCTGAACACCATGGCCAGAACACCCAGTGCTGCGGCGCCGGCGGTGCGAGGCTTTTCATTACTGACGACAAACGCGAGCAGACGAAACATCGGGTGAACGAACTACGGTTTGCCCAGCTCGCCACAACCGGGGCATCAACGCTGGCGGTGGCTTGCCCCTACTGCCCCACTATGCTTCGCGACGCCGCCAACAGAGCTCAGCGCGATGACCTGGAGATTGTGGATGTGGCGGAAATCGTGGCCAGAAACCTGAGCCTGAAATCGTTCGAAGCGGAGCGAAAAGAGTAAGCGGGAGCCCGGGCCGACCCAACAGAACGGCGATCGAGAATCCTCATTTCATGCGGGGTTGTAGATCCGGCGAGGAGACACTCATGCCCACACGAATACTGACGACAGTGGTTGGAAGCTACCCGGTTCCCGCCTGGTTAGTGGGTAACGCCTCGCGCGTAGTTCTGCGCGACGCGGTCATGACAGTGCTCAAGACCCAGGAACTCGCCGGACTCGACGTGATTTCTGACGGCGAATTGCAGCGTTTCGATCCCAGCCATCCCGAGACCAATGGGATGATTGACTATTTCGTTTCGCGGATGGAAGGGATTCGGACCCGCTTCACCAGGTTCGATCTTGAGACGTTCCGGTCTGAGCGGGGGTTGGACTATCGGTCCATGCCCGCAGGCGTCGTGGAGGGAAGGATCGGAGAGGGCACGCTCAACCTGCTGGCGGATTCCCGGTTCGCGCAGGCCCTGACGACGAGGCCGCTCAAATTTACCTGCACGGGGCCGCACATGCTCGCCAAGGTGCTGACGAGCGTCCATCGCGCGAGCGCCGCGGATCTTGCCATGGAGATTGCAGAGGTCCTCGGGCGGCAGCTTGAAGCGATCGACGCCGCTGTCGTCCAGCTTGATGAAGCAAACATCAGCGGCCATCCGGAGGAGAGCGAGTGGGCCGCTGCGGCCATCAACCATGTCCTGAAGAGAATTCGAACTGAAAAGGCTGTCCACGTCTGCTTTGGGAATTACGGTGGTCAAACCATTCAAAAGGGTTTCTGGCGGGACCTGCTTCCTTTTCTTAATCTCTTGCGTGCAGACCACGTGGTGCTCGAATTTGCGCGGCGGGGATATGACGAACTCCCAGTCCTCAGCGACCTTGACCCGCGGGTCGGCTTAGGAATTGGAGTCATGGACGTGAAGGACAATGAAGTCGAGCAACCGGACCTCGTCGCGCAACGCATCGAGCGGATTGTCAAGGTCGTGGGCGAAGGCAGACTCCGATATGTTCATCCCGACTGCGGGCTGTGGATGCTGCACCGGAGCGTGGCTGACCGGAAGCTCAAGGCTCTGGTCGACGGCCGGAACCTTTTTCTTAGTGGAAAGTAGACGGCGCGCTCGCTTCCGCGAGTCCGGCGACTTTATCGATCCTAGAGTTTTGGAATACTCACCTGCCTCTACTCGAGGCCGGCAAGCACAGACAATTTGACCGCGCCACTCTTCGCGGTGCCCCTACATATAGGGCCTCGAGTTTCACAAAATCCCACCTTTTGTGGTTTTCTCTTTACTTCCCTCTTTTTTCATGCTACCTATACTGGGGAGTTAGAGGGGATTGCTCGCTTCCGCCTTGGCCGCCCGCGCCAGAGGGTAGGCTGGGCCGAATCGAGCTTGCTGTGCACGGGAACGCCTTTGCCACACTGGGTGGCGGAATATGTTGCTGTGTCAGTGTCGGCTAGATAACGGGCCCACCACAGGGTACGGCGTAATGCTTCTGGCATCCGTTTCAACACGCGCTTGGGTTTGCACCTCCTCGGAAGGACCAGAGGTAAGGGGTGTAGCTTGTATAAACTAAAGAAACTCGAGTTGTTGGGCTTCAAGTCGTTCGGAGAACGGTCGAGGCTGGAATTCTCAGATGGTGTGGCCGCGATTGTTGGACCGAACGGCTGCGGCAAATCTAATCTTTCGGATGCCGTTTCCTGGGTCCTCGGGGAGCAGAGCGCCCGAAGCCTGCGCGGCGAGCGGATGGCCGACGTGATCTTTAACGGCACTGGAACCAGGCCTCCCACGAGCATGGCAGAAGTGAGCATGACGCTCATCGACCCGGAATATAACGAGGCCGGATTCCCGGAGGAAGAACCGCCGCAGGCAGAATCCCAGGAACCTGTAGTGATCCCGAGCGACATCGGCGAAGTTATCGCTGGAGGCAATGGCAACGGGAACGGTAGCGGAGAGAAGCAGGCATCCAAGCTTCGCCATCGCGCCGGCGAGATTGCTGTGACGCGCCGGCTGTTCCGCTCCGGCGAGAGCGAGTACTTGATTAACGGCCAGGTCTGCCGTCTGCGCGACATCCAAGACTTGTTCATGGGCACAGGGCTGGGCCCGGAATCCTACGCCATCATCGAGCAAGGCCGCATCGGGCAGGTTCTGAGCTCCCGGCCGTCGGACCGGCGTTTGATCCTGGAAGAAGCAGCGGGGATTTCTAAGTTCAAGACGCGCAAACGGCTGGCGGAAGCCAAGCTCGAGTCGTCGCGGCTGAACCTCTCTCGCATCGCCGACATTCTGGAAGAAGTCTCGAAGCAGGTGAACTCGCTGAAGCGCCAGGCGTCCAAGGCGCGCCGCTACAAGGAACTGCACGAAGAGCTGCGAGCCCGGTTGAGAGTGGTTCTGACTTCGCGCTGGGCAGCCCTGGAGGCTGAATGCGCCCGGCTTGGCGGCGAAGTGACCCAGGCACAGGAAGGGTGCCGGCTCACGGCGCAGAGGCTCGAAGCCCTTGAGCAGGAGCAGAAGGCCGCCACACACCAGCATGAAGAGTGGGAGCGCCGCCTGACGCAATTGCGCGAGCATATTTCGCAAAGCGGCTTGGAGCGCGAGCGGTTGCTTTCGCGTTGCGAACAAGCGCGCCAGCAGGCGGCAAGCCTCGAGGCGCGGGCCGCGGACGCAGCGCGGGAAAAGGCCGGATTCGAAGCCCAACTGAGTTCACTGGAAGAGCAGAGCAAAGAGAGAAACCTCCAGCTCCAGCGGGTCCAGCAGGATTGGACTGCGGCTCAAGAAGCGCTGGCCCAATTGGTCGCGCGGCAGGAATCGCTCACGCTCCAAGTGACGGCAGCGGAGGAGGAAGTCGAATCATGCCGCCAGGCCTTGTTGGCTGCGGTGAGCCGTGCGGCGGAACTGCGCAACCAGCTCGTGCAGGCCGAGGAGGCAAGCCTGGCGCTTTCGCGGCAAGCGGCGCGCACCGAGTCTGAGAAGCGGCACGCGGAGGAGGAAAACCAGCGCTGGGTGGCTGAACTGGAATCTTCCATCGCCGCCCAACGGCAAGGCACGACGTCGCTGGCGGATCTGGCGCGGACGCTCGGTGAAACTGCGGCGGACCTCGAAGGGGCACGGACCGAGGAAACCTCTTTGCGGTCCGGTCTTGAAACGCTTCGCCGGGAGCACTCCGGTGCCGTGGCGCGCAAGCAGGCGCTGGAGGAGTCCTTGGCGCGGCACGCTTACAGTACGGAGAGCGTCCGGCGGTTGCTGTCGGACGAAATCCCCATGAACGGGCACCGTTTCCGCCCGCTGGGCGTGCTCGCCGACTTTGTCGAGGTTGCGGCGGGCTACGAGGAAGTGGTGGAAGATTTCCTTAAGCAGGAACTGGAGTGCGTGGTTGTGGAACAGCACGAACAGGCCCGCTCCGGCATCGCCTTGCTGCGCTCGGAAGGAAGAGGGCGCTCTACCTTCTTCGTTACGCAGATGCCCTCTCTGGACCACGCAAACGGAGAGACTCATACGGAGCTGCTGGCAGAGACGGGCGTCGTGGCGCCGGTGCGGCAATTGATGACTTTTCAGAAGTCTCTCGGACTCAATGGCGACCTGCCGCTGCCGGCGCTCGCCCACGCTTATCTGGTTGAGGACTCCGCGACTGCCCAGCGTCTGGCAGGTTCTTACCCTGAATACCACTTCCTGACTCGCTCGGGTGAGCACTATCAGCATCGCCTGGTGTCCGGGGGCAAGGGTTCCAGCGCCGGACCCTTGGCTTTGCGGCGCGACTTCCGGACACTCGAGCGACGCACGGCCGAATTGGAGGGCAAGATCCAGGCGTGCGAGGCGGACCTGGCCGGTGCTGCGGGCCGCGCCGCGCAACTCGCCAAAGACCACGCGAATTTGAGTGTGGCCAAGCAGGAAGCAGAAAAGAAAGCTGTGGTCGCTGATGAGAAGTTGCGCCAGACCCGCGATGCGTGCGAGAGAGCGGCCGCGCAACTCAGAGTTCTTCAGTCTGAAGCCACGCAGCTCGCACACGACCTCGCCGCAGCCGAAGAACGAAAAGCCGGCCTGCGCGCGGAACTGGAAGTGGCAGGCCAGGAAAAGACTGCGCGCGAAGAAACCGTCACCCAATCCACGGCAGCCCTTCGCGAGCTCCGCGCCGAGATGGAACAACTTGGGCAGAAGCTCGCCGAGGCAAGCGGCTCGAGTAGCGCCCTCGAGGAACGAACCCGCGCCGCCGGCGCCGAAGTCGAGCGCCTGCTGGGCATGTGCGAAGAAGTCCGCACCCGCATGGCGCGCCTTCAGCAACAATCTGCGAGCTGGCGCGAACAACAGGAACTGCTGGCGAACGAAGGTGAAGCCAACCTGGCTCGCTTAAGTGAGCTGGAAGCCGGATTGGAAACGGCCAAGAGCGAGCTCCGCCAGTGCGAGGAAAAATCTGCGGCGGAAGAAGCGCAACGGGCGTCGCTCAGTCCGCAGGTGGACGCGGCACGAGCCGAACTTGAAACCCATCGCGCCCGGCGCTCAGAGGCGGAAGTGGCCTTTGCCCGCGCTGATTCCGACCGCACTCACCAGCAGCAGCAATGCCGCGAGGAGTTGCACGCTGAACCGTCCGCAGTGATGGCCGAGTTACCCCCAGACTCCATACTGGCGGGCGAAGTTCTGCAAACTGCGGAGGAAGAGGCGAGGCAGCTCAAGACGCGCATCGAGAACCTGGGGCCGGTCAACATGATGGCTCTCGAAGAACTCCAGGAGGCCGAAGAGCGCCTCACCTTCCTCGACACCCAGCGCCAGGATCTGCTGGCTTCGATCCAGGACACCTCGCAGGCCATCCACGAAATCGACCAGGTCTCGCGCCAGCAATTCCTGGAAGCCTTCAAGGCAATCAACGGCTATTTTGCCGAAACTTTCCGCAGTCTCTTCGGGGGCGGGATCGGTGAGATGCGGCTGAGCGATGAGTCCGATGCGGACAGCGGCATTGACATCGCCGCTCAACCCCCCGGCAAACGCCTTCAGAACGTGCTGCTGCTCTCGGGAGGCGAAAAGGCGCTGGCCGCCCTGGCGCTGCTGATTGCCATCTTCCGCTACACTCCAAGCCCCTTCTGCATTCTGGATGAAGTGGACGCTCCACTCGACGAGTCGAACATCGAACGCTTCAGCCGCATGGTCGAACAGATGAGCCACCACACCCAGTTCATCCTCATTACTCACAGCAAGCGCACCATGGAAGCCGCCCGCGTCATGTATGGCGTCACCATGCAGGAACCCGGCGTGTCAAAGTTGGTTTCTGTTCGTTTCGATGCGCTGCGGGCTGAGCCGGTGGCCGTGGCGTGAGAGCCATGGGCGTTAACCCAAGCACCCTCTCGGGGTCCCGAAGGGACCCGATATCATTAGCCGTAGGTGCAACCTACGGAACCAGCGTCCACCGGGAGTTCACCAACCCCGAAGGGGTTGAACGATAGCACACTCGACCCCTGTGCGATTAGTGGAACTTAATGATCCTCAGGACGTTCGAGAAGTCATCGCTCCACACTTTTGCGCCCGGAACGGGAAAAACTGGCATCCAGCGCGCGTCCTGCGACAACGCCTGAAGATCCTTGCTTTTGCGGGCCATCACCATCCAGACGGATGCGTACTTACCCGCCTTCAGATCATCCTCGCCGGTTACCGTATCGAGATTCAGCAGACACACCACTCCGGCGTCGTGTGCCAAGTTGCCCAAAACCTGATGAAGGTCGAGGTAGCGGTTGCTGATGTGAAACGCCAGCAAGCCGCCGGCGGCGAGTTTGCGGAGGTAAATTCGCAGGGCCTCACGCGTGAGGAGATGCATCGGGATGGAATCGCCGCTGAAGGCGTCGAGCACGATGATGCCGTAGGCGTAATCGGGGGCTTCTTCCAGCGACATGCGCGCATCTCCCAACACCACGCGTGCCTGCGGGGCGCAGTTCGACAGATAGGTGAAGTATCGCCTGTCACGGGCAATTCGCTCCACCAGGGGGTCGATCTCGTAGAATGTGGACTGTCCTCCGGGTGATTGGTAGGCAGCCAACGCGCCCGCTCCCAACCCAACGATCGCCACTTGGTTTGTTAGTGCATTCCCTGCGTAGGCGGCAAATACCTGCCCAATCGGCCCGCTGCGTGTGTAGTAGGCGAGAGGCTCGCAGGCGCGTGCCGGGTCCGGGCTTTGGATTCCGTGCACAGTGCTACCGTGGAAAAGTACGCGAAGTCCGTTCGCGTCGTCGTTGGCAATCCGATAAACTCCGAAGAAGCTGCGCTCCGTGCTCAGGACATGGCCGAAGTGGCCGGTGTAAATGCCGCTCGCCAGCATCAGCGCCGCCAGTCCCAAGGCGAAGCGCAGGGGGCGCCTGCCGAAACTGAGGCACCAGGCCGCGGAGACGCCGAAGATCATAGCATTCATGGTGAGGCCCGGCTTCAGTCCCTCAGCTTCGAGCGCCAGGATCAGCATCGCAACACCGACGCCCAGCGCCACAGGAAGCAAGTAATCCAACTTACGGGCTCGCGGCGAATCTTTGACGATGTCGATGGGTGGGCGCAACGCCGCCGCCAGCACCAGCGCTATGGGAAATTCCACCAGGGAATGGAAAACCAGCGGCGCGATGATCGCGTTGAAAACTCCGCCGAGCACGCCTCCCACCGATACCCAAAGATAGAACTCGGTCAGACGCAGTGCTGATGGCCGCCTCCGCCACAACTCACCGTGACAAACCATTGCGACTACAAAGAGCGTGACGAGGTCGATCGGTATCGCCGCGGTCAAGGGCAGATACGCCTTGGTGAGAACGGGTATTGAGGCTGCAAGAATTAGAAACGGCTGCCGGCGCACGAGCCAGCGGTGGGAGAACAGGGGTTTCGGCGCAAAGACGAGAATGAAACTCAGAAGATAGAGGGAGAGAGGAAGAACCCAGATCAAGGGGATCGGAGGGATATCCGTGGTAAGTTCGCTGGTCACACCTAACATCAGGCTCGAGGGCACAAAGGCCAGGGCAACCCACCACGCCCGGCTGCGCAAGTCTAAGTCGTCACGGTATTCGCCCGCCCTACCCTGAGTCACATCGTATGAGGGAGGCTCGCTTACCAAAGAATCTGCCGTGTCAGACACGCGCCAGACAAGCGCTGCACAAACCAGGACGAGCAGCACGAGCAATCTGTACCACGATGCCCACAGCCGCGTCTGCGCGCCCAGCCCGAATGCTGGCTCAAGCAGCAGCGGGTAAGCCAACAGGCCAAACAGGCTGCCGGCGCTGCTGGCCGCATAAAGAAAATAAGGGTCACTTGCCCAGGGGTGTCCGGAATGCGAGAACCACTTCTGAAGCAGGGGTGTGCTGGCGGAGAGGGCGAAAAAAGGCGCTCCCACCGCAACCGCCAGCAAGAGGAGCAGCCAAACCACCGGATTGTGCCGCGCCGGCGGCGCCCACCCAGCGGGGACGCGGAACGGCAACGTCAACAGCACGCCAATGAGCACGACCAGGTGCAACCTCGCCTGTCCACGCCTGCTCAGAAACCTCGCCGAGAGGTGCGCATAAGCGTATCCGCAAAGGAGCACCGTCTGGAAAAACATCAGGCACGTGTTCCAGACCGCCGGCGTCCCTCCCAGGAGCGGTAGCACCATCTTGGCGAACATGGGCTCCATCAGGAAGAGCAGCGCCGCGCTCACTAACATCGTTACGGCGAAGATGCCGGCGCGAGCGATATTGCTCGCGCTACTGCCCGGCGAAGTGGGGGATGAAAGTTGCACGCTACTAACACAATGAGCAGGTGTTATTAGCACAAACGCGGGAGAGATTTCAAGGCGAACCTTCAGTTGGAACGGCGCGGCAAAGCCCCAGCCAAATGCACATTCTTCGCGCGTCGCGAAGAAACTTACGCTTAGTAGTTCAGCGCAGCGGAGCGGCAACCGAAAGCCTCCAACACAGAGGCCACAGAGAGAAAGCCCTCAGAGATCACGGAGAAAGAGAAGCAGACCGTTTTTTCTTCTCTGTGCGCTCTGTGAGCTATTCTCTGTGACCTCCGTGTTTCGCTCTTCTGGGCCACCGCGAACACCAAGAAATCCTCGCGGCGCAACAACATGTTGGGAGCTAGCGCTACAAAGTGAGGCTCTGCGGTCTCCGCGGCTGGTAAGTCAGCTTCCAATTTCCGCAGATCTATTTATCTCCCCTGGGCCAATGACCCGTGTTATTCCTACTGCTCCGTAAGAACCCGCATGGGAGAGACGAGGGCGGCGCGCCCGGCGGGCACGAGACATGCGACAAGCGCGATCAGCGCCATGACGATCGTGGCGCAACCGAGCACCAAAGGGCTCAAAGCAGTCACGTGAAACAGCACTGCCTGCATCATTCTTCCCATCACCCAGGCCCCGGCGCATCCCAGCGCCAATCCGGCAATGACCAACCTCAGGCCAAGAGCCAGAAATTGAGCGCGAATCTGGCTCGGCTGCGCTCCTAAAGCCATGCGCACGCCGATCTCGCGGTTCCTCTGTGCCACCGCATAGCTCAGCACACCGTAAGTACCAATTCCGGTCAGTAGCAGCGCGATGGCAGCGAACATCCCGGCCAGCAGAGCCGGCGAGCGGCGGGCGACAAGACTGTCCGCGACGCGCTCATCCATGGTCCGAATATCGTTAACCGCAAGCCCAGAGTCGATTTCCCGAACAACCCGTGGCAGCGTGAATCGCAGCGATTCCGTCGGAATACTGGCGCGAGCGACCAGGAAGATGTTGCTCTCCGGCCGATAAATATACGGGTAGTAGACCGCGCCTTGCGCCGCCTCGTCGGTGAGGCCGGCTTGCTTGACGCTGTCGACCACACCGACCACCGTGAAGGCCTCGCTGTCGGGGCCGGGCTGCGAACCCTCGAACAATTGCCGGCCCAGAGGGCTCGTGTAAGGCCAATAGCGGCGGGCGAAATCTTCGTCGACCACGCAGACGCGTTCCTGGCGCCGCGAATCGGCTGCGGTGAGGAACCGCCCGGCGAGCAGCCGAAAGCCCATGGCGCGAAAATAGTCGCCACCCACGCCGTATGAGTAGATCCCGCGAGGGGCTTCACCGGGCCGGAGGACATACCCCTTGACCGTAGCGGAGCTTTTGCCGTTGCCGCCGCTGAACGGCACGTTATTGGCGACCCCCACAGACAAAACCCCCGGTTGACGGCCGAGGGCATCCACCAATCTCTCCGTAAATGCGAGACCGGCCAACGGCGAAGGGTACTTCCTGCCCACCATCGAAATCTGGCCGGTCAGCACGTGGTCAGGCTGGAATCCTGGGTAAACCGCCATCGCCCGCTCCAGGCTGAGCCCCAGCAATCCCGCGCCAGCCAACAGAACGAAGGCCAAAGCAAACTCTGCCACAACGAAACTCTGCCTTAGAGTCTGAGCTGCGCGGCCCGTGGTAGCGGTGCGGGATTCCGACCGGAGGGCGTTTCCGGAGACGCGCAGATGGAAACACACTACAGGCACGGCGAGCGCGACGCCCATGGCCAGGGCGGCCAACACGCCTGCCACCGCCAAGCGAGCATCGAAGGCAATGTGCGCTCCCAGGGGCAAACGATCCGCTCCCAGCGCCGCCACCAGGCGGATTCCCGCCGCTGCCACGGCCAATCCCAGCAATCCCCCCACAAGCGTGAGCAGCGTGGTCTCAACCAGCACTTCGCCGATGAGATGTGCGCGGCTGGCGCCGAGCGCCTGCCGAACCGCATGTTCCCTGGCTCGATGGTTGGCCCGAATCAGAAGCAGGTTGGCAAGATTGACCGTGCCAATCAGCAACAAAGTGAGCACGCCGGCTTGCAGCAACACCAGGGTGGGCCGAATCGCGGCGACGTGGTCGGCGTGCAACGGCACCACAAGGGAGCGGAACCCGGCATCCGCGACCATTTTGGCCTGCGGGTCATCCAGTTCCAGGCTGGCATTCTGCGCGTCAATCTGCTGCTGGGCCTGGGCAAGAGTCGAGCCCGCCCGGAACCGCGCGATCATCTGGATGAAATTTCCGCCGGCATGCCGTCGCGATGGCCCGCGATTCTCAGGACGCGAGGCCAGCGTCAAATACAACCGTGCCTCGGAGGAGAGGAACCGAAAAACTGGAGGCAGGACGCCGACCACGATATTCGGCG
>Ga0181532_10001698_pt1 | contig 21071 bp, 19 predicted proteins | sample PEATcosm2014_Bin_33_FD_119768 | JGI IMG/M metagenome (GOLD analysis project Ga0181532, IMG submission 119768) | Peatland microbial communities from MTU Mesocosm Facility, Houghton, MI, USA - PEATcosm2014_Bin11_30_metaG | ecosystem: Environmental > Terrestrial > Soil > Wetlands > Peat | place... | reverse complement strand
ATCTTGCTGGTGGCTTGACATTATTTTGCGAACAGAGGACACGAAAAGAAAATCGGAAATGAAAAAAGACCGGCGCGGAATCAACCCCGCGTCGAAGTTTACACCGGCCCTGGTACGCAACTTCCACCGCCATTGCAGGACCGGCTGAAAGAGGCCCGGAGGCTGATCGCCGAGAACAAGCCGGACGTTGAAGGCTGAAGACATATGTCACTTTGGCGTGGCATGATGTGATGGAACATCGAAATCGCGACTTCGTGGATGCCTTAGAGCTGGCCTTGGCATTCGGCGCCATGCGTGACCGGGACTTCGTGCACGCCGCCCCCCGATTTGCCGGCGTCATGCGCCAGATCTTCCGGAACCAGCCGGGGTAAAAGCCTCTGCCGGCATTTCCGCCGCATCACTTGGCCGCTTCACACGCGTTCCACACGTTATGGCTCGCGACCTTCAGCACGCCCTCGTGCGTGAACGGCTCATCCTTCAAAATGGCTTCCACCTGGCCCCAGTCGCCGGCCGCGAACAACATGGCGGCGGCCGGTTGGTCGCCTTCCATAGGACCGCCGGAAAGAACCTTGCCGGATTTCATCTGCCGCAAGATGTAGGCCAAGTGTTGGGGGGCGACCTGGGCAGCCTTTTCCCAATTCGGACCACGCTCAAATAGGACCAGCGTGCGCTGCGGGCATTGCATGCCGGGAGGCGGCCATGGGGGCTGGGCAAGCAGCAGGCCGGCGATCAGGAAGGGAAAGATCCGCATGAGGAGCATGGTAGCATCGTCGAAGAGCGCGCGGAAGCCCTGCCGCAAGCCACTTTATTTCTTGCCCCAAAAAACATCCGTCTCTTCCACCTCGGCGGAATGCGCATACCTGTCTCGGATCCCCAGCTTGTCTACGCGCGTATCGTCGTCCGAGATCTCCATCGCGTCGAAGACGCCCGCTTTGATTTGCCGGTCCAACTCCTTTTGCGGGATCACGTGGAATTCGCGCGCCATCGCCGGAGGGAAATCGAGCTTGTGCGAATCCGCCAGTTCCATGCCCGAGGGAGGCACGTGCCGCGTGATGAAGTAAGTGGGTTCATCGGCATAGAGCACGGCTTTCAGGGGCGTCACCTGCTTCACCTTAGCGGCAATGTTCTCCGCGGTATGCCAGGAGAAGTCCTCCCATCCCTCCGTCAGCCGCTTGGTGAGGCAGGCGCCGGTAAGCAGGCACACGATCAGCACCGGCCACCACGGATGGTCGGGCGCAGCCAGCCGCGAACCCACGTCGTACAGCCCGGCGCACGCCAGCATCGCGAGAAACGGCACAGCCAGCAGATAATACCGCCGGAAGGTGGGAGTGGCGGTCGAAATGTGAGCCATCAAAGCCAGTGCCAGCCAGGCGCACAAATAGAACTCGCGGCGTTGCGCGGGCTCCCAGCCGCTGCGCTTGCGGATGAACAACACACCGGCCAGCGCCAGCAGCCCCAGCATCAACGCCTGCGGGGAGCCGATCCAGGCGAACCATTCATCGAAATTATGCGCCACCGCGCCGCTCCATTCCCGTTGGCGGTAGAGCAGATTATAGTGGAGGACGTTGAAGATCGCCTGTTGCGGTCCCTTGGCGAACAGCCATGCCAACGGCACGCAGGGCGCCGCACCGGCCGCGGCGAAGGCGCCCAGCTTGGCCCAGCGGCTTCCAGCCCGGTTGCAGATTAACATCCAGATCAGCAATACAGGGGCCACGGGCGCGGTCAGCAGCGAACAGTTGGCGGCGGCGGACGCCAGCAAACCGGCGGCGCCCGCCACCCACGGCCCGGCGCGATCCACCGCCGCCACGGTGAACAGAAAAGCGGAGACAATCAGGAACAGGCACAGCGCGTAGGCCTGCGCGATGGTGCCGAATTCGACCACCATGATGTTCAGACCGAAGATGCACACCCCGGTGACCGACGCCGCCAGCCGCCATCCCGGTTCCGGGAAGCGGCGCAACAAGTAACCGGCGGTCAGCAGCACGGCCAGCGCGGTCATGGCTCCGGCTACGCCGTGCGCGGTGCGCCAGGTTTCGCCGAAGACGCGCATCCAGCCGGCGTTCCAGAAGGCGTTGAGCGGCGTCTGCGGGAAACAGAAATCCAGATAGGGAAGCTTGCCGCGGCCGATGGACTGCGCCGCCACCAGGTGCCAGCCCTCGTCCCAGGCGAACGCCCGCGTCTGCGCATAGACGCCCAGCACGGCCGCAACTACCGCTACCAGCGCCCATACAATCCAGTGCGGCCCCGCGGCTTTCGCTTTGTTCATCGGGCGGCCCCGAACCGCCGCACATATTCATCGCGAGTGCAGAGACTGTTCGTGTCGAGCGCCCGGTCGATCGCCAGAACTCCGTCCAAATGGTCGATTTCGTGCTGCAATAACTCGGAGAGCGAACCCGCCGCTTCCACGCGCCGCACTTCCCCCTGCTCGTCTTCGTAGCGCACGCGCACGCTCTGGCTGCGCTCCAAATGCACCAGCAAGCCGGGGAAGGAGAAGCAATCGTCCCACAGCCGGAACTTTTCCTCGCTTTGAAATTCATATTCCGGATTGCGCAGGGCGTAAGCCGTGCCTTCGAATTCCATGTAGATGAGCCGCAGCGGCGCGCCGATCTGGACCGCGCTGATGCCGCGCCCGAAGCCATGCGCGCGGCGGAACTCGTGGAGCGTGTCGCGCAGGTCCGCGAACACGGGGGCCGCGTCAGAGGGTGCGCTTACCCGCGCCGAAACGGTGCGCAACAAGGGATCGCCAAGCTGGATAATGCGGCGGGAAGGCATCACGTATGAAGATATCATGGGGAAGAGTCGGGAGGTGTCGGAAGACAGAAGGACAAAACGTGGAGTACCGCTCCGCCTACCGGCTCACAGGCTCCGAATCCCACAGGTGGCGGTTAGTCCGCGCACCGCGGTATGGTGAAGGAATGGGGATGATCCTGAATATCCCGGACTCGGTGATTGAGGGCCTCCGCATCCCCGAGGCGGAGATCGCGCAGCGGCTACGGACCGAACTCGCCGTCGCGCTCTATGCGCAAGGAGCGCTCTCCCTCGGCAAAGCGGCCGAACTCGCGGAGATGAATCGGATGGCTTTCGGCGAAATTGTGGGGCTACGAGGAATCGCACGGCATTACGGCGGCGCGGAGTTGGCTGAACACCTCTCCTATGCTCGTAGTGAGTAATACCTCGCCGATTTCGAATCTTGCGATAATCGGGCGGCTGAGTCTACTCCGAAGCCAATTCGGCGAGATCCGGATTCCCCTCGCTGCTTGGGAACAACATCGTGCGACTGTTGGCAGCGCTGGCGTTGGAATTGTCGGTAGTGGGTCAATTTGGTTTTTGGAGGGCGGCCAATCTTGGCCGCAGCCGCCTTTCAGGCGGCCAGAGCCGGCTGAAAGCCGGCTCTGGAGATTGGCCATTTCAGTTGGGTAGCACTCGTGGCGCACGCCCCCGGCGTGCCGTGTCGGCACTTCTGCCGACACAGGCGAGCTACGCTCGCCTTAGCCGGCTGAAAGCCGGCTGCGGGCAGAATTGCCCGCCCTCCATTTTGTGAATAACGTGGCGTTGGGCAGGATTATCTGCGGCACAAAACCAAACTGACCCACTACCGAATTGTCTGCGGATCTAATTCTGCTCGACGAGAGAGACGGACGCAATGCGGCCGAACACGCCGGGTTGCGCGTCACAGGCGTCCTGGGCGTGTGGCTGCGGGCCAAGAACGACGGCCAGCGCTGCGCGCTCGCCCGATTCGGACAGGCCACTTTTGACTGTCATTCATCCGCACGGCCGACGCCAACGCTCTCGTTCAGCGAATAAACCTTCGGTCTCCCGACTTCCGCCGCCACAGTCCACAGGCTGAAGCCCGTGCTACCGCAGATTGAACTTCTTCATCTTATACCGCAGCGTATCCCGCGTAATGCGCAGCAGCCGGGCAGCCTGTGTTTGGTTCCCCCCGGTCTTTTCCAGCGCGCGGGCCAGCAGCATGCGCTCGTTGTCTTCAAGCGAGAGTCCTTCGCTGGGGATGTCCGAGCGCGGCGCGGCGTTGGCCGGCTGGCCGTCCGGCCGGGTGATGGCGATGGGCAGGCTGGCCGGCATGATGTAAGTGGACTCTTCCAGAATCATGGCGCGCTCGATGGCGTTGCGCAGCTCGCGCACGTTGCCGGGCCAATCGTGCGCCAACAGCAAATCTCCGGCGGCCGGCGAGACGCCCTCAATGCCGCGGCGGAACTTGCGGTTGTAATGCTCGATGAAGAAGCGCGCCAGCGGCAGGATATCCTGGGGACGGTCGCGCATGGGGGGCAGTACGATCTGGATGACGTTGAGGCGGAAATAGAGATCCTGCCGGAAGGCGCCTTCCTTCACGGCTTCGCGCAGGTTCTTGTTGGTGGCGGCGATCACGCGCAGGTCGAGCTGGATATCTTTTAGGCCGCCCAAACGGCGGAAGTTCTGCTCTTCGAGCACGCGCAGCAGCTTGGCCTGCAGCATGAGCGGGATCTCGCCAACCTCGTCGAGAAAGAGCGTGCCTTTATCGGCCAGTTCGAAGATGCCGCGCTTCTGCTGGCGGGCATCCGTGAACGCGCCCTTCTCGTAGCCGAACAATTCGCTCTCGAGCAGCGTTTCCGGGATGGCGGCGCAGTTGATCGAGATAAACGGCTCGGCCTGGCGGGCGCTTTGGTAATGCAGGGTCTTGGCGATGAGGTCCTTGCCGGTGCCGTTTTCGCCTTCGAGCAGGATGGTGGTGGCTTCGCTGGCGGCTACGCGGCGCACGAAATTGAGCGCTTCGCGCATGAGGGGCGATTCGGCGATCACTTCGCGCTTCTGCGGGGCGGCTTCTTCGGTGACGTCCTTGATGGTGGCCACCACGCCTTCCACGCGGCCCTGGTCGTCGAACATCTGGGTGGTGCGCATGACCACCAGGCGCTCCATGCCGTTATCGGTGTGCAGCCGGATGGTGGAATGCGGCGCGGAAGGAGACTGATTGAGCCCCACCAGAACTCCGCAGCCGGGTTCGCAAACGCCGCAGCGGAAGACTTCCTGGCAATGGCGGCCGATCATATCCTCGGAGGCCATACCGAAGAGTTTTTCAGCAGCGCGGTTGACTCCGGTTATGGTGAAATCCGGCGAATAAAGGACCAGCGCGTCCGATAATTGGTCGAAGACGGCTTCGAGGATGCGGGTTTGCTGCCACTCGGGCGTCAGCTTGGACATTGTTTGGTAATACTTCATTATAAGCGACTGCATCGGCTGTGCGTTAATTGGCCCAAAGACTTGAAGATAGAGGGGGCAATTCACCCGGAGAAGCGGCCTGAAGCACGCGGAAAGCGCGGCGTGCAAGAGCAAATCGCAGGTTCGATAGGTGGCGATCCAATTGCAGAATGGCGGAACGGAGGTTTCATGTTGAAGATCAAATACGCCGTTCCCGCCGCCATCCTGCTGGGAGGGTTTCTGGTGAGTTCGACGCTGTCCTTCGGCAAGCCGGAGTACGTAAAGCTTACCAAGAAAACGTGCACGTTCTGCCACGTGGATTCCAAGGCGAAGCCCAAGGAACTGACCGAGGCGGGAAAGTACTACAAAGAGCATCAGTCGTTGGAAGGCTACACGGAGAAGAAGTAGGCGAGGGCTCCGGGCGGAGCGGGCATCATGCAAACAGTTCAGCTCGCGATCATGGACTCGGCGTATCAGACGGCCCTGCGCGACGCGCTGGTGCGCAGCGGTCCATGGCACGTGGAAAGTGTCGACACGCCGAGGCCGGGTGAAAGGTGCGTGCTGGTGATGGATGAGGGGTGTCTCAACCGGGTATCGCTACCCCTGCCGTATCCGGAGCGGGTAGTGCTGCTTTCGCGGAAAGATCCCGCGCACCTGTCGAACGCCTGGGAAGCGGGGATCGTGTCGCTGGTGTCTCCGGACGATCCCCCCGGCACCGTTCTGTTGGCCATTATGGCGGCCGCTCTGCGAGTTCCCCAGCCGCAGACCGACGCCGCTCTGGGTGCTATTTCCCACAAGAAGTCTGTCTCTGCTGCGCCAATATCCCCAGAGCTCCCCATCTTAGGCGCAAAACGATACAAAACACAATAGTTATAGAATCCGAACCTTGGAATCCGGCGTGCACTGATGTCGGCTTCCAGGAGGGATTCTACATGGACCGCACATTGGCCGAGCTTGAAGCCTTGGTACGCAACCGGATTTGTGGAGTGTGCTCGGACCGCAAGATGGACGGGACATGCGGGCTGGAGGAACCCGGCCAGTGCGCGCTGTTCCGGCTGTTCCCGCAGGTAGCCCAAGCCATCCAAGCCACCCAAAGCGACAACCTGGAAGATTATGTGAGCGCCATCCGGCGGCACGTATGCTCGGTGTGTACCTCCCTGGAGAGCGATGCAAGCTGCGCTGTTCGCCAGGAGGTGCAGTGCGCGCTGGACGCGTATCTGATGCTGGTGGTGGAAGCCATCGAAGAAGCCACTGGCAAGGATTTCGGACGGCCGTTACCCAACCGGCCAAACAACAGGCCCATTTCAGTTCAACTTTAAGAGGAGGTCACTATGAACGTCAATTTACTGCCATACGCCGTTTTTTGGGGCGTGCTGGCTATTGTTGTGGTATTTCTGGTCATCTACCGGAAGTCGGTTTCGAGCCAGGAAGACGATTCCATCCACCTGGAAGGCAATGCAACGGTGCAACAGATGTCGCTAGCCCACCGGCTGGAGTCGATTGATCGCTGGGGCAAGACGCTGACCGTCGTGGTAGCGGTCTACGGCATTGCATTGGCTGCCATCTATCTGTACCAGGTCTGGAATAACGTCCCGACGTATTAAGGCGGAAAACATCGAGCGGGAGTCACGAGTCGGAAGCCGGACTTCCAACGTCGCGGTGCGATTTCCGGCGTCCGGCTTCCGGTTCAAGAGAGACAAATGAACAGGGCACGAAAAAGCGCGTGGGAAATTTGTGTGGCCGTGGCCAGCCTGGCGTTTTGGATGGCCGCGACCGCGGCGGCGGCCCGCGCGGCGGACAACTCGGCTTGCACGGCTTGCCATGACGATCAGGGGGCCAAGCTGGCGAAGAGCGCGCACGCCGACGTGGCTTGCGCTTCGTGCCACTTGAAACACGATGAATATCCGCATCCGGCGAACGTGCCCAAACCGGTCTGCAGCCAGTGCCATCAAGGCCAACAAGCGGACTACGATCGCGGAGTTCACGGGCAAGCCACTAAGAACGGCAATGGCGCCGCGCCGGACTGCGGAGTGTGCCACGGCGCGGCGCATGAATTGCTGCGGCCCAAGGAGGCCGAATTCCGGGAGAAGGTTCCCGAGACTTGCGGCATGTGCCACAGCGAAGTGGCCGACCAGTTCCGCACCAGCGTACACGGGCAGGCGCTGGCGAAGGGCATTTCGCAAGCGCCGATCTGCACGGATTGTCACGGCGAGCATTCCATCCTGGCGCCCAGCAACAAAGCGTCGATGGTGTACGCCGGCAACATCCGGGATACCTGCGGGAATTGCCACGGAAACGTGCAGTTGTCGCGGCGCTTCAACCTTCCGGCGGACCGCGTGGTGAGCTTCGACGCTTCCTTCCATGGACTGGCGGCGAAAGAAGGCAGCGAGACGGTGGCGAATTGCGCGAGTTGCCACGGCGTGCACAACATTCTGCCGTCGGCCGATCCGCGGTCGAAGGTGAATCCTAAAAACCTGGCGGCGACTTGCGGCAAGTGCCACCAGGGTGCCGGAAGGCGTTTTGCGATCAGCCAGGTGCACGTGGCGCAAGGCGGCCGGGAAGCGCCGGCCATGGCTTGGGTGCGGCAATTCTACCTGCTGATGATCCCGCTGACCATCGGACTGATGTTGCTGCACAACGGCGGCGATTGGGTGCGCAAGCTGCTGCGGCTGCGCGGCAACGGCGGCGCGCGGCGGCGCGGCGGCGACGGCCTGCCGGGCCGGCCGAACCTGCGCATGCTGCCCTTCGAGCGGGTGGAACACGCGCTGCTGGTGGTTTCGTTTGTCACGCTGGCCTGGACCGGCTTCGCCCTGAAGTACTCGGACCAATGGTGGGCGCGGCCGTCCCTGTTGCGGGACGGTAATCTGCGCAGTATCGTGCATCGCATCGCGGCGTTGGTCTTCGTCGCCGTATCGCTCACGCACGTGATTTCGCTGGTGTCGAACCGGCGTCTCCGCCGGCATTGGATGGAGCTTTTCCCCAAAGCGCGGGACGCGCGCGAAGCGCTGGCCAACTTCAGCTATAACGTCGGACTGCGCTCGGCGCCGCCCGGCCGCTCCGCTCACAGTTACATCGAGAAGGCGGAATATTGGGCGGTGGTTTGGGGAGCCATGGTCATGATCGTGACGGGGCTGATGCTTTGGGGCAACAACCTGATGCTGGCCCTGTTCCCCAAGTTATGGCTGGACGTGGCCACGTCGGTGCACTTCTACGAAGCGCTGCTGGCTACCCTGGCGATCGTGGTCTGGCATTTCTACACCGTGATCTTCGATCCCGACGTTTATCCGATGGATACTGCCTGGCTGACGGGTGTGAGCGTAAAGGAAGAGGAACCGCACGAAGCGGAGCCCGATCCTGAAAGGGAAGATGCCACCGCCAACGTGGCGGGCCGCGAGACAATATCCAAATGAGCGACGCGCGCAATGGCAAGATACCCATCCAACTCTCTCCGCTGGTCCATCTTTCCAATAACTGGATCAGCCTCATCGGAGTCGTGGTAGTCACCACGGCTACGGTGTTCTGGCTGTTCCTGTTGCCCACCACCATGCGTGGTGAGATACACAACCCTTATAACGGGATCCTCGCGTTCATGTTGCTGCCGGCGTTGTTCTTTTTGGGACTGATCCTGATTCCGCTGGGCATCTACCGGCAGAACCGGGGAGAGCGGCGGCGGGGATTGTATCCGGCCGCCTTTCCCCCGTTGAACCTGAAGAACATGGAGTTCCGGCGGCTGATCTCGTTTGTGGGCGTGACCACGTTCGCGAACATCGTGATCGCCAGCCAGTTGGCGTACGGCGCGGTCTCGTACATGGAGACCCAATCGTTTTGCGGGCAGACCTGCCACACGGTGATGCAGCCGGAGTACACGGCGTATCAGAGCTCGCCGCATTCCCGCGTCGAATGCGTGCAATGCCACATCGGGCCGGGGGAATCCTGGTTTGTGCGCAGCAAGCTCTCCGGAATCCGGCAGGTGTTCGCGGTGATGTTCCACACTTACGAGACGCCCATTCCCACTCCGGTACACAATTTGCGCCCCGCGCGGGAGACCTGCGAAGCCTGCCACTGGCCGCAGAAGTACGGCGAAGACCGGCTGCGGATCATCGACAAATTCGGCGACGACGAAAACAATTCGCCGACCAAAACGGTGCTGTTGATGAAGATCGGCGGCGGCAACAAAGGGATTGGGATCCACGGCACGCACCTGGGGCCCGGCGTGCATATCCGCTACGGCCATTCCGATGCGCAGCGCCAGACCATCCCGTGGATCGAGTACGGCGGACCGGCCGGAAAGACGGTGTACCGGGCGGAGGGCGCCGCGGCGGACGGCAAGGGGCTATCCATCAGGGAGATGGATTGCATCGACTGCCACAACCGGCCGTCGCATAGTTATAAGCTGCCGGAGCGGGCGGTGGACGAGGCCATGTTCGCGGGCGATCTATCCGCCAGCCTGCCGTTCGCAAAGAAGAAGAGCGTGGAGATTTTGAAGGTGGCGTATGCCAGCCGGGAGGAGGCGGCGGCCCGGATACCGTCGGCTTTGACGGCTTTCTATCGCGACACTTATCCCGCGATTTATAAGGAACGCCAGGCGGAAGTGACGAAGACCGGAATGAGCTTACTCGCTCTATACAACCGGAATGTTTTTCCGGCAATGAAAATCGCCTGGGGGACATATCCGAATAACATCGGGCACTCGGATTTTCCAGGGTGCTTCCGATGTCACGACGACAGCCATGCCAGTGCCGATGGGCGGAAGGTGACGCAGGACTGCGGTGCCTGCCATAGCCTGCTGGCGATGGAAGAGCCGGCGCCTAAGATACTGACGGATTTGGGCGTCGTGGAGAGCAAGGGACAGAAGTGAAGGCGGCGCGGCGACGCGCCGAGGTGTAGGGGACGTTATGAAGCCTTTAAGTAAGATCTTATTGCCTGTGGATTTTTCGGAGCGGTCGCTGGGAGCGGCGCGGTACGCCAAGACGCTGGCGGACCATTTTCACTCCGAGCTGACCCTGTTGCATGTGTTGACTCCGCCGCACTATGAATTTGGCGCCCTGGAGATCGGCGGATCGATGTTGACGGAGTTGTACACCAATCGCGCGGCCCAGGTGGAGAAGGAACTGGAAACGTTTCTGGCGGGCGAATTGGCGGGCACCGAAGCCAAGCGGATGGTCCTGGAAGGCGATCCGGCGCGGCAGATCGTGGAATTTGCCCACGAGGAAAATGTGGGCCTCATCGTGATGCCCACGCACGGGTACGGGCCATTCCGGCAATTCATTCTGGGATCGATCACGGCCAAAGTGCTGCACGACGCGGATTGTCCGGTGTGGACAGGCGTACATCTGGAAGAAGCGCCCCAGGTGGAGCCCATGACGTTCCGGGAGATCCTGTGTGCGATCGATCTGGGCCCCCAAAGTTGCAAGGCCCTGGAATGGGCCACGGCGATGCAGAAGGAGTTCGGAGCGCGGCTCACGGTGGTACACGTGATGGCCTCTTCAGCCGCCGCCGCGGAAGAGGACGCACGCACGCGGGAAATGGAGTTGGCGGTGCGGGACGACCTGGCCCGTCTGCAACAACGCTTCGGCACCGAGGCGGAACTGGTGGTGGAGCCCGGCGACCCGGCGAAAGTCGTTTGCGAGATGGCCGAGAAACGGCATGCGGGGCTGCTGGTGATCGGACGCGGATCGGCGGCTGGGGTTTTTGGCCGGCTGCGCACCAACGCGTACGCGATTATCCGGCAGTCGCCATGTCCGGTCGTGAGCGTGTAGCCGGTTAGGTGGCCCCCGTGGCGCTCCTGTCAGCGCAGGAGATTGGCCTTTTGGTGGGGCAGGCTCGCAGCCTGCGGCGGCCTCGTAGGCCGCCTGCCTCGAAGCTCTGGCTGGCTTTCTTGCAGGGCTTGGTGGCATAGGCTTTAGCCCGTGGAGGCGAGCGACGCTCGCCGAACGGGCGAGCTTCGCTCGCCGAAGAGCGGGCCTGCGAGGCCCGCGCAGGCTGCGAGCCTGCCCCACTACGGCGAGCTTCGCTCGCCCCCAACTGGCCGCACCGGCCCGCATTCCACAGTATCATTACCTTAAGTGGCGGCATGCCGGGTGAAACCAAGTCAGTCACGCGCTTGTTGAAGGACTGGAGGCGGGGCGACAGCCAAGCCTTCGACCAATTGGTGCCGGTGGTCTACGAATCGCTGCACAAGATGGCGGCGCGGTGCCTGCGCTCCGAACGTCCCGGAAACACGTTGTCCTCTACCGCGCTGGTCCACGAAGCGTACCTGCGGTTGGTGCATGCGGACGTCGACTGGAACGATCGCGTGCACTTCTATGCGGTTTCGGCACGCGTGATGCGGCGCATCCTGATCGACCACGCCAAGCAGCAAGGCCGGGCCAAGCGCGGCGGCGGCGGCGAGCGGGTGGCGGTCGACGAAGCGGTCATGGTAGGGGCCGCGGCGCCGGATGCCCTCCTGGAGTTGGATACCGCGCTCAGCCGGCTGGCCGATCGCGACCCGCGCAAGAGCGAAATCGTGGAACTGCTGTTCTTCGGCGGCTTGACCTACGATGAAGTGGGCCAAGCGCTGGGCATCTCGCGCGCCACCGTGGATCGGGAACTGCGCCTGGCCAAGGCCTGGCTGCATCGCGAGCTGAGCCTTCCCGCGAGCGCGGGCGCGCAGCCATGAGTCCCGCGCCCGCGCCCGGCCGCTGGCGCCGCGTGGAAGCTTTGTTCTACGAGGCGCTGGAACGCGACCCGGCCTCGCGCGCCGCATTCCTGGAACGATCGTGTACCGGCGACGAAGAGCTGCGGCGTGAGGTTGAGGAACTGCTCGCCCACACCGACGCCACCCTGGGGCAGCTTCGCCAACCCGTGGATGACGCGATGCTGCGGCTTTCCGCGGCCGGCGCGCAGATCGGCCCCTTTCGATTGGTGCGGATACTCGGAGAAGGCGGCATGGGCACGGTCTATCTGGCCGAGCGCGCCGATCGGGAGTACCGGCAGCAAGTCGCCATCAAACTGATGCGCACGGATCTGGGGCGCGACCGCGAAATGCTGCGGCGCTTCCGCGCCGAGCGTCAGATTCTGGCCGACCTGAACCATCCTTATATCGCGCGCCTGTTGCATGGCGGCACCACGTCGCAAGGCGCGCCGTACCTGGTCATGGAGTATATCGATGGGAGCCCCATCGACCGGTTCTGCGCCGACCGCGATCTGCCGCTCGCAGAGCGTCTCGAACTTTTTCTGAAGGTCTGCTCGGCGGTGGATTACGCGCACCGCAATCGCATCGTCCATCGCGACTTGAAGCCGGCCAATATTCTGGTGACGGCCGATGGCGCGCCGAAGCTTCTGGATTTTGGGATCGCCAAGCTGCTGGAACCCGGTTCCGGCGAACTGGACCCGCCCGCCGGGCGGCTCACAGGACGGCTGATGACGCCTGAGTACGCCAGTCCGGAGCAGGTGCGCGGCGATCCGCCGACCCCGGCAACGGATATCTATTCGCTGGGCACCGTACTCTACGAGATCGTCGCCGGCAGGCATCCGTTCCGCCGCGAGAACGCCAGCCCGATGGAGGTGGGCCGCCTGATTTGCGAAACCCAGCCGGAGCCTCCCAGCGCCTCCCTGCGGACCGCACAGGGTTCGCCGCCCGGGGATGCGCCGCGTCGCGGAGCGCTGGACCGGATTATCCTGAAGGCCATGCGCAAGGAGCCGCAAACGCGGTACGCTTCGGCGGGGGACTTCGCCGCCGACGTGCGGGCCTGGCTGGAGGGTCGGCCGGTCCGCGGGGACACGGGCGCGGCGCAGCCCATCGCGGGATCGCGGTGGAAACTCGCGCTGGCGGCTCTGGCCGCGGTGCTGGTCCTGGCGGGCGTAGCCGGCGGGCTCTATGTGGCGATCGGCCGCGGCCGGTCGGGCGCGCCGTTCAATTCCATGCAGATGAGCCGCATGACCGCGCGCGGCAGCGTGGCGGATGCGGCCATCTCGGCGGACGGCAGATTCGTCGCCTATTTTGCGGACGAGGACGGCCTGGAGAGTCTGTGGATGACGCAACTCGCCGCCAACAGCGATCTGAAGATGGCCGGGCCCGAACCGGGCCGGCATACGGCGCTGACTTTCTCGCCGGACGGCAATTATCTCTATTACGTCAAGCAGGCCCCGGACCGCTCGCGCTCCCTTTACCAGTTGCCGATCCTGGGCGGCGAACCGAAGAAACTGTTGGCGGGCGTAGACAGCGCGATCGCCTTCGCGCCCGGCGGCATGCGATTCGCGTTCTTGCGCCTGGATGGGCTGCGCGGCGAGGCGGCGTTGACGATCGCGAACCAGGACGGCAGCGGCGCACGGGCCATCGCGGTGCGCCGGCGGCCCGCCTATTTTTCGCCGCACGGATTGGCGTGGTCGCCGGACGGACAGACCATCGCCTGCTTCGCGGGAGATTCGTCATTCTTCACGCCGGATGCGTTCAAGGTGGCCGTCATCCGCGTCGCCGATGGGCGCCAACGCCTGCTGACCACGCAGGGATGGACTTTTTCGAGCGACATCGCCTGGGTGGCGGACGGGCGCAGCCTGGTGCTGAGCGCCAGCAATCAAATATACGACGCCTTTCAAATCTGGCAAGCCGCGTATCCCAGCGGCGAGACGCGCCGCGTGACGAACGATCTCGGCAACTACACGCATCTGGACATCACGGCGGACGGCCGGACGCTGGTCGCGGTCGCCGCGGACACCGCCGCCGGAATCTGGTCGGCTCCCGCGGCCGATCCGGCGCGCGCCGCGCTGGTGTCCGCGCCCAGCCTGCGGGGCATCGGCACGCTGGCGTGGTCCGAGGGACGCATCCTATATTCTCAAATGGCCAACGATGCGCGTAATATCTGGACGCTCGGCCTGCATGGCGCCCCCGCCACGTCGCTCACCACGGGAACCGGCTACAAGGAAGAGATGGCCGCCACGCGCGACGGCCAATATATCCTGTACACCTCGTCCGGCAAGATCTGGCGGATGGATGCCGACGGCGGCCGGCCGCGGCAGCTCACGCATGGCGCGCTGGACGTGCACCCATGTCCCACGCCCGATGGGCGCTGGGTGGTTTACGGATCGTTTCGCGACTGGTCTCCGGCCATCGGCGGCAAACCCACTCTGTGGAAGGCGCCCATCGATGGCGGCGCGCCGGTCCAAATTACGGAGCGGGCCAGTTCGTTACCCCGCGTCTCGCCGGACGGCAAGCTGATCGCGTACGTATACTTCCGCGACGAGCGCGCGGTTTCGTCCCCGTCCGGGATCGCGGTGATGCCGTTCGATGGCGGACCGCCTTTCGCGGCCTTCGACATCCCGCCGCAGGAGGTGCAATGGGCGGCCGACGGGAAGAGCCTGGTGTACCGCAAATCCGAGCATGGCGTGGGCAACGTCTGGCGGCAGCCCATCCATGGCGGAGCGCCTGCGCCGGTGACAAACTTCGCGGCCGAGGAGATCTTCGATTTCGCCTTGTCCCCCGATGGGCAGTTGGCCATGGCGCGCGGCAGGTCGTTGAGCGACGTAGTGCTGATCCGCAATTTCCAGTAGGAGCGGTCAGTGGGGCAGGCTCGCAGCCTGCGCGGGCCTCGCAGGCCCGCCCTGAAGTTCCCGGATCTGCGCGAGCGCTTTCATCAACTCGGCCTCCTGCCGGTCGATCTGGCGCTGCTGTTCCTTCATGGCCTCGATCAGCAGCGCGGTCAGGCGGGTGTAGTCCACGCCTTGCGCGTCTTTGCCGTTCTTCTCCCAGCTCACCAACTCCGGGACCACCGCGCCCACCTCCTCGGCGATCACCCCGATTTCGTGTTTGCCATTGGCCTTCAAGTCGTAGGAAACGCCGCGCAGTTGTTCTACCTTCTCCAACGCGCCCGTGAGTGTCCGGATATTGGTCTTCCAGCGCCGCGAGCTGTAGGTGTCGTATCCGTCGGCGATGGTGTGGCCCAGTCCGGCGCCCACCGTCAACACGCGGGTCACCGTGGTGGTTCCAATGCCCACGCCGCCGCCGCCGGGACTCAGCACCAGGGGCGTATTCATCACATACTCCTCGCCCGCCTGAATGGTGCCATAGCCGGGGTCGGAACCGCTATCGGCGATATAGCCAAGTATTAACTGCTTGGCCGGATTGGAAGCGCCCTGGATCTGCAGTTGCGCGGCCGGACCGCCGCGGGCCGAGCCGTTGTCGTCCGCCTGGATCACCAGCGGCTCCGCCGGAGTAGACGTGCCAATGCCGACGCGCGTGCCCGGCGTGCCCAGCGCGATGGCGCCATTTTCTCCGACGATCGCGCCGGCCCCCACGGCGGTGGCGTTCACCAGGCCTTGCAACGACGCGTTGGCGCCCGCGCCAAGAAAGGTGTTGCCGCTGCCGCTGATGTTCGCTGTGCCGGCCATGTATCCGAGCGCGGTGTTGCCCCCTCCCAGGCCGTTGTTGTAAAGCGCCTCAAACCCGATACCGGTGTTGTTCTCGGCGAAAGGCGGACCGGGAGGCAACTGTCCGTTGGCCAAAGCCCCCAGGAATGTGTTCGTATAGCCGCCATAGCAATGCAGGAACGGGTAGGGACCCATGGACAGTATTCCGTCATTCTGGCTGGTGCTGATGAGCATGCCGATGTTGCCGGTGAAGATTGCCCCCACTCCGTCGATCAAAGGAGTAGTCACCGATGCGGCGGTCACCGCGCCGCTGGCGGTGAGGTTGCCGGCGATGGATTGGTTCGCTGTGAAAGAGTTGGCGGCATTGAGCTGCGGCACCAGAGTGGTATCCAGGTTGAGGGTGACATTGCCGCTGGCGCCGCCGCCCTTCAATCCCGTGCCCGCGGTGACGCCTGTGATGGTGCCGGACCCGGTTCCGGTGCCGGGAAAGGTCTGGCCGGGTGCGAAGCTGATCAGCCCGCTCGCGCCGATGGCCAGTCCGGTTTCCGCCGCGCCCGCGCCATTGGCGGCGAACAGCAGGTTCAAACTGCCGGATGCCGCGCTGGTACCGTTGGCAACGGGCTCCGCCTGCCACGTGAAGGCGGCATTCTGCGCTGCGCCGGCAGTGCCGTTGAATGCGGAAGCGGTGAACGTGATGGGGTCGGAGTTGGCGCCTTGCGACGCCGTCGCCGTGCCGGCGGCAGGCAGGCTGAGTGCGCCGCGCACGGTGGCCGCTCCATTTACGTCCAGCGCTGACGCCGGCGCGACGGTGCCAATGCCGATCTGGGTGAAAGCGCCGGCGCCGGCACTGACCGATGCGCCCGTGATCGGGCCGGTGGCGGTCAGGCTGCCGCCGATCGATGCGTTCCCGTTGATGGACTGGTTGCCGGTGAAAGAGTTGGCGGCGTTGAGCTGGGGCACCACCGTCGTGTCCACGTTGAGTGCGACGTTGCCGCTGGCGCCGCCGCCTTGCAATCCCGTGCCCGCGGTCACACCGGTGATGGTGCCGCCGCCCGTTCCAGTGCCTGGAAAGGTCTGGCCGGGGGCGAAGCTGATCAGCCCGTTCGCGCCGATGGCCAGTCCGGTTTCAGCCGCGCTGGCGCCGTTGGCTGCAAACAGCAGATTCAGGCTGGCGGAAGGCGCCGCGGTGTTGTTGCCGGCCGGCTGCGCCTGCCACGTGAACGCTTGCGCCTGCGCTGCGCCGGTAGTGCCGTTAAAGGCGGACGCGGTAAAGCTGAGCGGATCGGAGGCGGTCCCTTGCGTGGCCGTGGCCGTGCCGATGGCCGGCAGACTGAGCGCCCCGCGGACCGTCATCGTACCGTCGACATCCAACGTGGCGGCCGGCGCGATGGTGCCCACGCCGATCTTGGCGGTAGCGCCGGAGCCGGACTGGTAAAGCGTGGAATCGCCTTGTGCCGTGGCGCTGGTCCAAATGGGGATGTAGTTCTTCTTGCCAGTGCCGGTGGCGGGTTGTGTGTCGGCGGCGTGGAAATCGGATACGATGGCGGCCGCGGGCTGCGGCGCGGCCTGTGGCCGGTCGGCGCCGATCAGATCGTGGAGCAGATCGGCTGTCACGTAGGCGGAAGCCGGCTTGCCGCCGAGCGTCTCGGCGTCGCTGGCTTTCATGGCGTAAGGCACGCCCACCAGCGGCGCACGCGGCAGTTCGGCTGCGCCGGGCCAGCCGGGTTGCACGCCCACCCAGCGGGCTTGGTTGCCGGTAAACAGATCCTGGGGCAGTCCGCCCGAGGCGGATCCCAGCAGCACGCTGTACTGCCCGCGATTACCGAGCGGCACCGTCTGCGTCTCGGACCACAAAGGCGGGCCGCCCTGTGGGTCTTCGTAGAGAGTGAAGGTAAGCGCGGCCACTCCGTCGCGCACGTTGCCGCCGGCGTCGCCCACCGCGCCACTGAAGCGGAGCAAACGCGGCAGTCCCGCGCTTGCCGATTGCGGCGCGGGAGCGGCCCATGCCGGCTCCCCATAAACGGCGGCGGCTATCAAAACAGCCGCTGCGATCCAATTTGGCGTGCTGAAGCGTTTCATGATGTCCTTTCCTAAGCGGGCCGTTTTGGCGGCTCATTAGGGAAAGCGACATCCGGCGGCGAATCGGCTCAGGCGCGCCCGGTACTTAACAGCTTTGGGGGAAACCGCTCCCTGGCGGTCGCGGCTCGGTAATCCCCGCGTTGATGGCGTATGTCCTTGCTGAGCCGCGACCGTCAGGGAGCGGTTTCTATCGGTCGGGGTCCCCGCCGCGTGTGGGAGAATCTTAGCGTGGACGGAGTCATCGTCGTAGACAAGGAGCAGGGTTGGACATCGCACGATGTGGTCGGCAAGATGCGCCGCATCGCCAACACCAAGAGAATCGGCCACCTGGGCACGCTCGACCCGATTGCCACCGGTGTGCTGCCGCTGGTGATCGGGCGCGCCACGCGTCTGGCGCAGTTCTATACGCGCAGCGATAAGATCTACGAGGCGCTGATCCGCTTCGGCTTCGCGACGGACACCTACGATCGCAGCGGTGCGCCCACATCCCCTGCGATCGAACCCTCCCTTGACGCCGGCGATCTGGACCGGCTGCTCGATAACTTCCGCGGCGAAATCATGCAGGCGCCGCCCCCCGTGTCGGCCAAAAAGGTGGATGGCGTACGCGCATACGCTTTAGCCCGCCGGCAAATACCCGTGGACCTGCCGCCCGCGCCCGTGCATATCCGCGACTTGACGCTGCTCGAAGTGCGTGGCCCTGAAGCCCGGCTGCGCGCGCACTGCTCCGGCGGCACCTATATGCGGTCGATTGCACACGATCTGGGTCAAGCCCTTGGATGCGGCGCGCACCTGCGCGACTTGCGGCGCATGGCGTCCGCCGAATTCACCCTGGAGCAAGCCCACACGATTCCGCGGCTCCAGCGAATGGCGGCGGAGAACCTGTTGGACGAAGCCCTGATCCCGGCCGCCCGCCTGCTGCCGGATTTTCCTACGGTCTACGTCGATTCCCTGACCGCGGGGCAGATCCGGCAAGGGCGCAACTTCCCCGTTTCGCCGTTCCGCGTACAGCAGGGTACCCGTTATGTGAAGGCGGTTGCCGCGGACGGCGAGTTGATCGCAATTGGCGAGGCCGTGTTGCCGAATCTGTACCACCCGGCCGTGGTGCTGTGAGGCGGGTCTTTCCCGTGCGCGATAAAGCCTGTCGGCACTGCGCTTTACCGGACATCGATTCGGGCACTCGAATCGGCTTATTTCAGCTTACAGGCCACTGTGAGCCCTGGCGCGGCTGTCCGAGATTGGACTGGAACCCACATAAGAAAAGTACCAGTATTAAAAAGGGTCAAAATAATTCCGTTTTCACTTTCATCCGGCGGCGATTTGGGGTAGATTACTGAGAGGAGGATGTTTCATGACATCGTTCGTGGGGTCGCGCACTATCTTCTTGGGCCTGTTGATATCGGCTCTGATTCTTGGCATTCCAGCCCAGTTCGGCGGAGTGGCCACTGCAGGAACGATCGACATCTTTAGCCAGCCGGGTACCGGCAGCAACAGTGTCAGCGGGACCAACCAAGGCGTTATGTCATCGCCCGTCTGGGCTACTCCGCCCACCGGCGCCGAGTGGATCTCCTACGGCGCAACCGGTTGCAATACATTCGTGGCGCTGACCGGGCTCTGCACACCGGGAGCGGAGAATCCCGTCGCCACCACGATTACTGGAGCTCCCACGGCAATCTTCTACCAGACCTTCACGGTGTCGGGTTCCAACTATGCCGGCGTTCTGGATGTCTGGGCCGACGACACAGCCGGCGTTTGGCTGGACACGGGAACGGTTACCACCGGCACTGGCAGCGGGGGCACTTTAGAATGGGCGCCGAACGCCACTCTGGGCCAGAATTGCTCCGGTCAGCCGATCGGCTGCGTTGAGGGCATGGACGCTCAAATCGGGCTCAATCTGACCCCCGGGACTTACACCTTGGTGATCGACGCATACCAGCTTGTGGGCGGAAGTCCATTTGGAGTGATGTACGACGGCGTACTCACGAATACTCCGGAGCCTGCCAGCTACATTTTGATGGGCCTGGGTTTAGCAGGCTTGGGCACGCTGATCCGGCGCCGCAGGCGGGCGTAGCCCGCACGGCCCGAGATTGCCGCGCACGAGTTCCGGTCTTATGTCTTCAGCTAGGTCGAGGTGGCGCATGAGATGGATCGATAGCACCAGTACGAAAATCCGTGAAGGGCAAGTCAAAGTGTGGTACACATTCCCTATGCGGCTTCTGTTGATCGCGTTTGTTCTGATTGCGGTTCCTGCCTACGGGTCGATTATCTACTTCAGCGGAGACGTGGAAGTCTTGCCGTCTCCTCCGGCGGCGATCATGACCAGCGCGAGCGACAGCACCATCTTCGGGTTCGCGGAGCAGCAAGGCGTCATGCTGACCGCACCCTTGAATGCGGGCATCACATCGCCTGGAACCTGGGTTTGCTGCTCCGACCTCCCCGGCGGCACCATCGCCGCGGGCACTACGGTCAACAGCTATCTGCTGTACGCCTCTCCGGTCACCGATGCGACTGGACTGGACTATCGCGACTTCCAGGGATCTATCACGTTTAGTCCCGGCGAGAAAATCGTCGCCGTCCTGATCGGCTATCAGGCCATCTTTGCTACCGACGGTCTGCTGGGTGCGCCCGGTACGATATACCCTCCAGCCTCCGATACAACGGCGGGCCTGGAAAGGCTCGATGAAGTGATCATCGGGCCGGGCGATCAGGCGGTGTACGTGAACTTCCACGTTACACCCGGCAACCTCGATATGATCCGCATTTTGACGGAGACGCCGGAACCGGCGGATTTCGTGCTGATCGGTTCGGGGCTGGTTGCACTGGCGCTATGCAGACGGCGGCTGCACGGCTTCCTCGCCCGGCACCAACACTAAACCTGAGGGTAGTTCTTCGCCGAAGATTCGGCCTAACGCGCGATCGTCGCGTTCTTCTTCGCCATCCAACACGGCCAGATAGCTCTCCGCATGCGGCAGGCCTTGCAGCTTGCGCCGGATGGCTGTGAGCGTGGCGTTGGGCAGATCGCGAGTAGGATCTTCGGTGCGCCGCGCGAGGGCCGCCAAGGCATCGCCAACGCCTGAGAAATTTACCGGCAGCAACCCTTCAGCCCAACGCCCAGCCGCGCCCGGCGGCACAACCTGATTGATCGGTCCGTAGAATAACTCGCGACCGCCCAGGCGCGAAAGGCACCAAAGTTCGCTCTCCCGGAACTCCCCCACTTTGATGCGGCGCACCAGCGCATCTCCCAATTCCACCTTCGTGCCGATGGGCAACAGTTCCAGACTGGCGGCAGTGCGCCACATTTCACGCAGCAGGCTGATGTTGAGGCGCTGCTTCTTGCCGCCGCGCGGCAGCAGAAACCCCGATAGCCGTTGGTAAATATCGTTCTGCTGGTTGCGGTTCATGCCGCCCGCCAGGCGTCCCCAGAAGATCCACCAATCGATTTCACACTGCACCTGGTT
>Ga0181532_10001696_pt1 | contig 21075 bp, 20 predicted proteins | sample PEATcosm2014_Bin_33_FD_119768 | JGI IMG/M metagenome (GOLD analysis project Ga0181532, IMG submission 119768) | Peatland microbial communities from MTU Mesocosm Facility, Houghton, MI, USA - PEATcosm2014_Bin11_30_metaG | ecosystem: Environmental > Terrestrial > Soil > Wetlands > Peat | place... | reverse complement strand
TCGCCGCGATTTGCCCTCGTTAATTGATCGGCGATGTGGCCCGATTTCCTATACGAAGGCGGTCGAAGACGCTTATCGGGAAATGTGGCACCGGTACTGCAGCGCTTAGTCCCGCTATTCGCCGCCGTAGAGGCGCCCGGCGCTTCAATCGCGAGGCATTCTCATCTTGTTGCCGGCTGGAAAATCCGTGCGCGGGCCACGGTCAGGCAGGAGAAAACATTTCGACAAAGGCCCTGATCGTGCCGGCGACCTTTTCTTCAGAAACATGCCAGGCGGCACCATCGTCCGCAGCAAAATAATTGCTGGCATTTGAACCGGCCCATCTGAAAACTTCAAACGATGGCCAGTATAGAATATTCGAGATATTCGAATTGTTCACCACCTCATGTGCAACCAGCCGCATCGTGCTTTTCGACAGGCAGTCAGCCTGAACGGCTGACTCATATTCGAACGAAGCCAGTAACGGCACCGGCGAGACGGTGACAACAATCTTCATGTCGGGAGAGATTTTTCTGAAGAACTCTATCAGGTAAAGGACGTTTTCGACGTTTTCCCTGACGCTCGTCGTCCGAAACAGATATTTCTCCGCCAACGCCCTGGAATTCAGGGCGCTTGGCCGCGGTAAGACGAAATCGCCGGTTGCCCTGTCGAAAAAAGCAGGCGCCACACCGAGCGTCAAAATGAAGACATCGCTATTTCTGATGATGTGAAGCGCGTTTTCCTTGCTCCAGCCCGGCGGCAGCAGCTCGACGATCCGGTCACGAATTGCGCCATCGATTTCCGCGTCGCTGAGCCAATCGACGAACACCTTGTTTGCGAACGTCGTATTGATGTATTCGGAGATTTCCAAGTGGTGGCTGACGTAGCCGCTATCGATGAGGCTTTTGGAAAGATTTCTGGCGAAGCAGGAACCCATCGTAAAAAATTTGGTATTCTTGTTGATGAACTTGGGTTCGCTGGCCAAATTGACGGCGATATGATCCTTGATCAGTTTCTGAAAGTCGCCCAGAAATTCGGTCGTTTCCGGATAGCGGCCGACCTTCTTCTTGCCGTTGGCCGTTTTGGAAGGTGCCTCGTTCAGGCGCAGTTTTGCGATTTCCAAAGTCTCTCTGTTAGTCTTGGTATCGTAAGCGGGATCAAGTTCGATCGCTTTTTCAAGACTGGAAATAGCTTCTTCAAAAAAGTTGCCCTGAGTCAGGATTTCACTGAGCAGAAAATAGTCGCCGGCATTGCCGGACATCCGGGCCAGCTTGCGATAGAGTTCGATGGCTTTGGTGAAGGGCCCGACGTGGCTGCATTTCTCTGCCGCGCCTCTGATCAACTTCAGATTGGTTTCGGTCGCATGATTGAATATCGAGGGGTGCTCGTCTAAAATGGACAACAGCATATCGCGTGACTCGGCGCGCTTTTTGTGTGAGCCGTCGTCGATAAGATGAGCGTAGACGAATCGGGCGTTGAAATCCTTGCTGTCGAGCTCAAGGAGTTTTTTGAAAGCGAACTGAGCGCTCGCGTAGTCCTGGTCCTGAATATATTTGAAGCCCAGGTCTCTGAGCTGACCAACAAGGAGCTGAGGTGTAGCGGAAGCGGCGGGTTCAGTGGTCATGTCTGGGACGGGCCTGGTTTGATAGCTTGACGCAAGTGCTCCGCTTTCGAAATTGAGCTCACTTGGTAAGCGTACGCTGGTAAAGCCGGAGGCTTTCGGATGTAAGTCGCCCAAGGCGGCTTTCAGTCGAGCGGATCCTCAATCACGCTTACTCTCGCGCGCCGTGCAGCTCGCGAGTCAACGCTTCATCGATAGGGCTCCACGCCCTCGCTGATTCGATCTGAGGCGAAGGTTAGCTCGGATTCTTGGTCGGTGCTAGTAAAGAGGTTGGGCTCGGCTGGCTGATCTTACTGGTTGGCTGCCGCGACCCGGCGCAGGCAATCGCCCTGAACGGCAGCGAAGTTAGTAAGCCTCGGAACCGGCGCGCTGCGACGTGTCCCGATCCGGCGAACATGATATTAAGCATCGCAGCAGGAGATTCGAACCCATGACGGCGGCCGTTCATGCAGGCCTCGCGAAGGCTTGCTTCATTTGCGGCGGCCCGCTCTCCACAATTGCCGAAAATTTATATGCCGGGTCGTCGCGCGCGGACGTGCTTTACCCCTTCACGCTTTTTGAATGCAATCTCTGCGGACATGTCCAGAAGGACGTCGGACCGGAGTATCAAGCGCATTTGGATGAGGTTTACAGGGTTGGCTACACCCTGCCCGGTGGCGGCAGGAAAAGCAACATTTCGAATGGCAAGGTTGTTAGCCGGGAAAAGGCACTAGCCAAGACGCTTCGAGGCCTGTTGGACACAAGAGCGCAGGGCGCCGTTCTGGATGTAGGGACGGGGATGGGTTACCTGCTCGCCGCGTTTTCCGAAGAACTCCCGCAATTTGATATCGTCGGCCATGACCTGAACAGCGAAAAAGAGGAATTCATCAGGACAAACGGCGCAACCGATTTTTATTCCGGAAGCCTGGAGAACATCCCGAAGAAATTCGATCTGATCACGCTCAATCATGTTCTCGAGCACCTGCCGGACCCTGTGACCGTTCTGAAACAGGCGGCAGCCTTACTCAAGCCCGACGGCTACCTGGCTGTGATCGTTCCCTGCTTCAAATCCGTCTACACGGATTTCTTTTTCCTGGAACACTGCTCTCACTTCACAGAAAGTTCGTTGAACGTCGTGTCGGCGCTGGCGGGGCTCAGCATCGTCAATCGCCTGGAGGGCAAATTGGGCCGGATCGAAATAGGGTTCGTCTCGCAGCGCAGTGAAAAAGAGAGATCGGCGTCCCCGGTTGAAGCTATTGAGTGGTCTCAGTCGCTTCCGGAGTTTGTTCGCGGCTTTGGTCGCCAGAGAAAAATTGGTATCTTCGGTCTCAACGGAGCAGGCATGTGGCTTGGAGTCATGCTCAAGGGCGAGTTGTCGTTTTATGTTGACGAAGATCCATCAAAGCAGGGGGCGACATTCGCCGAATGTCCCATCATAGGTGTGGCGGACATACCCAAGGACTCCGTTGTGGTGGTGGCTTTCAACAACCCCGAAGCTTCCACCAAAATGTGCGAACGGCTGAAGCAGTTGAGGCCGGAGATCGACTTTGTTGCGCCGCCAAGCTCCCCCGACAGACCTCGAATGGCGTCAGTGGGCGAGGCGCGCGGGGGACGGCGCGCGGTAGCCGACCAGGTTACAGTTGATCCTTAGTCTGCACGCAGCGGCCTGATCCGGAGAACGATCTAGAGCAAGGTGATGCCGCCGCGATCGACAATTCGCGGTTCGGGCAGTGGGACGAGGAAACGGCCGCCGGCATCGACATAGGCTTGATTGCGCCTGAGGATCGGCTCGGCATAGATCCAGGCCAGGATTACGACAATGTCAGGCTTCCTGGTGGCGAGCTCGTTCGAGGGCAGCACCGGCAGATGCGCGCCTGGGCTGAAGCGTCCTTGTTTGAGCGGGTTGTCGTCGACGATGAACTTGATCCGGTTCTCCAGCTCGAAGTGATAAAGCAGGGTCGTCGTGGTCGTGGAGGCACCATAGGCGGCAACCGTTTTGCCGTCGGAGATTGCTCTATCGAGATAGGCCAGCACCTTGCGCTTGCGGTTCTCAATGCCTGCGAACCAGTCCCGGTAGATCCTGGGCTTGGTGATACCGCGTCGCGCTTCCTCTGCCAGCAGCTTTGACAACTCTGCCGAGCGCGGCCGCGTGCCTGTCGTTTTGGGTTGGGCGAAAGCGCGGATCGAGCCGCCCTTGGTCGCCGTGCGCGCGACGTGAAACAGCGTCATGTCATGCTTGTTCAGGAATGCCTCCAGCGGGGTCAGCGCGTGGTGCGAGACATGTTCATGGTAGATGGTGTCGAACACCATGTTGTCGATCATGTCGACGATGTAGGAGACCTCGAACACGAAGGCGCCGTCGTCAGCCAGCAGCAGACGGATCCCATTCACGACATCGGATATATTGTCGATATGCGCGAACACGTTGTTGGCGCAGAACAGCGCAGCTCTGCCCTGTTCGGCCTTGATCTTGTGGGCAAGCCCGCTCGTGAAGAAATCGGCGACGGTCGGAATGCCGTCCGCCGTGGTCGAAGCAGCGATGTCGCGCGCGGGATCAATACCCTGCACGCGCATGCCTTCGTTACTGAAAGCCTTCAACAGTGAGCCGTCATTGCTGCCCATCTCGACGACAAGGCTGCCCTTGGGAATGCCGAGGCTCTCGACCACAGAGCGGGCGTAGCGCTTGAAGTGCTCTATCAGGCCGAGCGACACCGAGCTACGATAGGTATAGTCGCGGAACAGCACGTCGGCGTCGACGACGTCGAGGTTCTGCAGGTGGCCGCAATCAAGGCACAGATAGCAGTCGAGCGGGTAGAGCTCCTGCGGCTCGCTTCTGCGCTCTGCGGTGACAAAGGCATCGCCGATCGGCGAGGGCCTTATCGGCAAAACATGCTCAAGCGACAAAGATCCGCACAGGCGGCAATCGGTCTTGTGCTTCACGTGTTTCTGCATGTCGGCGAACCTTGCGCCTCCCTGGCGAATAAGAGGCTCTAATGGGCAATTGATGCGTAGATCATAGCCCGGAAAAGTTTTTTGCGACCTCTTCCTGCCACACGACGGAAACGCCGCCATCGAGGAACAGCGACTGACCATTGATGAAAGAAGCGCGCTCGCTGCAAAGAAAATCAAGCGCGTTAGCGGACTCTTCCGCGGTGCCCATGCGGCCGAGCGGAACCAGGCGCCGATAGGCCTCCATCAATTTTTCATTCTTCTCGTAGACCGCACGCGACTCCGGCTTCAGGTGGGTCATCGGCATGATGGCGTTGACGCGGATGCCCTTGCGCCCGAGCGTTACGGCATAGTAGCGGACCATGGCGTTGAGGCCGCCTTTGACGATGTGATAGCCGACCGGCTGCGAACTGCCGACGAACTCGGCATAGGCTGAGCTGACCACGCCAATGGCGCGGTCGCCGTGATCGGCGAAGTGAGGCGTAAAACCCTCGACCAGGTCGCGTGATGCGGTCAGGCCCACCTGGATCTCGCCGACCCAGAGATCGCCTTCACCGCGGAAACGCTGGCTCAGCACGAGATAGCTGATGGGCCCCATCGCATGGCGAATTTGCTCTGGCAAACCTCTTAAGGTCTCGGATTTCTCCAGGTCGGCCGCAAAGTGGCGCAGGCGCGGACCTTCCGCAAATTCAACCGGCTTGTGCCGTGATACGACGCTGACCGAGCATCCGCGGGCGAGGAAGTTTTCCGTGACGATACGGCCGAGCCCCTTGGTGCCGCCGACAACGACAGCGTGTTGTTTGCTCATGCCGCCGCTCCCTTTAGCGCGGCTAACCGCCGGACGAGGTCAGCCTGATAAATTGCGGCCTTGCCGGTCTCGGAATCATCGGGCGCAAAATCGGCGAAGACGGTGGCCTCGGGCCGGAACGGGCCGTTGGTGATTTCATGCACGACCAGAACGTCGCTGCGGATGATGAGGGTGTGAAAGAACGGCTTCGACATCCGGTAATAGAACGATCGTTCGCTGCCCGGCGCGCCGAGCTGGACGACGCGATCGATTTCACCATCGTCCTTGAAGACGACGATATCGACTTCACCTTCCACGATATGGAAGGCCTCGCTCTTGCCTGGATGCTTGTGCGGACGGATGTAAGAGGAGGGATCGATCGCGATAATCATCTCGTGCAACGTGTCGTCGCCGTCGGGATGGGCATTGATGCGGGCGCGGCCCTTGGAGCTTGCCTTGACGGCGGCCTTCAGCATGTCAAGCTCGCTTCTGCCGATCGCCGAGATCGGGCCCTCGGCCACAAACAGTTCGGGAGATTTCTGAACCAGAGCCATCACGCAAGGTCCTTCATGATCGAATCCTCGATCCCCGCATAAATCGACTTGAATTCTATCCCACGTTCGGCGAGCGGCGCGAGCTTGGCCTGCACCCTGGCCTGGATATCGGGAGCCAAGGCAAGCAGGCAGGTCGTTATTCGATCATTCTCCATCAGCGCCTGCGAGTTTACCACGGGCACCCGAAAGCCAGGTGGGAAAAAGCCGGCCTTGTGGAGATCGTCGTCGACCGCCAGCGCGATGAAGTCGGCTAATCCAAAAGCATTGGCGAACATGATGGCGTGGTGGCCGATACCGAACAGCGCGACGCGGTTCCGATCTGGACCCGCAGCCTGCGCGAGCCGCACCCGCAGCGCGTCGCGCGCGGGCGCAAAGCCGTCGCGATAGGCCTGGAACAGTTGGCTCGGCCCCGGGACTGCAGGGTCCCTCGGAATGTCAGGATCGTCGGTGACTTGCAGGACCGTCACCAGCGCATCCTCGAGCGCGCCGGCATATCGCAGTAGCGCGAGCACGCGGTACCCGGCGGTCTCGGCCACCCGCCGCACCGTGTCCTCGATGAAATAGCTGCTATGTTCCTCCCAGAGGAAGCAGTAGTCGCGCGCGGCAAGGAACCTGCCGCTATCCGGCACCTCGATCAGGAGCAGACCGTTCGGGCGCAGCAATTGCCCGAGCGCGACCAGCGCGGCCACCGGCTCGGGGGAATGCTCGACGATGTAACGGCAGGAGACGATGTCGAACGTTCCGTTTTCGGCCGCGATCTTTGCAAGATGCGGATCGTTGAGGCTGGCCTGCCAGCTTTCCAAGTAGGGATAGCGTCCCTCCGCCGGCGCAGCGTCGAGCGGGAGCGCCCGGGTGTCGAGACCGCGTGCGGCGAGCCGCGACAGCAGAGGTTGTTCGAACGGCCCGGTGCCGAGTGCGGTGCGGGCATAGGGGCGCAGAGCGAGCAGCTCTTCGACCAGGGCATCGAGATGACCTTCCGGTTCGCGATAACGAATCCAGGGGATCTGCGGCGTGAGTACGTCCGGCGGCGGCGCCTTGCGCAACTGGATCAACCGGCACTTGCTGCATTCAACGATGTCGAGATCAATCTCCGCGCCGGCATCGCCCGCCGTCGTGAATCGATTGCAGACCGGGAGCCGGCCAAGCACAAGCGGCGGTCCTCCGAACTCGCCCGCACATATCCGGCAACGTGGTGGTGTGAGGCGCATGGTCCCTGCCTGCCGGGCTCATTCGAAGAAAATGAACTCGTGGTCGCCGGTATAGCCGGAGCGCTTGAACTCGAAGCTCCATTCTTCCGGGGTGTGGAAGATGCGGCAGGTGAGCTGCCAATACATCAAATTCACCTTCTCGCGCTCGTTGCGATAGGCCTCGACGCAGAGATATTTGGCGCCCCGGCCGACACGCATCATCTCGCGAAGCGCGGCGTCGAGGTCGTAGTTGTAGAGATTGTGCAGGGTATTGATCGAGATCACGAGATCGAAATGCTTGTCCGGCCAGGGCAGCTTTGCGGCCGAGCCGACCTGACAGAACGGCTCCACGCTCTCCATCGTGTGCTCGATGCCGTAAGCGGAGATGTCGATGCCTGCGACCTCGATGCCGGGAATCGCCTCGCGGAAATCATGCAGCAGAAAACCCTTGCCGGAGCCGACATCGAGGACGCGCATGCCCGGCTTGATGCCGTAGGCGGCGATCATGGCGTCCGCAACCTTGCGCCAGCGGCCGTCATATTTGTAGCCGCCATAGCCGGTCTCGCGGCTGCCGTCCCAGTAGTCGTAGTCGAACTTGATCGCCATCTCGGCGACGTCGGCCTTGTCGCGCTGGGTGACGCGCGCGAGATAGTCGCGCTTGGTCGACTTGTGAACCAGACTGACGAACTCGCGATGGGCCACGAATCTCTCCGAGGGTCGCCGATATCGTTATGCGATGGGGCCGAGCGCGGCAAGCTTCGCTGCGGCCTTGGTGAGCTGCTCCGCGCAGCGCTTTTCCCAGGCACCCGCGTCTGCATAGGCGCGCCTTGTCGCGCCGAGCGGCAGAAAGTCGTTGAGGACGATGCAGGTCCATTTGATCTGGTAGGCGTCGAGCAGCAGGCGGCTGCGCGTCACGCCGGCCGAATCCAGGCCGAGGCCCTGTGCCACGCGCTCAATAAAGTGGGCATGCAGGGACAGCGGCACCGGCATTTCCACTTGGCAGAAGAAGTCGGAAACGAGCTTGGCCGGATCGTCGCGGCCGGCATATTCGAAATCGAGAAAGATGAGGTGGCCAGCGTCGTCGGCAAGCGCGTTGTGGAAGCCAAAATCCGACGGCGACAGACAGCAATCCTCGGTGGCGAGGACCGCGTCCATTGCAAGCCCGGCGCTCGCGGCGCCAGCCATTATCCGCGCTTTCACGGCGGCCCAGGCTGGCTGAAGCTTCGCCGTCACAAGACGCTGCGCCTCGGTGGAGTGAGGCGCGGCCGCATCCAGCGTTGTGAGCCGCGATACCCTGCGTTCGACGGTTGCGATATGTTCAGCAAGCGAGAAGCAGGCTTCCGATGCCGGCGGAAGTAGCGCGCGGGGGCGTTCATTGACGGCGAGCACGAAATCGATCGCCGCATCTACATGGGCGGGCTTTAGCTCGGCAGCTGTGAGTTTGCGCCCCGGCACGAAACTGTACAGTCCGGCCTGTTCATTGGCGTCGCAGGCGAGCGGCTCAGGCACGGAGCGAATGCCGCGCGACCATGCGTGGGTAATGAAATTCCATTCGGCGCCGAGCCGATCGCGGGGATCGCGGGAATCGCGGAAATAGCGCTTGATCACCAGCGGCTCGCCCTCGTCAGGATCGAGGCGATAAACCTGGTTGTTGCGACCGCCAGCCAAGCGCGTCACCCGGCGCGGCATCGCCCGGCCAGCCTGGGCCGTCAGACGTTGCGCGAGCGCCATCAGCGCCGCATCAACTTCGCCGATAGCCTCAGACGCGTTCACGGGCCAGTTCCGCTGTGATCGAGGCCCAGGAGGTATAACGGTCGAACGTTGGCCGGTCCGCGGTGGTGGCAAACTGGTGTTCCGGATCGAACAGGATCTTGCGCATGCCGTCTGGAAAGCCGCTCAGCCTGAGAATTTTTGGCAGATCGTCAATGAAGACCTCGCAGGCGAGCGCATGGGCGCGGGCGACCTTTTCCTCCTTGGTCAGTTCGAAGAACACGTTTGCCGGATCGATCTGCGCCTTGTCCGGTCCCACCAAGCGGTGATCAGTCAAAAAGCCGCGCGCAGCGGCGTGCATGTCGTGCCTTGGCCCCAGGATCGGGTGGCGCGTTTTATGGCTGACGATAAAGAGCGCGTGGCCGGCTTTTTGCGCGACGCCGATGAACTCGGCAAAGCCGGGGTAGGGTGACACCAGGTCCATGCGGGCGCCGTAGACGTAACCCTGCAATTCGGTGAAAGCATCCTTGCGGCCCGAGCCATTGAGATAGTCACGGACGCTGTTCTTGTCGCGGCCAAGATCCGCAGGGATGAGGCTTCGCTCAAGCGCCGCCGCGTGGAACACGCCGTCGTAGGATGCGATCGTATTGTCGAAGTCGATCCCGATCCGCATGGGGTTGCCTTTGACTTCAGCGCAGCGACATGTCGATCAGGGGACGGCCGACCTTGCCGGCGGCGAGGTCTTGTAGGGCCTGATCGGCCTCGGCGAGGCTGTAGGGTTTCGAGAGCAAATCCTTAACCGGGAAACGGCCGGAGCTCAGAAGACGTCCGTAGCGGCCGTAGTCGCGGTCCGGGACGCTGTCGCCGCCCCAGGTGCCAAGCAGGCTCTTGCCCTGGTTGAAGACGCTGGGGTTGAGCGACAGCACCGCGCCGTGTTTGGCGTTGCCGATCACAACCGCGCGGCCGCCCTGCTGGCGCGTGGCATTGATGGCCTGTTCCATCACCGCGGGAACTCCGGAAGATTCCACCGCGAGGTCAACGCCCTGCGGCACGATCTTCTTGATCTCGGCGATGGCGTCGGAAGCTGTCGGGTCGATCACATGGCTGGCGCCATAGATCCGGGCGAGCGCGCGCCGCGTCGGATTGGGATCGATGCCGATCACCGGCATGGCGCCGCCAAGTGCTGCCGCCATCAGTGCGTTGAGGCCGATGCCGCCGGTGCCGAACACCGCTACCGAATCGCCGGGCTGCACCTTCAGCACATTGTACACCGCGCCCATGCCGGTCGGCGCGGCGCAGCCGAGCAGCACCGCGACATCCATCGGCAGGTCGGGCGGCAGCGGAGTCAGCCGGTTCTCGCTGACCACCGCGTGGCGCTGAAAGGTGGTGACGCCGCCGGCATTCACCTTGCGCCCGCCCCAGTCATAGACGGCGCCGCCGGCCTCGATGCCGCTGCCCTTGAGCCATGACAGCACGACCTTGTCGCCCACCTTGACCTTGCTGACTGCACTGCCGGTCTCGATCACGGTGCCGGTGCCCTCGTGTCCGAGGCAATGCGGCACCCATTTGTCTTCGCCCTTGTCGCCGCGCCACTCCATCACCTGGGTGCCGCAGGCGCCGGAATAAGCGATCTCGACCAGGACCTGGCCTGATTTCAGCCCTGGCGTCTCGATTTCGGCCAGCACCAGCGGTTGGCCGGTCTGGACCAGGAGGGCAGCTTCGGTTTTCATCACTTAAATCTCAGTTCAGCGCGTGGATGATCTTGTCCGCGATCTGGTGGCCGGTAAGCCCCAGCATTTCGCGGGCATATTCCTGCTCGCCGGATTTCTTGAAGAAGGCGTCGGGCGTGCCAACGCGCAGGAATTTCTTGGGCTGCGTCTGCGTATCGGCGAGCCATTCGCAAACCGCCGAGCCAAAGCCACCGATCAGCGAATGCTCTTCCAGGGTTGCGATCAGATTGAAGCGTGCGAAGGCACTCTTCAATTGCTCCTCGTCGAGCGGCTTCACAGTGTGGAAGCTGACGACCTCGGCGGAAACTCCCTTGTCCCGCAGTTTATGCGCGGCTTCAATGGCTTCGGGCAGCATGTTGCCGGTCGAGAGCAGGCAGACGTCAGTGCCTTCCGAAACGGTGATGGCCTTGCCGATCGTGAAATCGGCGATCGGGCCTTTGTGCACCACCGGCTCGCCCTTCTTGCCCATGCGGATATAGACCGGACGGTCCTGTTGCATGGCTGCGCGCAGGGCCCCGCGCACTTCCATGGCATCGCCCGGGCAGATCACGACCATGTTCGGGATCGAGCGCAGGAAGGAGATGTCCTCGCAGGCGTGGTGGGTTGGGCCGAGGCTGGAATAGGCGAGCCCCGCGCCGACCGCGACGATGGTCACGGGCGCCTCGTGATAGCAGACATCGGTGCGAATCTGCTCCAGGCAGCGCGTCGTCACGAACGGCGTGATGGTGTAGGCGACGGGGCGCAGCCCATTCATCGCCATGCCGGCGGCTACCCCCATCATGTTGGCCTCTGCCACGCCGCAGTTGAAGAAGCGCTGTGGGTGCTTGTCCTTGAACTTGTCGAACAGCCGGTTGCCGATGTCGCCAGATAACATGACGACGCGGGGATCCTCATTGCCGAGCTTGGTCAGTTCGTCGGCGAATGCGTTTCTCATGTGAGGCCGAGCTCCTTGCGCGCCTTCACCACTTCTTCCGCCGTCGGCGCGCGATAGTGCCAGTTGTTGTCATCTTCCATGAACGACACGCCCTTGCCCTTCACGGTGTGCGCGATCAGCGCCACCGGCTTGCCGGAGCCGTTCGGTATGCGTTGCATGGTGTTCGCCAGCGCGCCGACGTCGTGGCCGTCGATCTCATGCGCGTCCCAGCCGAAGGCGGCCCATTTGTCGCGCAAGGGGGCCAGCATGAGGGTTTCGTTGGAGCGGGCGGTCGCCTGCCACTTGTTGTAGTCGACGATGACGCAGACGCTTTCCAGCTTCTGGGCGGCGGCGAACATCGCGGCTTCCCACACGGAACCCTCGTTGTTTTCGCCGTCCGAGAGCAGCGCAAAGACGCGGAAAGTCTCGCGCTTGATCCGCCCCGACAGCGCCATGCCGCAGCCGAGCGGCAGGCCGTGGCCGAGCGATCCGGTCGCAGCCTCCACACCGGGCAAAAGGTTAGCCGGCGGATGCTCGGCGAGGCGGCCGCCATCCTGGCAATAGGTGTCGAGCTCTTCGAGGGGAAAGTAGCCCTTCATGGCAAGCGTCGCATACAGCGCGGCCGCCGCGTGTCCCTTGGACAGGATGAAACGGTCACGCAGGGGATCTTTCGGATTCTTTGGATCGACGTTCAGCACATGCCAGTAAGCGACGATCAGCACGTCGGCGCAGGACAGCGAGGAGGCCAGATGCGCAGCCTGCGCCTTGTGCGACATCTCGATGATCTTGCCGCGCAGCTTTGCGGCCTGCGCCTTCAACGCGGCGGTATCGGGGGCGCTTGCCGTACTCCGGACTGCGACGTTCATCGTGCTCTCCAGTCGCGCTTCCAAGGCAAGCGCGGGGCCGTCAGGGTTTGTGGTCGTACTTGGTCGGCAGCTTGGTTATGTCGGCCTCGAAGCGTCTTGCCCATGCGATAACGTCGTCAATGCCCTGTTCGAGCGAGAAGGTGTCGCGCCAGCCGAGCTCGGTGCGCAGCTTGAAACTGTCGAGCGTGTAGGCGGTATCCTTGCCGGGGCGCTCCGGTCCGATGTCGACACAGTCTTCGAACGACTTGCCGAGGCGGGCCAGGATCATTTCGACCAGCGTGCGGATCGAGACCAGCTGGTAGCCGGAGATGTGGTAGGTGTCGCCGAGCGTGCCCTTGCGGGCGACCCTCAAGGTCGCGTCGGAAACGTCATTCATGTGGATGAACACGCGGACCGACTTGCCGCCTCCGTCAAGGCGAAGTCTCTCGCCGGTCATCGCGGCGACAATCGTGCGTGGCACGATGCGATAGAGCCGCTGAGCGGGCCCATAAACATTCGCGGCGCGGGTGAAGACCACGGGAAATTTGTAGTTCGCAAAATAAGTGCGCAAGCTCATATCGCCGGCTGCGCGCGACACGGCATAGGGCGTCGAGGGGTTGAATGGCGCGTCCTCGCGTACCCAGCCTTCGGTCGAGCCGTAGACCTCGGGCGTCGTGACGTGGACGTAGCGCTCCAGCCCGTCATAGTTGCGCAGGAGGTCATGCAGCCTGATTGCGGAAACGACGTTGGTCATCATCCAATGGTCGGGGTGAAGCCAGCTCTCGCCGACCATGCTTTGGGCTGCGAAGTTCACGACATGGGTGGGACGTTCCGCTGACAGCAGTGACTTGAGTGCGCCGAGATCGTGATTGAGATCGATCCGCTTGAAGCGGACGTGGCCTGGACGCTTTTGCCATTTGTAGGGCAGGAAGGCTTCGTGCGGCTCGTCCGAGCGACTGGTCGCAACCACGTCATGACCGTCGGCCGCCAGAAAATCGGCAAAGGTCGCACCCGAAAAAGAATTCGAGCCGAGTATGAGATACTTTTCGTCACCCGCCATGGCTTCGCTCGTCAGCCCCCGCGCATCGGAGTGATGTCCCCACGCTGGGCGTACAGCCACTGCATGATCATATGGCCGATCACCATCTGGGCGTCCTCGGCGATTTGCATGTCGTCGAGCGCGAAGTGGATCGGTATGTCGGCGAGTGCCTTGGCCTTGCCGCCGGAAAAGCCGAGCACGGCATAGCTGGTCATGCCGATCGCCCTGGCTTCCTCCAGCGCTTTCAAAATATTCGGCGAATTGCCGGAGCCGGAGAAGGTGATCAGGACGTCGCCTTTGCGCGCCATCACCGCGAGCTGCAGCGAAAATACCTGATCATAGCCTTCGTCATTGGCAAGACAGGTGATGACGGAAGGATTGGCCGACAGCGAATGCACGCGCAGGCCCGAGCCGCGCGTCTTCGACAGCGCATAGAGGAAATCGTTGGCCAGGTGATTGGCGTTGCCGCCGCTGCCGCCATTGCCGCAGAAGAACACCTGGCGGCCGGTCTGCCAGCAGTCGCGCAGATCGTAAGCGAGACGCTCGGCGGGCGACCAGTCAAAGCCTTCCAGCGCCGCGTTGAGGCGCTTGGAATAGTCCGAAAAGAGCTTTGCCGGCGTCGAGAATGCGTGAGCGTTCATTTCACGACATCCTTTTCCATCCATTTCAGATTATACCAGCGGTCCTCGTTCTTGAGGGCGCCTTGCGAATACATCCCGATGATTTCCTTGATGGCGTCTTCCACCGTCTTCTTTGGGCGGAAGCCGGTTGCCAACAGGCGGTCGGAGTTGACGCGGTAGCTGCGCGGATCGTTCGACGGGGTGACCACGACTTCGGCCTTGACGTGCCTGGTCACGAGCCTGGCGATATCGAGGATCGAGATGTTCTCGAAACCTGCGTTGTAGATGCCGGTGTGCTCGGGGTGGTCGAGCAGGAACAGATAGAGGTCGGTGATGTCGTCGATATGGATGTTGGGGCGCGTCTGGTCGCCGCCGAACACGGTGATGCGTCCGTTCATCAGCGCCTGCATGGTCAGCATGTTGACGGACACGTCGAGCCGCTGCCTCGGCGAATAGCCGCAGACGGTCGCGGGGCGCACGATCTGCACGACCATGTCGTCCTTGTAGGACAGCACGATGCGCTCGCCGCACATCTTGGTCTTGTTGTATTCGGAGATCGGCAACAGCTCGAGATCTTCGGTGACCTGCTCTTCTTCCTTGACGCCATAGACGCTGCCGGATGACGCGTAGATGAAGCGCTTGATGCCGTGGCGACAGGCGCGGTCGGCAAGCTGCATGGTGGCGAGGCAGGAGATTTCCCAGGTCAGCTTCGGGTCGAGATCGCCGCAAGGGTCGTTGGCCACACTGGAGAGATGAATGATCGCATCACAGCCGGTCAGATCGATTTCGTCCGCATTGCGCACGTCGCCCTTGACCACCTTGAGGTCCGGGTGCGGCTCCAGGAAATTGCCGAACCACATAATGTCGAAGGCAACCACCTGGTGGCCGGCCTTCAGCAGCTTGGGAACAAGCACGCTTCCCTTGTAGCCACACGCGCCGGTCAGAAAGACCCTCATTTTCCGATTCCTAGGTAAGAGGCCTGACGCCCGAATGCCGGCGCCAGAATCTGCCCCGAGAGCGGGGGACATCTGCAACTAACGCAAGCAATCGTTACTGTTCTTCAACCGCGCGGCTTGCCCAGGCGGCCTAAACTCGGAATGCGCCCGGCGCAGGCTTTCCGCATTTCCGATGTCCCGGTGGTAACCTTCTGTTTCCACACAAAAAATCCGTCCCAAATAGCCGGGGATGACTTCCGTCGAAAGGTCCACAACCGCCTTTCCGAGGCTGGCGATATCGTTGATCACCTCGGGTTCGAAAATATAGACGGCCCCGTTGGCCAGGTTCCCGGGCGGGTCTTCAACCTTCTCATGGAATGCAACTACCTGATTCTGCCGGTCCAACTCCAGAATGCCGCAGGAAGCGGGATCGTCGGTTCGGAACGCGAGCATGGTCATCACGGAGCCGGGCGGCCGATTTTGGTGAGCGGCGATCAGCCGCCCGACGTCGAAATCGGTCAGGTTGTCCGCATGCGCCACAAGAAAAGGCTGGCTTCCGAACCATTCGCGGTTGGCGAGCACAGTTCCCCCGGTTCCCAGAAGTTCGTCTTCGAGCACGAGATCGACACGCGAGCGCCAGGGCGATGCAGCTACATGCGCGCGAACTTGCTCCGCGAGCCAATGGGTGTTCACCAGCGCGCGTTCGACGCCACCCTCGAATACGAGATCGAGCCAATAATCCAGGAGCGGGCGGCCGTGCACCGGCACCAGGCATTTCGGAATTGAATCGGTCAGCGGGCGCAGCCGGCTTCCGGTACCGGCCGCGAGCAGCAGCGCGCGCATAAGCTTATCCGTCAATCATGACTAAAGCCGGCTTCGTCGATTTCCCGAACCAATTCGGCGGTGGACAATGGCAGGTTGCCGACGCGCGACACCTGCAGCGCCGCCGCCAGCGAACCAAGATAGGAGGCCTGCCAGATGTCAGCGCCGGTTCGCAGCGCCATCGAGGAGGCCATGAAGAAGCTGTCGCCAGCGCCCGAGACATCTCTCGGCAATGGATTGAAGGCGGGCAGACGGTCGGATGTAAAGATTCCATTTGCGAAAGTGCTGATCAGCGCGCCCTCGGCGCCGAAGGTGATCACGAGATTCTTGGCGCGGGCCCGTTCCACAAGGCGTTCGCTGATCACCGCAAGGCCGGAAGTGAAATCGTTCAGCGCCACGCGTGCCTCGCGTTCGGTCGGTGTCAGCAATGTCATGCCTTTGAAGCGCGAGACGTCGCCCGTTTGCGAAGAAACCTGGCTGTCGGCTGCCATCATCACGCCCTTTTCCCTGGCGCGGTCGGCAATGGCATCGACCAGATCCTGCGGCAGGCAGCCATAGTTGAAGCAGGAGAACAGCAGAAGGTCACAGTTCTTCAGGGCACGTTTGACGGCAGTCAGCATTTGCCGCTGAATTTCGCCATCGGCGGCATGCTGACGCAGGTGATTGACCCGCAGCATGGTCTTGTTGAGCGCCCGGAAACGCTGCTTGCGCGTCGTCGGCCGTGTCGGGTCGGTAAAGGGAGTGAAGTTCACGCCATGCTGTTCGAGGGTGTCGCGCGCGAAGCTGGCTGCCTCGTCATTGCCGACGAGTGTGAAGAAGCTGACGTCTGCGCCGAGGCCGTGGGCATGCGCGGCCACCACGCCCGCGCCGCCCACGTAAGTTCGCGTCATCAGCGGGGTCACCACGATCGTCGGATCTTCCTGGGACATGCCGACGGCGTCGCAAGTGACGTACTCATCCACGATGAGGTCGCCAATGACGGCGACACGCATGCCGACCAGTTTTCCGAGCAGCGTCTTGAGTTGCGAAATATCGAAGCCATGGCGCTTCGGAAACTCAAGTGGCTTGCGCACCGTGGAGATGTCGACGTCAGCGTCGCGCTCCAGCAGCGCCAGCGAGGCGAAGCGCAATTCGCCTGAGGAGAACACAAGGCGGCCACCGTAGGCGTCGACCGCACCCTGCTCGGGGTTGAAGCGGTCTTCGAATTCCTTGCCTTTCACCACCACCGTCGGCTGCAGCTGGGCGATGAGGGAGGTGGCGGAATCTTCCAGACATACGACGTGGTGAACGAAGGAGATCGACCGGACATTGTCCATCCGCATCTCCTGACCCAGCGTCACGCCGGGCGCAGAGTCCGGGTTTACACCGACGACGAGGACGCTGGCCTGCTCGGCGGCGAATTTCAGGAGCCGCAGATGCCCAGGATGCACAACATTGAAGTTCCCGGACACAAGCGCAATCGTCTGACCGGGTTCGCATGAGTTCCGGATCATCTGACAGACTTGATGCGACGTTTCGGCCAACTGGTCCAAGGATTAAGTCTCCGGCCAACTCTTTCGGAAAGCGCAATACGCCACGCATGCACCTCGTCCGATCAAATAGCTGGGAAATGGGACCGAGAGCCCAATCGATGATTGCTGGCGCGCCAAGGGCTCCAGGTTGCTATTTAAGGCAAACGAATCAGGCCGCTATATGTATAAACGGTTTTGGTTTCTGCTCCAAGGAGCGCCAGCTTGCGCGACGCGAAGAGTCGGGCCTTCCAAGGCGCTTCCGCCGAGCGGCGAATCAACCTAAGCCACTAGCTTACAAATCACTTCCAAGTGGGGGTGCGCTTGTCGGGGAATGTTGACCCTCGGGCCTCTCATAACGCAGCACCTCAGGAGCTGGGCCAGCAGGCTGAAAGCTTGCTCCCGGCCGCTATCGCCGCCTATCAGCGCGGCCAGTACAGCGACGCCAGGACGCTCTGTCGGCAAATAGTGCACGACCAGCCCGACCATTTCGATGCCTTGCACTTGCTCGGCGTTTTGGAACTCAATGGGCCTCGCGTCGAAGACGCCGAGACGTTTCTCCGGCGTGCCGTCAAGGTGCAGCCGCGCTCGGCAGAGGCGCATTCCAATTTGGGTTTGGCCTGCGCCAAGCTGAAGCGATTTGAGGAGGCGCGAACATGGCAGGAAATGGCGATCGCACTCAATCCGAATTTTCCGACCGCCCTGACCAACCTTGGCAATGTGTTGATGCGCCTGCGGCGTTATGAGCTGGCTGTTGAAGCCCATGACCGGGCTATCAGGCTCAAGCCTGATTACGCCGACGCCTATAACAACCGCGGCATGGCGCTGCTATTGCTTGATCGCGGTCTGCAAGCTGATGAGAGCTTTGATCGCGCGGTTGCATTGCAGCCGCGTCATCTGGCGGCCCTGGTGGGCAAGGCGATGGCGAACATGCGTCTTCGACGCTTCGATGCCGTGCAGCGCGCATTGGATGCGGCATTTGCCATCAATCCGCAGGCTCCCGAGGCCCTCGTGCACCGTGGTCGACTCAAGCTGGAACTGGAAAAGTTCGACGAAGCGGGGGCCGACTTCGATGCAGCGCTTGCTATCGATCCCACGCTGGAATCCGCCTGGGACAGCAAGGCCAACCACAGTCTTCTTACCAACAGAATTGCACAGGCAATCCATGCTTGTCATAAAGTCCTGGAAAAAAACCCGGACTCGGAATCCGCGCTCCGGTGGCTTGGATCATGTCATGCCGCGCAGGGAGACCTGACCACCGCGCTTCAGCTTTTTGATCGGGCGCTGATGCTTGGACCCGACGTAGACGGCGTGATGCTCAAGAAGATCTTTGCGATGGAATTTCTGGTGGACGCCGATTTCGCCGCACATCAAGCCGTTCGACGGGAGTGGTGGGACAGGATTGGCTCGAAAGTATCGCGCAGGGAATTGCGGCGGTCCAATCTTGATCCAGAGAAGCGTATCGTTGTAGGTTATGTTTCTTCGGATTTTATGCACCACTCGGCTGCGCTGACCTTCATTCCGGTGCTGCGCCATCACGATCATCGGCAGTTCGAAATCATCGCCTATTCCTGCTCGCTCCTCCACGACGACATCACCGATCAATGCCGGGCTTTGGTCGACCGATGGGTCGACGCTTCCTGTTTTTCCGACGATGAACTCGCCGATCGGATTCAACGCGACCAAGTGGACATCCTGGTCGATCTGTCCGGCCATTCCAGCGGCAATCGCCTTGCCGTTTTTGCTCGCAAGCCCGCGCCGGTACAGGTCTCGGCCTGCGGGAGCGTGACGGGTACGGGTCTTCCAACCATGGACTACTTATTGGCCGATCCGATTATGATTCCCGCAGGGGCGCGCCATCTGTTTGCCGAGCAAATCCACGACCTGCCTTGCGGCATCACAATCGATCCCCCTCCCGCCGTAAAACCGACTGAACTTCCGATGCTGCGCAACGGCTTCGTCACCTTCGGAGTATTCAATCGCATAGAAAAGGCTTCCGACAGCGCGCTCAGCGTATGGTCGACGCTACTTCGGCAAATTCCAGGCTCGAGAATCGTCTTCAAGAATGGCTCGCTCAATGATCCCTTTCTGCGTGACGCTTTGCTCGGTCGTCTCGTGGCTCACGGGATCGCGGTCGACCGTGTCCGTTGCATCGGGTCGACACCCCATATCCAGCATCTTGCCGAATTCGCCAACATCGATGTTTCGCTCGATCCGTTCCCGCAAAATGGCGGCGTAAGCACCTGGGAATCATTGCAGATGGGAGTGCCGGTCATTTGCAAACTCGGTCGCAGCGCTTGCTCGCGCGCCGGCGGCGCAATCGTGAAGGCGGTCGGTCTGGATGATTGGGTCGCGGAAGACGATGACGGCTATATTGCGATTGCACGCAAATTCGCCAGCCTGCCGGTTGAGTTGCGTACTCTGCGCGCCGAGCTGCCGGCAAGGGTGGCCAGCTCGAACGCCGGCAACAACGAATTCTACACGCGGTGCGTCGAGGCCGGTTATCGGCAATTCTGGCGCCGCTATTGCGCTACGCAAGGATGATCTGCGGCGGACCGCAAAAAATCCGGATATCCCGCAAGCGGCGGACGACTATCTCAGGGTTGCGCGCCAAACAATACTTGGCCCTGCGCATTGAAGCTGCATTCTCCCGGCACGAAGCCAGGGTTTTGCAAGCAGGCATTGTCGAGCGAGCTGTCCCAAGCGCCTCGCTGCCGCCATTTAGACCATTCCATGTAGGCGCAATATTTGCTGTGCGGGTTTCCCGCTTCTCTGGTCGCACAAAAAACGCTCTGGGCAGGATGGCCTGGACTCGAGATTAGATGCCGGGCCAAGGCGGGCGGTGCCAGCACAGAAAAAAGCACTGCGGCGACGCCAATCAATCTGAAAGTTTTCATGCGATCCTCCCTTAGGGTCGTAACGCACAACCCCAAGTATGGGTGAGAATTCCGTTCCCGGTTTCTAAAAGATAATTAAATCGGCCGTCGTCATACTAATGGACGGGTCATGTTGGTGCTTTGACCTGCTTATCGTTCAACAATAGAGCAAGTCCCCAAGTTCTTTCCCGGATGCCGGCCTCTTCAACAGCCTCGGCAGATCGAGGCGATCATCTTGTTGACCTTCGCCTCTTCACGATCGATGGCTGGATTGGTGCCGAGCAGCTGCCCCTTCGTGCGTCGGCCAATGCCGGATGACGAAAGCGCCGTACCCGACGAGTTTGTGCCGGGCGCGTTGACCCTTTCGCCAGACGCGCCACCAGTCACGGCTATGTGATGCGATCCCATCCCGCCGCGCCGGGCAAACGCGGCGCTGGCGACGAGGAGAACACAAAGAGCGACGCAAGAAATGGAAAGCTTTTTCATTCCGACCCTCCATCGACGCGCGATGAATATTGCTATCAACGCATTCAGTTCATGCCGGTTCGCTCTCAACCCCGCCGACGTCATTAAATTGAATATTAGCTCATGCGGCCGACGAACGGCGCTTACTCGCTTGTGAAGGAAGGCTAACCCTCGGAGCGGCGGACCGTGGCCGCATCGATCCATATCTGCCCATTCCCGGTCTTTACGGGATAGCGCCGCAGCCGCCGGCTCGGCCAGCCCGCAGAAACCTGGCCGTCATCCAGATCGAACGAAGCGAGATGGCGCGGGCATAACAGCCGGCCGTCCTTGAGGCTGCCGAGACTCAAATCGGCCTGCTCATGCGGACATGCCCGTTCGCAGGCGATGATGCGCTTCCCCTCGCGAACAAGCAGCAGGTCGACGGCTTCCACCCGCACGCAGACGATACCCTGGTCCGCAAGCCGCTCCAGCGGCAGGACCTCAACCCAGCTTGCTTCCTCTTCGGTCATGCCGGCCGGCGGCGCCGGAGTCACAGTCCCGGCGCATCGCGAACCAC
>Ga0181532_10001695_pt1 | contig 21090 bp, 21 predicted proteins | sample PEATcosm2014_Bin_33_FD_119768 | JGI IMG/M metagenome (GOLD analysis project Ga0181532, IMG submission 119768) | Peatland microbial communities from MTU Mesocosm Facility, Houghton, MI, USA - PEATcosm2014_Bin11_30_metaG | ecosystem: Environmental > Terrestrial > Soil > Wetlands > Peat | place... | reverse complement strand
CGAGACCAAGAAACTCCCCATGATGCCGATCCGTGACGTCGTCATCTTTCCGTACATGATGACGCCGTTCGTGGTGGGCCGGGAGTCCAGCGTGCGCGCCTTGGAAGAGGCGCTGGCCGGCGATAAGAAGATTTTTCTCGCTACCCAACACGACGCCTCGATCGACGAGCCAAAGCCCAACGAGATCTACCAGGTCGGCACCATTGTCAACATTGTGCAGAGCCTGAAGCTTCCCGACGGCAACATCAAAGTTCTGGTAGAAGGCCTGGAGCGCGGCAAGATCCTTCAGGTCGTTGACACCGACGGCTATTTCGAAGCTACCGTGCGCACCGCCAAATATTCGGCGGAGCCCGGCCCGCAGGTCGAAACCGCCATGCAGCGCGTGACTGGACTCTTCGAGCAGTACGTCAAGCTGTGCCAGTCGCTGAACTACGAAACCATGATCGCCGCCGTCCGCAATGACGATCCGGCGAAGCTTACCGATACCATCGCCGCCAACCTGCAACTTTCGATCGAGGAAAAGCAGGAGTTGCTGGAAATCTTCGATCCGGCGGAGCGACTGAACCGCATCGGCGACGTGCTTGACGTCGAGATCGAAAAGCTGAACATGGACCGCACCATCCAGTCGCGCGTGAAGCGCCAGATGGAGCGCGCCCAGAAAGAGTATTACCTCAACGAGAAGATCAAGGCCATCCAGAAGGAATTGGGCCGCGGCGAGAAGAGCGAGTTCGACGAACTGAAGAAGAAGGTCGACTCCGCAGGTATGCCGCGCGAAGTTCACGAAAAAGCGCTGCAGGAACTGAAGAAGCTGGAAGCCATGCCGCCCATGTCGGCCGAGTCGACGGTATCCCGCAATTATCTGGACTGGCTGCTGGCCGTACCGTGGAAGAAGCGTTCCAAGGAGATTCGGAACATCGACATCGCCGAGAAGACGCTGAACGAAGATCACTACGGGCTGGAGAAGATCAAGGAGCGCATCCTCGAGTTTCTCGCCGTTCGGCAACTGGTGAAGAATCCCAGAGGCTCCATCCTCTGCTTCGTGGGACCTCCGGGCGTGGGCAAGACTTCTCTGGGCATGAGCATCGCCAAGGCGACGGGACGCAAGTTCGTTCGCATGTCACTGGGCGGCGTACGCGACGAAGCCGAAGTCCGCGGCCATCGCCGCACCTACATCGGCGCACTGCCCGGCCAGATCATCCAGATGATGAAGAAGGCCGGCACCAAGAACCCGGTCTTCATGCTCGATGAAGTGGACAAGATGTCAATGGACTTCCGCGGCGATCCGTCGGCCGCACTGCTGGAAGTGCTCGACCCCGAACAGAACTTCATGTTCGTCGATCACTATCTCGACGTCGAATACGATCTCTCGCAGGTCTTCTTCATCGCCACGGCGAACGTTATGCACACCATTCCGGCGGCCTTGCAGGACCGCATGGAAGTGCTCCGGCTGCACGGTTACACCGAGCCGGAAAAGGTCGAGATTGCCAAGCAGTACCTGGTCCGCAAACAGCGCCAGCAGACCGGCCTGACGGAAGAGAACATCCTCTTCACCGACGAAGCGCTGACGACCATCATTCGGAGCTACACGCGCGAAGCGGGCGTCCGCAACCTAGAGCGCGAGATCGGCAACATCTGCCGCAAAGTTGCGCGCAAGGTGGTGAAGGAAGGCAACAAGTATGCCGTGACACTCACCGCCGAAAACGTCAACGACTACCTGGGCGTGATGAAGTTCCGCGACAGCGAGATCCACGAGCGCAGCGAAGTCGGTCTGGTCACTGGGTTGGCGTGGACGGAAGTGGGCGGCTCGATTCTCACCACCGAAGTTGCAACCGTTGACGGCAAAGGCAAGCTCACGCTCACGGGCAAACTCGGCGACGTGATGCAGGAGTCGGCGCAAGCGGCCATGTCATATGTACGCTCACGCGCGCATCGACTGGGACTGGCTCGTGACTTCTACCGCAATCTCGACATCCACGTGCACGTACCCGAGGGCGCGATCCCCAAGGATGGTCCGTCGGCCGGCATTACCATGGCGACCGCAATCGCCAGCGCTCTCAGCCACATTCCCGTGCGCCGCGACATCGCCATGACCGGCGAGATCACACTGCGCGGCAAAGTGCTGCCCATCGGCGGCCTGAAAGAGAAACTGCTGGCAGCGCACCGGGCGGGCATCCTCGAGGTGATCCTTCCTGCTGACAATCAGAAGGATTTGCCGGACGTACCCGAGAACCTGCGCAATGTAATGCAATTGCGCTTCGTCAATACCATGGACGAAGTGCTGGCGTACGCTTTGGAACGTCCCCTGCCCGAAGTGACGGATGAGGAGACTCCGACCATCCCGGCGCTCCCCCCCACGCAGGAACAAGTTCCGACGGCGCATCAGTAAAGTTGCAGCAGAGCAGGAACGAAGGCCCGCCGGCGGCGGGCCTTTCGCATTAGCTCGGCGGCTAAAGCCGGGATTCAAACTATCGACTCGAGGCACCGCTGAAAAGAGTGAGCGTGAGAACTAGCTTTCGCGCCGGGTAGTAGAGTAAGAAACCCGAAATCCTGAGCGCCGAAGGCGCGGAGTCATGATAGCCCAGCACGCAGCGAAGCGGAGTGCTGGGTTTAGCGGGAAAATTACCGGAGTCCCCTGGGGACGATAGGGTTCTCACGCAGACGCTTAAGCGCAGCTCCTCCTGGGCGGTTTCACTTGCACTTTCCTGTTGCTCCGGCGATATTGAATCTATGAAGGTCCTCACGCGCTTTGTAACGTCGGCAGCCGACCCGGGGCAATTCCCTCCCCCGAGCGCGCCTGAGATCGCCTTCGTAGGCCGCTCCAACGTCGGCAAGTCGAGTCTCATTAATTCGCTTGTCGGCGGCAAAGTCGCCAAGACCAGCAACACGCCGGGCCGTACCCAGACCATTAACTTCTTTCAGGTACGCCGCCCCGGCAAGCCACAGCCCGACTTCATCTTCGCCGACCTGCCTGGCTATGGGTATGCGCGCGTACCGAAGGAAGTCACGGCGCAGTGGGCGAAGTTCATAAATCCCTATTTGGAGACGCGCGAATCGCTGGCGCTGTGCGTAGTACTCGTCGACGTAACCATCCCTCCACAGGAACTCGATCTGCAACTGCTCGAGTGGCTGCGGCACGTCGATCGCAACTTCCTGCTGGTTGCTACCAAGGCCGACCGCATCTCTGCCAACCAGTTGCATACTTCGCTCCGGAAGCTGAGCGAAAAACTCGCCGTCTCACCCGGTCACGTGATTCCTTTTTCGGCCAAAGCCCGCATGGGACATAACGAGCTCTGGAAAGCGATCAAGGCCGCGGCTGGAGTGGAAGATCCCGGGCAGCACGACATCGCGAACGCAGGATAGAGCCCAGCAGTCCCTGTGGCGCTTGATCCCGAATAGCAAGGAGTGAAGCGCAATCCCTCACAGGGTATGCAAGTACGCCATCAGATCATCGAACTGCTGCTGGGTAAGCTTATTCTGAAAAGCGGGCATCTTGGCCCGGCCCAATACGATGATGTCGGTGACGCGCTCGTCATTGGCAGGCATTCCATTCTGCATGAAGGGTTTCTTGAACAGTCCATTCAGGCTAGGACCACGCAGGTTGCGTTTACTGTAGGCATAATGGCAATCGCCGCAGCGCGCGTCGTACACGCGTCTGCCGCTGGCCTGTTGCGGGTTCAATCCCAACTCGGCATCGGTCTTGCGAGGTTCAGCGTCACACGCGCTGAGGATCGCGATTGCAATGAGTGAGAATGCAGCTAAGAGGGCAAACCGTGTGGGCTTCGGCTTCAACGTCCTGTCCAAGATTCCAGCATATAGTTTGTGGGGAACGGCGCCGCGGCTCCGTCAGAGTTAGAATACACCTCGCGTGACCGTCGCTATCAAACGCGTCTACGAAGCGCCGTCTCCGCAAGATGGCGCCCGAGTGCTGGTTGATCGGCTTTGGCCTCGGGGATTGACCAAGGAAGCCGCAGCTCTCGATAGCTGGCTTAGGGATGTGGCGCCCTCTAACGAGTTGCGCAAGTGGATTCACTCGCACCCGCTGCAGTGGAGCAAGTTTCGTGACAAATATCTAAGAGAACTTGCATCTGAGACGGGAAACCGGGCACTACAGCAGCTTTATGAAATTGCGAAGCGGAATCGCCGTTTGACGCTGCTTTATGCGGCCAAGGACGAAGAGCACAACAACGCGGCGGTGCTGAAGCAATTGCTCGACGGCAACCGCAAACCGCCTACCGGGACCGGCCCGATTCGCGCGACATCGGCCAGGCGTGCCCGGGCAGCGCGGCCCAAGTAGCTGGCGGCAATTTGCGTCCCGAGAGTCGCCCCCGTTAGCCTCTTTACTTCGGACAGCTTCGGGTTGTCACAAATGTGCTGCTCGGGCGCGACGCAGCTTGAGCTCAAAAGAGGGATTGAACAAGTTCGTTTTTGGGTTCATATTGGTGCGAGCAGAATTGCGATAGTGGTTTCACTGCCGGGCCACGGAGTGACCGTTGTCTCCTGAGTTAGAGCATATCCGCTGCGAAGTGGAGAGGCTGACGCTTGGCTGGTCTGAGTCCGACTGGCACCGCGCCCTGCCGGGCAAGTGGACGTCCGCCCAGATTCTGGAACATCTCCGCCTGAGCTTCACCGGAACCAGCAAGGGCATTCTCAATGTGATGGAAACCGGAAGACCGCTTGGGAGCAAGCCGACGTTGCCGGATCGATTGCGAACGTTCTGGGTGGCAACGCTGGGTTTGATGCCGTCAGGACGCTCCGCTCCCAAACAAACCATTCCGAAAGACAGTCTCGAAGGCTATTCCTTGCGGCGATTCTACGATGCGCTGGTCGCAGTGGATGCTACCTTGGCCGATGCCGAGCGGCGGTTCGGCGGCAGCGTCAAGCTGCTCGATCATCCTATCCTTGGACCCCTCAACGCCAAAGAGTGGCGCCAGCTTCATCGCACCCACGCCAAGCATCACTTGAAACAAATCGCAAAGCAAACACGGCTGGCGAGTTCTCGTTCACGGGACAGAGAGTTTTCGCATTAGAGCCTGCGCAGGTACCAACTCCAAATAGTCTGACCAAGGAATATGGCGGCCAGGGAACAGACGCCGAGAAACACGCCAAATGGGATTTGGCGACCGAGGAACGGTCCCTCGTCCTGTAACTGGGTCTCAGGCTTCGCTCCCGATATAAATCTTTCTCCCACCAACAGAATGCATACATAGACCACTGCCAGCGGCGGAGAGCAGAAAATAACCAACAGGGTGAGCTTCACGCCGAGAAACGCCCCTGACATGCCCATCAGAGTTATGTCACCAAATCCAAGACCATGCTTTTTGCGGACAAGATAATAGAAGGCCCAGGCGAGATAAAAGAAGGCCGCGCCAATCAAACCTCCGAGAGCAGAATCAAACAGCGAAAGCCAATGGACGTTCTGCACCTGCTTATCGAAAATGCGCAGTACAAGGGCTGTCGCCGCGTAGTCGGTCGGGGCGACCCACGAGAAAGCCAGGCCAAGGACGATGCCTGGATAGGTGAATTCCCGCGGCAGCAGGCCAGTCTCCGCGTCCGTGAAGATGAGTCCGATCAGCAGGAACCCGAAGACACAGAACTTTAGCGTCAGGATCGTCCAGCCGAACGACAGGTAACAAGCCGTGAACAGCAGAGCAGTCAAAAGTTCGACCACTGGATAGCGCGCTGAGATGCGTGTCCGGCAATGGCGACAGCGGCCGCGCAGCACCAGCCAACTCACGAGAGGAACGTTATCGTACCAGCGAATGGGAGCGCCGCAGGCATCACAATGAGATGCCGGATGGATGATCGACTGGTCGCGCGGAATGCGGCTGATACAGACGTTCAGGAAGCTGCCGAACGCCAATCCGGCGACAAACAGCACGCATTCCAGCAGTAGATCCAAAGCGTTCAGGTGAAGTCCTTATCTAAGGGTGGTGGAAACATAGCAGATCGCCGCTGATCACGGCGCAGCCTTCCTGGCTCGCAGGCATCTCGCCGATCCAGTTGATTCTACTTCGATTGATCAGGCGCACTTCAGGCGGCCGATTTTGCCAACCGCTGCCATTTTCCTCCCGGATGGGCACGCTGTAGCAAGCCACACTCTCGGCGGGATCCTGCTGCTTCCACTCGAGCAATGCAGCTTCCAGATCATCGGAGAGCGACTCATTGGGGCGAACGCAGAGTATCCACTCATACTCGGCGTCAATGACATAGGCGCCGGGAGAGACTCCCGGAACAGCAGTCTTCAGCTTCGCCCCATATTCTCGCGCAACTTTGGCAGTGTCATCCTCGGAGTCGCTATCGATTACCAGTACTTCATCGCAGGGACGCAGCGATTGTAGCGTCCGGCCCAAGTGTAAAGCATCGTTGTGAGTACGTAGCAGCGCAGTAAATTTTGGCATGAACCGATCCTAGCGAGGATATCGCAGCCGCTTCCGGCTGTGTAGTTAGAATAGATGCAAGAAAGGCGCAGCCTGCGAATTTGTCTGCGCCTAATACTGTCAGTATCTGTTAGGAAACCAAAATCTACTGGGGCGATAGGCGGCGGCTCGCCGGCTACGAAAGCAAGGGCGAGGACAGCACGCAAGGGGGAATCGATTAAGCTGGCGGCTCGGTCAGACGATTATTGATCGCGAATAAGGCAAGTTCCAGGCGGCTGGCCACGCCCACCTTGTCGAAGATGTTGGTCAGGTGATGCTTTACCGTGTCTTCACTGAGCGAGAACCTGCGCGCAATTTCTTTATTGCTCAAGCCGGCAACGATGGTGGTAAGTATGTCCATTTCACGCTTGGTGAGGCCATAATTGCGCGGAGCCTTTTCACCGGACGGATTCGTCCGCATGAATTCCACGATGTCTCCGACCGCCTCCCGGCCAATCCAATACTGCCCCAGCATGACGGTGCGGATGGCTTTCATCAGCAACTGGGTGGCAGCTTCTTTCATGACCACGCCGCGCGCACCCAGCTGGAGTGCCTGGACAATCTCGAGTCGCTCCACGGCCGCGGTAAGCACAATAATCTTGGTATGCAGACCGTCGCTATCGGTTGACAGGTCGCGCATCGCATCCATACCAGGAACACGCGGCATCGCCAGGTCGAGGAGAAGTATGTCGGGCTTGAGCTCCCGCGTCTGGCTGACCGCCTCGGCGCCGTCGGCAGCCTCGCCCACCACTTCCAATTCGGGTTCGGCTTCCAGCAAACGGCGAAGCCCATCCCGGAAAATCGTATGGTCGTCGGCCATTACAATGCGCACTGACGGCTCCTTCTTATCCATATGACTCATGTCCTTTCTGCGGAATAGTAATCTCCAGCCTAGAACCGTGCCCGGGAGTCGATTCGATCACCATGTCGCCGCCGACCGCGCGTACCCGCTCCTTGATTATCGCAGGGCCGCGCCGCAGACCGTCTAATTCCTTCATGGTAAAGCGTCCCGAAAAAGGGAAACCGTTCCCGTCATCGTTAATCACTAACTTCCAAAAGCCGTCCAGTGCGCTGAACCGGACCAGCGCCGAGTGGGCACCACTGTGCTTACGGATATTGACCAGGCCCTCCTGGACGACACGCACCAATTCGCGGCAGGCGGAGTCGGGGACCGTGACCTCCGCCAGCTCCGATATAAAGCGCACAGCGATGCCGGTATCTCTGGAAAAACGTTCCACGAGTTCGGCCATAAAGTCAAGAAGTTGATGACGCCCAATTTCGACAGGGCGCATGGTCTGCATCAGCTCACGCAGGTTCAACACCTCATTGCGAAGCAATTCCTGAATACGCTCTAGTTCCGTCGACACGGGGCAGTTAGCGTTATGCCGGCGAAGCACATCCACTTGCATCTCGATACTGATAAGCGACTGGATCGTGGTGTCGTGCAGTTCCCGCGCCACCCGGGCGCGCTCTGTCGCTCCAGCCCGCGAGCGAAAACCGCGGAAGAGGTACACAGAATACAGGGCCGGCGCCACCTGGCGCATAACATTCTGGGCAAACTGCAATTCGTGCTCGCGTTGGCGTCCCAGTTGGGCATCGAGAAAGATCAGGCGACCACACCAGTCGCGACCCATCTCGTGGCTGACGACGAGCAGCGAATTCGCCGCAGGCAAAGGCATTTCCAGGCCTTCGGTCGGGTCGATCTTCAGTCGACGGCCCTCCTCATCAAGGGCGGTAACGGAACAAGCTCCATTAGAACCAGTGCGGCGCATAAAAAATGTGTGCGGATAATGCGGCATCGTCTCGAAAATCTTGTCTGCGGGAGCAACTTCGTGAACGTGAATCGTGGAATTTGCCAGGGATGGGATCTCCCACCTGAAAGTTCGTCCAGTGCTGCTCTGAGCCGCAATCTCGTAGACCGCGCTTGCCTGGAAGACTCGTCCTAACTCTGCGAGGACGTTCTGCAGGACAGTGGCAAAGCGGCTGCCTACGCGAGTCAAGGAAAGGAGGTGGTTCGTAAGAACGATCTCAGCCCGCAACTGCTTTTCTGTCTCGGCCAGAAATCCTAGCAACGAACCCGCCATAAGCAGGAAAGCGCAGCGCATCAGTACCCGTGAGAGCTCCACGGGCGTAAATAGAGGGTCGCGAAGCGCCAAAGGGCCGTACGCCACCATGACGGCGTGAAAGAGGAGCAGCATTGCGCTGACAAGCGCGGTGGCCATCGTTTCTACAAAACCCCAGCGAAATGCCGCCGCGATCAGAGCGAAAAGAAAAAGTAGGAAAAAAGTTGTATTCGGTAATTCGGCAAACAAGCAGAGCAGCGCTGGCCAGCCGATATCGTTCGCTTGTGCGGAGATAACAAAGCTTCGATTGAGTTCGCCGCCCACTTGCAGCCGGACAAGAAGCACCAGGCTGGCGATCACGTAGCCGAGCAACAGCATCAGCCCGACCCGGTAGTGGGCGGAGCTGTCTCCGAGGTGAACGACCCAAGCCGCTAAGGACGTTAGTGCTACTAGAAGCCGCGAAACGGCCAAAACGTGCTCTACCCGGACATCCTCATACTCATACTCCAGCCCCACGACCCGCAGACGAGTCAGGAACCTGGGAGCAAACGAAGCGCGCACGAAAAGTGTTCCTCAAACTGCTTCTCTGAACGTGCCCTGATTATGACACGAAAGCGCTATATGGCAACCCAAATCTGCAATGAGCCAGCAGAAAAGTGGTGGGCCAAGCCAGGTGGAATTTTTGGAGAGAAAGCATCCCGCCGACACGAAGCGTCTGGGCAGATGGAATCCGGCTAAGGCACCGGGTAAGTAGAACTCGCCAACTTAAGGATTGGCACCTATCAGCAAAGGCAGCGCCGATTCGGCCTGAGACTTATTTGCCTTCCTGTTATTTTTCGACGTGCAGGAATTCGCCGGTGGATGCGTTAACGGCAATTCGCAATTTCGCTTCCTCCTGGCTGCTGCCGTAGATCACGTGCCAGACCAACTGGTTTTTCGACGCATCCCAATCCAATATGAAGAAGACAGGCTGTTTCGGATCTTTTGTGGTGAGCTTCTGGCCGCCGTTCTTCTGCGCAACTTCATATGCCTTGTCGCTATCGGTCGTGAGGAAGCCGATATTGAAGACTCGGTCGGAGGTGTTGGTCGAACTCCAAGTGTCTTCGGCCGAAAAGCTGACGCCTGGTTCCGGTGTGTCCGGTCCGACCAGTCCCGACCAAATAAACATCTTCAGCATCTTCTTCGCGGGCGAGGCAAAGGAAGCCCGCCACACGCCGGCTTTCCCCTCAGCTGCGGGGGCATCGGCAGTGAACTGCGATTGCAGCCGGAACGGAGCGGCATCGCCAGCCCATTCACGCGCGGCCAGGTACATCTTCTGAAAGGCTACGCGCCCGGTTTCATATTCAGATTGTTTGGGCCCGGACTTAGCCCCCGGCTGCGACACCGCTGGTTGGTTCGATGAGCAGGCAGCCAGCAACAGAACCGCAGTGCATGTGAGGATGAGCTTTCTCATGGCAATAGCAATTAGCAACTAGCTTAAAGAACGTGGCCCGTGAACAAGTGCTCGGCGATTGTACTCGTGACCGATGTTGTTCGCTACAAGCCGTGGTCAGCTACTATCCGCTAGTGTCTCTTAGCAGATGTTATTTTGGGTAGCTAGTTGCTAATTGCTAGTTGCCTCTATCTTGCCAGCAACGCGACCCCACCGGCCACAAACAGCGCGGCCAGCCAACGGCGATGGTCCACTCGTTCCTTCAGAAAAATTCGGGCGGCGAAGGCATTGGCGATGAACGTAAGTGATGCGGAGGCCGGCCCAACCACGCTCACGTCGTCCCAAGACAGCGTAACCAACAGGCTGAAGAACGCCAACGCCATGAAAAGCAATCCCAACATGAACCTGGAACTCGACGCTACACGACGGACCAGATAGAAGACGCCATGTCCCTGTTGAATGGCGCCCAAATCACCAATCTCCTTCATCGCCCGGGATTGCAGGACGTCGCCTGCGGTAGCGGTAACGACTATGGAGGCGATGCCGGCCCAGGTTGCTGCCGTGGTCATGCGTCACCTCGGGTGCCCTCGTCGAACGCGACCTGAGCGCGGATGGAGTCGGGTTTTTCCCGGAGAGGAGTGTGCGCGGCCACCGTTAAAGACGGGCCAGTGGCCACAAAACCAACTCCCAGCGTGATTAGTCCGATCCCTAGCCAATGTCCCGGTGTGACATTTTCATGCAGAAAAATGCTCGCCAACAGCGCCATGAGAATGTAGCTGATTGCCGTTGCCGGCAGAACGTAGGTGAGATCGGCCCACGAGAGAGCAGTAAGGTAGCTGCAGAAAAACAGAATCAGCAGACAGATTCCGGTTACGACCCAGGGATTCCAAAGCACGGTGAGCAACTGGCGCCAGTTGGCGCTGGTAACAGCGCCAAAGTCTCGCATCCCGCGGCCCAGGCAGACGTCGCCGCACGAGCCGAAGATTACGACCGCCAGAAGAATTAGATACTTTCGAACGGTCACGCCTGCCCCTAGGCGCTGACCGATTCAGGCGTTTTAGACTCGACTCCTGTGCCGGTTCCGGCGGTTGGTGGCCGAGTAGCAGCCGAACTCTGCTGGTGGCGCGTATCCTTCACCGCACGATTGCGCTGACCACGCAGCTTCATAAACGACTTGGCCTCGGTGTAAAGGCGCTTGCGGTCGGTGGAATTGAACGCCGCCCGCTTCACGATGCGGAAGATCGCCTTCGGACGGAAATAGTACTCGTCGTAAAAACGATGCACCATTTCCATGATGTAGTCGCGCGAGATGCCGGGGTATTCGATCATCGCGACCTGATGGCCCATAGCATCGACCATCTGCGTGCCTTCATTCAAAATGAAGCCATTCGACTTGGCGAAGTCGTAGAGTTCAGTCCCGGGATAAGCGTGCGCCAGAGAGACCTGGATAGTTTCTACGTCCAGTTCCTTCGCGAAGTCGATGGTCCTGCGAATGGTCTCTTTGGTTTCGCCGGGCAGGCCGAGAATGAAGTCGCCGTGGACCAACAATCCAAGCTTCTTGCAATCGCGAGTAAACTCGCGCGCGCGCTCCACGGTCGCGCCCTTCTTAACGTTTTTCAGGATCTGTTGGTCACCCGACTCGTAGCCGACGATCAGCAGCCGACAACCGGCTTCCTTCATCGCCTTCAGGGTTTGGAAATCGGTGGTGACGCGCGAGGTACAAGACCAGGTCAAGCCTAGCGGCTTCAGCTTCTCGCACAGCTCGATGGTGCGCGCCTTCTGGATGTTGAAGGTATCGTCATCGAAGAAAAATTCCTTAACCCAAGGCCAGTATTCCTTGGCCTTCGCCATCTCGCTGGCGACGGCGTCCGAAGACCGCTTGCGCCACGGATGTCCGCTGAGGGTCTGCGGCCACAAGCAGAAGGTGCACTGCGCCGGGCAACCTCGCGTTGTGTAAAGCGACACGAACGGGTACAGCAGGAACGGAACATTGTAGCGGCGCGGATCGAGATCGCGCTTGTAGACGTCAACGACATCGGGCAGCGCGTCGAGGTCGGCAACCGCCAGACGGTCGGGATTGTGGACGACCTGCCCATTCTCGCCCCGATACGAGGCACCAAGGATTTCGCTCAGCGGCTTGCCATTGGCATACTCAACGGCTGCATAGTCGAATTCGCGCCGCACGATAAAGTCAATTGCCGGTCCCTCTTTCAGCGAAGCCTCGGGCAAGGTGGTGACATGTGGCCCGACAAAGGCAATCTTCAGCTTCGGGTTGGCCGCCTTCATCGCGGCAGCCAGCTTGATGTCCCCCTGAAATCCAGGAGTGCTGGTGAACAGCACCAGGAACTCATACTCCTTGCCGATCTCGATCGTCTGCTGCGCGTCCACCTTATGGGGCGAGGCGTCGAGCAGGCGCGACCCTTCCAGCATTCCTGCCGGATAAGCGAGCCAGACGGGATACCAGTAGGACTCGATTTCACGGGTGGCCGGCCAGCGCGAACTGGCGCCACCGTCATAGTTCTCAAACGAGGGAGGGTTCAGGAATAGCGTTTTCAAAGGCATAGTCTACTAACTATCGTACCATCTGTTGGAGGCGCGCGGAACTACTTGAGACTCTTTAAGTTAGATGCACTTCTTGATGCCAGCGAATGGTCGCTTATGGCGTCGGAATGGCCCAATTCTCCAGTTCGCCGGTAAGGCGGAGCAGTTGCAACTGGGCGCGGCTCAGCTCGAACTCGGCATCCAGGTAGGCGGCGTGCTTGCCGTCGCTATTGAGTTCCGCATTCTGCTCATCGCGGGTGTTGGCTCCTCCGGTCTGCACCCGGCCCCTCACCGCTTCCAAGTCGCCTTGCGAGACCTCCCACTCCAGCCTGGCCACATCGCGTGCTGCCGAAAGCTGGCGCAGCGAACGCTGCAGTTTCAGAGTGTCTTCCCTGACCTGATCCTTGGCCATCTCTACTTGCTTCTTGGCTGTCATGGCATCGGCCTCGGCTTCCTGGGCCCTGGCTTTCTGTACAGCATTAAAGATGGGGATCCTGAGGTTCAGGCCGCCGCTAAAGTTGTTGGCGTTGTAGTGCTTGTAGTAGTAATCGTAGTTGTTGTATTGGGCGAGGTAGGCGTATTGCGAAGCCAGGTCGATGGTCGGCATGTACACCGCCTTGTGCTCACCGTTAGCTCGCGCTTGTGCAGAGGCTGCTTTCTGCTCCGCCAATTTCACTGGCAGGCTGCTGGCGACTGCGCGAGCCGGCAGATCGTCATCCTGCGAGATCAACGGGATTTCAGGAATAGAGCCCGGCTCTGTGGCAATGGAATCTGCGGGCACTCCCAGCAGATGCGCCAAATGCTCGCGCAACAAATCCGCCTGCCCCTGAGCTTCGGCGATCCGTAGTCGAATACGGGCGGTAAGCAGTTGGCTCTTGGTGACCTCGAGCTTGCTGTCCACGCCTTCCTTGAACCGCTGCTCGCTGACGAACTGCGCTTTCTCCGCTGCGGCCTGCGCTTCGGTCAGCGCCTTGGTCTTCGCCGTTAGCTGATCCAATTGTGCATAGGTCAGCGCGGTATCGAGAATCACCGCGTCACGCTTGTCTTGCGTATCCAGCGATGTTGCCTTCCAATCGATTTTGGCCGCCTTGACGTACTGCTGAAGCGAAAGATTGAACAGCGACTGTACCGAGTTGAAGTTCACCACCGACGGCGCTGAGCCTTCCAATGTTAGCGGGAATCCATAGGAATAGCCGAGGCCGGAGCCAATGGTGATTTGTGGAATATAGTTGGCGCGGGCTTCCTTGTAGACCTCTTGGGCGCGCCACTGGTTAATGGCGGCAATACCCATCACCCCGCTGTGCTGCAAAGCCAGTTGGATCGCATTGCGGAAGGAAACTGGGGCCGGAGGAGCATCGGCGGCGCGGACAATTCCGGCTGTAGACAGCAAAGCGCAGGCAAGGGCCGCGACCCTCACGTAGCCAGTAACCGGATTCGTTTCCGACTTGGAACGCCGGGGTTTTGGGTGCATCCCATGCTCTACACTAGCAATCCGAAGCCATGCCGTCACTGGAAGCGACTAAGAGCTTTCTGGGCGGGGACGAAGCCGGAAGCCAGCGCTATTGAGGCTTCATACTCGGTGACCGCCGCTCTGCTGTTGCCCATCTTCTCATTCAACTGACCGACCATGTAGTGGGCCCGGAACGCCGGCGCTGACTCAACCAGTCTGCCCGACGACAAATACTGCTGCAGATATTGCATAGCTGCCGACAGGTTACGATTGCCCAGGTACAGTTCCTTGGCTGCATCGAAATAGGACTCGGCAGGTTTACCAGGCTGCGCCATTGCCGATTGCACGGCACTCTGCATTTCGTCGAGACGCCCTCGCTGGCGGTAAAAGGCAGCCAGCTGCAGCCACATGTCAGCAGGGTTCTGCGCGCCCAGAAGAGCGGCGCGAAATTGCGCCTCCGCCTCACCGTATTGCTTTTCTTTCACTGCGACTCGCGCCAGGATCAGATGCGAGTTCGACGCGTCGTACTTCCGCATCTGCGCAGCCTGATCGCGGGCCTTATCCAGTCCGCCGCCCATGATCGCCGGAGCCTCGGTGTAATACTGGGCCAAATCGAGGCGCGCCGGCACGTTGGCGGGATCGAGTTGCACTGCGCGCTCAAACTCGTTCTTGGCTTTGCGAGCCAGTCCCGCCGCTGCCAGCGGATTGGCATCTCCCGCTTTTCGTCCGTATTCGCGTCCCAGCCAGAGGTGATACGTTGCATTGTTCGGATCGAGGCTGACGGCGCGTTCCCCGTATCTCACCGCCTCGTCCCAGCGCTCCATGGCGAAGTAGGCGCGCGACAGCTGATTCAGCGACTCGGCATCGGAACGGCTGCTCAGGATAGTGACCGCGTCGTTCATGCGGCCCAGTGACAGCAACTGGGTCGCCGCCGGATCAGCGCTGCTCGCCGCCACAAAAACACCCAACAAACCAATAATGAGTAAGAACTTCAAGCAAAAAAATCTCATGGGTTAGCCGGCCTCACCGCCATGCCGCCTTTCAAGGATTGCATATTAAGGGCCCCCAACGCGAGCACTGCATTATCGGAGAGGCCGCTGGTAACCGCAACCCGCGTGAGATCCGAGACGGACGTGGTTACATCCCTGCGCTTCAGTTCACCATCCACTACCTGAAAGACGTACTGCCCACCAACATCCTGGTGGATCGCCTCGCGCGGGATGGTGATGGCATTCTGCTGGCGCTCCGTAACCACGGCCACACTTACGTTCGTGTTCGGCAGCAGTTTGAGATCGTTGTTGGCAATGACGCAGGTCACTTCTCCAACCATCCGCGTCCCGTGCTGAACAACCGTCGTCGGCAGGGTTTCCAAGGTGCCTTGCCAAACTCGACCGGGAAGCGCGTCCCATGTAACTTCCACTGTCTGGCCCTGCCGGAGCCTGCCGATCTCAGGTTCGTCGACGAAGGCGCGCACGCGAACATTGTGCAAGTCTGCCACCTGCACCAGCAAGTCGCCAGTATTGACGAAGGCGCCATCGCGCACCGGCAGCGAGTAAACCATCCCTTTACGCGGCGCCGCGATGTTGGAGTTCTTCAGCACGTCCTGCGCCGCCTGCAACGAGGCGCGCGCTTCGGTCTGCTGCGCTTCCACGTGTCCAATCTCCTGCGGAGAATAACGCCCTTTCAGCTTCTGCTGCAGCAGATGGACTTCGGAGTCGGCAACCCGAAGACGGGTTTGCGCTGCATCCACTTCTGCCTGAGAAGCGGCTCCAGTCTGCAACAGCGTTTTCATCGCCTGCAGGTCACGTTGCGCAGCCTCACGATCGGCCTGCGCCTTCACTAGGGCGTTCTTAGTGGTCGCGATCTCTTCCCGCGTGCCACCACCTTGCACGGCGTTCAGGTCCGCCTCCGCGCCTTTCAATTGCGCTTCGGCGCGCGCGGCCTGCAACCGGGCATCAGCGTCGTCCAATTGCAAAAGCATCTCACCCGGCTTCACCCAGATTCCCTGTTGCACGTAAATCTTTTTCACCGTCGTCGGCATAGGGGCGTACGCTTGAAAATTGTCCAAAGCTTCGATTTTGCCGTTAGTGGCGATGCTGGCGGTAATGGTTTCACGCTCAGCGCGGCCGACGCGAATCGCCACTGGGGAACGATGAAACGAAAGGAAGGCGGCCAGCACCACCACTGCAATAATCAAGCCAATGATGACGAGCCAGGTTCGTTTTCCGTTTGTATTACGGTGGCCGTTCTCAGATGCGGCTGCCATTCTTGTCCGGAACTACAAGTATAATGCAGGACACAACTTCCGGTTCATTACACTAGTGTCATGTCGCAGGGGCAGCCGGGACCAGATCCCTTTGTCGGCGACCTCCGACTACTGAATATCCGATGTCCCGGTGCGCAAGAAGACGCAAAGCTATGTGGACGACTCAACCCTTGCAGCAGCCTGTGCACCCGAATAGCAAGCACATTCCAGGCGATCCGCGGGACGTGACATGTCACTAGGGCAAATCAAGCGAGTCATTGCCGGCGTCGTGCGGAATCTCAACACTAATCACATAGTATCGTTTGCCGCCGCCCTATCCTACTACTTTGTAATGGCCTTTTTTCCCGCACTGATCACGCTGGCGGCCATTGTGGCGTATCTTCCGATTCCGGATCTGTTCGATACCATCATCAACACCATGGCGCGGTTCGCTCCACCGGAGAGCATGGGCCTCATTCGCCAGATCGCAGCCGATGTCATTACGCCCAGTCGCGGCGCTTTGCTCTCTCTTGGCCTTATCGGTACGCTTTGGACCTGCTCCAGCGGGTTCGCCGAGATTATCGAAGCCCTCAACGTCGCCTATGACGTTCCGGAAACCCGGCCGTTCTGGAAGACGCGTTTGCTGGCGGTCGAACTCTTATTTGTCACCGGGACCCTGCTGACGCTGGCCGTCGTGCTCCTCGTCGTCAGCCCACGCTTCGGGGAATTTCTCGCCGGCCACGTTGGACTCGCGCACGCGTTCGCGCTGTTGTGGCCAACATTGCGCTACGTGCTGGCAGTGGGTTTTCTTGTCATCGCGATTGTGGGACTCTATCTGCTAGCCCCAAATGTGAAGCAGCGCTTCACTTCCTGCCTGCCCGGCGCAATCCTGGCGGTGATTGGCTGGGTGCTGCTGTCAGATGCCCTTAGTCTGTACTTCCACCGATTCGCTCATCTGAACAAAACCTATGGGGTGCTCGGAGGAGGCGTTGCGCTGCTGACCTGGTTGTACTGGTCCGGATTTCTCGTCTTGCTGGGGGCGGAGCTGAACTCGGAGATCATTCAGCAGTGTGGGGATGGAACGCTGCAGCTCAAGCATCCGCCGCCATCGAGAGTAAAGCCGACCCTGTCCACTACTGCCGATGCTGCGGAGCCTGTGAACGACAGGCCACTCACTCGTCCCTCGGCCTAGATATCTCCCGGTCCGCCGTGGCCTTCGCTGTGGCGTCCTCACACGGGTTTCGGCAAGCCAGCCGCAGACTGCTCCCGCTACAATAAAGCATGGCAAAAAGCGCGCGCTATACTCCGCAGCATGCCGAGTCCGGTCTGGATGCCAGGTTTCCGGAAATCGAGACCTGGCCCAATCAGTTCCCCAATTATGAAATCGTGATCGACATCCCCGAATTCACATCCGTCTGCCCTAAGACTGGTCTGCCCGACTTTGGCATCATGTGGATCCGCTACATGCCCAACAAGGATTGCCTGGAGCTGAAGTCGCTGAAGGAATATCTGACGTCCTATCGCAACATCGGTATCTTCCAGGAGAACATCGTCAACCGCGTGCTGGAAGACGTGGTGCGAGCCACTCGACCCAAATGGGCTGAAGTGAAGGGCGAATTCCGGCCGCGCGGCGGCATTGGGACGGTCGTCATCGCGCGTTATCCCAGGCCGAAGAAGTGATACCGGCTTACGTTGCGGGAATCGCAACCAAGCATTAGATGGCGCCGCCAGTCGGCATCTAGTCAGCGTCCTTCGGCCGGCTTCCGAAATACTTGCGAATCCCGATGGCGTTGTACTGGCCCCAAGGGCCGTTTGGTCCGAGATATGCGGGACCTAGAAACTGATCGCGTGCGCCGAAGCGTGCGATCGTGGGATGCGCCGTAAAGCGGAATTCAAAGCGCTTAGGCAGATCAACACCTGCACCGTATGCGGACTCCATGCCGATTGGGTCCCACGACCAGGTGTAAAGCGTCTGGGGAACATTCTTGCCAAACAGAAAGACGGGATCGAAAAACACCATTACCCGACGGAACACGGTCCGCCCGATGGGCCGTAACTCCACCGTTCCCGACAGCATATAGCGGGCAAACGCATTGCACTTGGCGTTGACGCCGCCATACTGGCCGGCGTTATCCGCGCATAGGTTGGGATCAGGTTCGTTGTGCGGAGGAGCGAGGTCGAACTGTGCCCAACCCCAGTACCAGCCCTTCGGAAAGAACAGCCGCTGCTCCGGCTGCGCTGAGGGCGCGGAGGGCGGAGTCGTGGTCTGCGTGGTCTCAGTAGCCTGCGTGGTTGTTGAGGTCTGCGTGGTCCCCGAGGTTTGCGCCAGGGCGGCGCACGAAAAGCTGAATACAAGAAGAAACGGCAACAGGCACTTCATGTAGCCTCCGCAAAGTTTTATTGCTGGAATGTAGCTCAGAAAGGGTAGACAAGTCCGGCGGCAGAAGCAACACATCCTTTCCGCGACGTGACCGTGCCGCGGAGCTTAACGGGCTCGCCGGCTTGTCCTTCCTGTCTCGAGATATTATTCGGCCGTGGGACGACGCGGGAGTTTTGGGCCACTACGTTACCGGCACGGTAGCGGCGTGGTATCCTCCCCGCGCACCCATGTCTGCCAAAACCAGCGCGACCGTCGCACTGCTGCTGCTCACCGCCCTGAACTTCCTGAACTACATTGACCGCAATGTGCTGTTTGCGGTGCAGCCTCTAGTACAGAAAGAGTTCGCGCTCACCGACGCTCAGGTGGGCTTTCTGACTTCCGCTTTTTTCGTGTGCTACATGGTGGCCGCGCCGCTGATCGCTCCCCTGGCTGACCGCTATTCGCGCAAACGGATCATGGCAGCGGGCGCCTTCGTATGGAGCGCGGCCACGCTGCTGAGCGCGGTCACCCACAATTACGACGAACTGCTACTGCGGCACGTGATCGTCGGAATCGGCGAAGCGAGTTTCGTCGCCATCTCGCCTGCTTTTCTGGCCGACCTGTATCCGGAGAACATACGCGGTAGAGTGATGGGATTCTTCTATCTCGCGACGCCGGTGGGCAGCGCCCTGGGTTACCTGATCGGCGGATATCTTGGCGAACGCTACGGTTGGCGCGCTCCCTTCATGATCTCGGCGTTGCCGGGATTTGTGCTGGCGTTCGCCGTACTCGCCTTACGCGAACCGACGCGCGGCGCCAGCGACCACTTGGCAGACAGCGTCGAACGCGGCTCGGTCCTCGGCCTTATCCGCAACAAGGCCTACTGGACCGTCACTCTGGGCGCGGCCATGATGACCTTCGCCATCGGTGGACTCCAAGTCTGGATGCCGACTTTCCTGGTCCGCATGCGGCATCTCCCGCTGGAGCGGGCCAATACTCTCTTTGGCGGCATGACGGTCGTCTCGGGAACAGTGGCCACCCTGCTGGGAGGCTGGCTTGGCGACCGTCTGCTGCGGCGAACCCCCGCCGCGTATCAGCTTGTTTCCGCTGTCGGCATGGCGCTCTCGATTCCCGCGGTCGTGGTTGCTATTTACTTCCGGGGGGTTGCAATGTATCCCGCGATCTTTCTCGGCGAATTCTTTCTGCTGCTGAATACCGCTCCCCTGAATGCCGCGCTGGTGAACTCAGTCAGCGCTCGCATTCGAGCCACCGCCCTGGCGGTGAATATTTTCACCATACACCTGCTCGGCGATGCCTTCTCACCCACGCTGATCGGCTACATCTCGGACCACAGTAATCTGGAGATGGGACTGACGGCGATGATTGTTGCCGTGGCGCTCTCAGCGGCGGTGCTGTTCTATGGAATGCGCTTCGCGCCGAAAATCAGCACTTAGCATTGGCATTTAGCAATTGGCAATTGGCGCCCGCCGTTCTTGGCTAAGTGCCAAATGCTAACTGCTAAATGCTGCTCTACTTCGTCGGCTCCATGTGAAGCGCGTTGTTGAAGCGATTGAAGTAGTTGAACAGCCCAATCGCGGCCAGGAGTTCGATGATTTCGCCTTCGTCGAAGTGCCTGCGTAGCTCTTGCCAGAACACGTCATCGACGCCATTGGGATCAAGCGTGGTCCGTTCCGCCAATTCCAGCGCAGCCTTCTCGGCGTCGGTGAAATCGGTGCGGTTGCGGTAGTTCGCCAGGTCGTTGATCTGGTCCTCGCTCCAGCCGTGCCGCCTTGCCAAGGCGGTGTGGGAGGCCAGTCAATAGGCGCAATGGTTGAGTTGCGAGGTGCGCACGATCGCCAATTCCTTCAGCTTCGCCGGCACTGTTCCCGTGTTCATGACCGCGCGGAAGTGCGCAATCATCGTCCGGAAGATCTCCGGCCGGTGGGCTACGGTACGAAACATATTGGGAACGTTGCCGCGCTCAGCGAGGTAAGTGTCGTAAATCTTCGCAGTCTCCGGATCAACCTGGTCTTTTTCGAGTCGCGATATGCGGGGCATAGCTACATTCTAATCTCCGCAGCGACGCCATCCCCTGGCCTTCAGCAATCAGCCAAACCACTGAGTGCTGACTGCTGACGGGTCAACGCAACAACGCCCCTCCCCGAGGACGCAGAAGGGCGCCAGATATTGGTCAGGTGACAGCTTGCGTTGCGTTAGCCGAAGTTAGTGGCTAAAGGCGCTAATGGCTCCCGCCTCGTCGTCCTTCACGTCGAAGACCGTGTAGAGTTTGGTGATCTGCAACAAGTCGTGCACTTTCTTGGTCAGATGCAGCAGCTTCAATTCGCCGCCCTGGTTGCGGACGGAGGTGAAGGCGCTGACCAGTTCGCCGATGCCGGAGCTGTCGATATAGCTGACATCGCCCAGGTTCAGCAGGATCTTCTTTTGTCCCTTGCCCAGCAGGTCCTTGATGGCATCGCGCAAAACCACGCTGCCCTCGCCCAGAGTGATCCGTCCACTCAAGTCGACGATGGTGACGCCATCTACCTGCCGGGTGCTCGCTTTCATACTCACGTGGAAGCCTCCT
>Ga0181532_10001693_pt1 | contig 21095 bp, 24 predicted proteins | sample PEATcosm2014_Bin_33_FD_119768 | JGI IMG/M metagenome (GOLD analysis project Ga0181532, IMG submission 119768) | Peatland microbial communities from MTU Mesocosm Facility, Houghton, MI, USA - PEATcosm2014_Bin11_30_metaG | ecosystem: Environmental > Terrestrial > Soil > Wetlands > Peat | place... | reverse complement strand
CTGCTTTCCGAACCGCACCTCAAGCGGCTCAAACGCAATTCATTCAAAGGCGTCCTTCCCGGCATTGAGTCCTGGTTCGCCCTAGGCGACAAATCGAAGACCGGCGCGTTGGTCGGGATGGCCAAAGTGCGCCAGGTGTCCGAACACGTCAATCTGATTCTGCGGTACATACCCTACATCCAAACCAACTTCGTGCTGGGACTCGATACCGACGAAGGCCCTGATCCTTTTGAACTCACCAAGCGATTCCTGGACATAACCCCGGGTGCCTTTCCGGCCTATTCGCTGCTCTCCGCATTTGGGCGGGCCGCGCCGCTCAATCTGGATTACCAGCGATCCAACCGCGTGCTGCCGTTCCCATTCCATTTCCTCAACAATAACGGCGCCATGAACGTCAAGCCGGCAAACTATTCCTGGCGGACATTCTACGATCAGACCATCGACCTGACCCGGTATTCCTTCTCCACGCGTGCTATCTTCCGCCGCTTCCTGGCGACGCAAGGGGTGACTGCACGTTGGATGAACCTGGTGCGCGCGGTTTCGACGGAGGGCTTCGGAAGGGCCAAGTACTACCGGGAGATTCGCAATCGCTTGGATACCGACCCGCAATTCCCTCCCTATTTCGAGCAAGAGAGCAGCGTGCTGCCCCAGTTCTACAAGAATATAGTGCGTCAGGATCTCGGACCGCTGATGGGGTGGCTTCCCGAGGGTGCTCTCTATCACGATCCCAACGCCTACCTGAAGTCCGAGAACTCCAAGGATGTGGTGGCCCTCGTCTAACCGAGGCCGGCGCACTTTTTTTCTTGGTGGCGCACGCACTTCCGGTTTGCGTGGAGTTCAGCCGATCAGGCGGAGGCACCGTGAAGGAACGCCAGTCGTCCACCGTCATGGGCGCGCACAAGGCCGCCACGCGGACCCCCTACCGATAAGGGATACTACATTCCGGCGTTGTTTGCTAGAACACAAAATGGAACCAGGGCGCTCGTCCAGCACAACGCGGTCCGCCGCATGACGCGGGCACTAACAGCGCTTGTGGACTTGGTGAGAGCTATCCACCGGTTGTGTATCTCATGTCCTGCTCGGCAAACCGTTTTCTGCGTCCAGGGTTCCCTGCAAGTAAGAATGCGGCATAGTAATTACCGTACGGAACCACGTGCGCTGCGCCATCGATCAGCTCCTTCCTGAGCCCCTTGTGAAGCTCTGGCAGCTCCGACCAATGGACCCTGGGATGGTCGTGATGCTCTAGGTGATAGCCTATATTGAACATGGTGAGGTTGAAAAATATCGACAGAAACACATTGGAATGACTAACTAGTCGATCCGGACACTTCCGAACACATCCCGCGTGCTGGACATACATTCCCGGCCCCATCACCAACACGTTAGCAATCCAATGCGGCAGCACCCAGAGCCATACGGCCATTATCGGATCGATCCAGAAAGGAATAGACCATAGCGTGAGGAAGATGGCGAATTCACGAACCGCCTTTCGACGGAGACCTCGTCCCGAAGTCAACTCCTTACGCAGGTGAACCATGTAGCGCCATGGCCAATGCGCGAGCGCATATACGCGGAAGTCTTCCAGTGATCCGTCGGCCTTCCGCTTTGGCAGAGTCCAGTCTTCAGGGCCCAGCAACCTGGCATGGTGAACGGTGACGTGGGAGTACTCCCAAAAGAACGACGGCCACCCGCCCGAAACTGTCCAGATGCGACCAAACCACCGATTGACTAAGCGCGAGGTGAAGATCCGGCGATGTGCGTGGTTGTGGAAGTTCACGCCGACGTTGATTCCCGAGATCCAACCAAGCATATACGCCGAAGCTGCCACAAAGGCCATGCGGGACCAGGGGCCGGTGATGCCGGCCAGCTTGGCATGGTGGTATAGCCAGAAGGCGCTTGCGTATGCTAGGAGGCAAGCCATATGGAAGAGTACGCAGTGCAGGTCTTGAGGATGGGAGAGGATGCCCCGATAGCTCAATGCGGCCTTGCCGGTGCCTCCATCTCGACTCATAAGAACCTCAACGCGGCACTTAGCGCCAGGACCGTCATTGCCAAGCTCACCCAAGGCCCCCAAAGCATCGCGCCCACGATGATCGTAATCGCAAGAAGAGGGAAGAAAGATCTCCCGATAACGAGCCCTGTATGTAACAGAAACTGAAGAGATAGACGCCTCATATTTAAGCTCTTTTCCTCCATCATTTGGCTATGCAGTACGGCGCCGCATTTGTGCAGCGGGAACTTTTACCTTCCCTCGGGCAGCTTCGCTGCCACAATCTCGTATTTTACGAGCCCGCGACGCACCTCTTCCATCGCGATGATGATCGACTTCTTGGAAGACGTCGGCAACACCGGGCGCGCGCCGCCCTGCAACTGGCGGGCCCGCTTGGCGGCCACGATGATGAAACGGTAAGTGCTCTGCTCCGGATCGTCCGGAATCGTGCAGTGTGCGTTATTGCGCGGAATCTTGTCGCCCATGCTTGGAAAGTCCTTTACTCCCTAAACGACTCCAGAATCGGCCGGATCTGCTCTTCCAGCCGGTTCCGCCGCACCCGCTCGGCCCGCACAATGGCTGCCAGGGTCTCGTCGGGGCGGGTGAGTTTGTTGTTGACCAGCACGTAATCGTAAGCCTTGTAATCTTGAATCTCGTTCGCCGTGTCCCGTAACCGCCGCTCGATGACTGCCTGGCGTCTTCGCTCTGCGCACGCATTCCTTACCCGCTTGCCGGCGAAAGAGAATTCGTACCGCTAGACTTCAGACGGCACCAGTTTGCCCGTCTTCGGGTTCTTTGGACTTTGTTGGGTAGACCGCCATTCTCGTTCTCCACCTCAATTCACGACCGCCAAATTCGCGCCGGAACCCATTTGCCATGCGCAAGCACTTCTACGGCTACCCACTTCGATTGAGGTACGGGATCAAATGATCCTCGCCAGTCCGCCGGGCAGGACCGGCGCCGGTTCTCAAGGGCAGCCTTTTCTAGACGCCTGGCCTGGCCACCTGACATTCCGCTGAGTCGCTTCAGCCTCAACCATTCGTACGGCGCGGTATCCGGCAAAACTCCGATCCGCGCGAGGCCGCCGCCGAGTTGCTCCATTTCGTCCATGGTCGCTTGTCGCGTTGTGCCATCCAAACCGCGAAGAGTCTTGGTGGCTGTGGGCTCCCAATCCTCCCGGCGCGAAAACCAGACAATTGGCCGCTCGCCATCCGGTACAAGCCCTGTCGCCGGGCGGATCTCGCCATCACGGATGATCCGCTTTAGGCAATCACCGGTTGTGTAGTGCCATAGGGGCACGTCAGTCCCACCTCGGGCTCAAGTTGCTCCCAGGGCTGTAGCAAGCCCAATTCGCGGTTCAGGCGCTCCGGATTCACGTGTGCAATCGAATGTCCGGCCACAGCCACGACGAAAATAGCGGCCAGCTATCCGATGCAGTGCAATTCCGAAGCAGCTCAGCATACGTTATGACGTGGAGGCGCATGCGGCTTTTTGCCGCCTTTGGCTCAATGCGCGATTTAAAACCAGGCGCGCTAGTTCTTCCGGCCGGAGTAGTCGCTCCTCTGCTTCAACCCAGGAGCCGAGGGCAGCCAAATCGGGTGCGCTGGTGATCTGCCCCGCGTGACGGCATTCAACACGCCAAGAGCAATGTCCACCTTGTCGTCTTGCATAAGGATTCCTTCGTCTAGATTTATTTCTATCTAAGAACGGGTAGTCGTCGGAGGAACTCCGAATCGCCTCCGCGCAGGTAAAAGTCGTAGTCTCAGACTTAGAGGTGGTTGCCCTGCGGGATTGGAGGGCAAGCTCTTTGTGGTTACGAATTTTAGATGTGAACATAATCATAGCGCATTTGTCGAGCGCCCAGACGCGGTTCTGCCCAGAACAGTTCCAAAAAAACGTCCAATTGAAATCGAGCCGCGCAGCCCACGCCAATTTTTTTCGCTTGAGGTCCTCGCCGTCCAGGGGTAAGGTCTGGAATGATTTCCGATAATCCCCATTAAGCGGTTCTAAATCAATGACTTCCCCGCACTGGACTTTCATTCGAGGGCCGAACCTTTCCGCGGTGTCTGCGGACGGCAGGGCTGACGCTCTCAGACCAAGGCTCGTGGAGCGCTCCAATCGCATCGGCACTGTTGCTCGCGTGCGAGAGGACATAGCTCCTGGCGGGCAATTACCGCGTGCTGAAGCGGCGCCGCCGGACACCAGCATCGGTCCTGGCGGCCGCAGGCATGCAGATCGTAGCTGATGGGTGATGCGCAGGGCTAATCGCCCTGGTGTGCCTGGCGTCCACAACCAAGGTTAGCTCACAGTCCGCCACTAAAAGCACTATTGAGCGTGCGGCGCCTGGCTGCTAGAGTTCATTCCGGATCGGCAAAACGACTCATGACGGCCGAGCGACGCCTCCGGCAGCGGTTTCGGATTAGGCAGGATATCAGCTATAAATGTCTGTCTGGAGAGCAGATATCCGATAAGGGCGTAGGCAAGATGCTGGATATCAGCAGCAGCGGCGTCCGGTTTACGACCGAGCGCGCCCTCAACGTTGGCGAGAATGTGGAAGTAACGATAAACTGGCCGGCACTGTTAGATGACAAATGTCTCTTGAAGTTAGTCATCAAAGGCTCCGTGGTCCGGAGCGATTCGAACAACGCGGCGGTCAAGATCGAACACCATGAATTTCGAACCCGCGCATCCGATCCTTTACCCGGCGTTACCTGATCCACCAAGGAACCCAAGATGCGATTTCCAGTTCGACTGGCGTGAACGGTACCGTCATAAAGCAGGACACCCGAAGGCTCATGGCTCGTCTCGGCTAGCGAAGAAACCGACCTGACAATCCCATTTATTGGTAGCTATCATGTCAAGGCTCGAGGGGGGGCAACGACGCGGCCCGACGGCAAGTTACGCCTGAATACGCATCCGTTCATTGTGATTCCTTCTTTTCGGCCTGTTCGGCAGAGGTAGGCGCGCCCTCTTCAAGCTGGAAAGCGTCGATCAGTAGATCGATGGCTGGAAGCAGTTCTGCGGTTATCGCGAGGGCCCATTTGATTCTGTTGGCAGGAGTGTCTTTTGGGTTCTCAAGTGCGTGCCGAATCAGGTGAAGCTGGCCGCGAATCTCACGCAGTTTAGGCCTCGCCATCATTCCCGCTGTCACGTACTTCCCGCTTCCTAGCTCGATTTCTAGCGCGTCCTTAAAGACCGTAAAGAGATCGGAGCGCCCGTGGTCCCCAGCAAGCACGCCCAGCTTTAGGAGTGCGGCGCCGCGCGGCGGTACAACCTGCTCCCATCGCTGAATCGTTGACATTCCATAGCCGAGCGAGAGAGCAAATTGTGCCTGCGTAAAGCCGAGCTCCGCCCGGAGATCGCGAACCGCTCGCATGACTTCTTCTTTTGATGGCACTTGACACCTCAAGCTTAATGTATTAAGCTTAACGATTAAAGCTGAGGGTATTATGAGGCAATTGGGGGCAATAGTCAATGGCTAAGACCAAAGCGTCGGCGGGTGGTAGCACGTACCCGAGCGTAGGGGCACTCGCCCAGGATCTCGGCATGTGCGAGCGTTCGGTGCGCGATGCGCTCAGGCGCGATGAAATTCCACACATCCGAGTGGGCAAGCGATATATCTTGCCGCGAGCCGCTATCCAGGACTGGCTCCGCAATGCCGGCAGCGGCCGACTCGGCGGCGCGCAGGGGTGACTCCTCGGCGAGAAACGAAAACAAGCCATGGGGAACATTCTGCAAATCGGGGCCGGCGCCAAGCTGAAAGCCGGGATGGACGCGGCGAGTGCGCGGAATAACGCCGGGCGGATGTCCGCGTCCATCGACATCGCGGCGGAGTCGCGGGCCTTGGAGGCAGAAGAAGCCTTGCTCGCATTCAGAGCCGCGTGCCGCCAGCGAGATCGCCGGACTGTTGGGCAGCGGCATTCGGCTCGGTTCGAAACTTGGAATTCGGTGACTGCCACACGGCGCAGGTAAGCCATCTGGACGCCCCGGCGTGGATCAGACTGCAGAGGAGAGATGATTCCGGATCGCTACCCTCGCTATGGAGTTCGCGGGACGCCCTTGTTGGAAGGGTGCACTCGATGCACCATGGAACGAATCGGATCATCCTCCATCAGGTATTCGAACGCGGATCCGCGGGCGTTCGTTGAGGCAGCAGCGAGCGGAGGAGGCTGGTTCGGATGAACCGGCCGCCGGCCGGTCGGCCGGAACTTGAAACGGCGCAGCCGATCAAACTAGCGAACCCCGTTGGGATACCTGTGCGCCTATCGAATGGCGCGCTGGTCGCGCATGTCGGCCAGGAACTTGCAGACGCGTTTCTCGAGGCCGGCGCCGCCGAAGCATATCGCAATGGACCGCGTCGCTATCTGCGTTTGCGGCCGGAAATCAGCATTCCGCGAACGGAGCGTGGCTGGAGCCTGATCGAGTTCCTCCGCATGTGGCACGGAGATAAAAAGGCGGCCGGGTATGTCGCCCACAGAGATCGACAGTCCGAGAGGCTGACGTACCGACCTCCGAGCCGGGCGCCAGAGAGCCTGCGAAGCCCTCGAAACTCGCAGGACGGTGCTCTCGCGAGATTACGAATTGGCTCTCACATGCCCGAACCGCCCGCGAAAGAGAGGGGTAGGTAGCAATGTCCGACGGCCTAACGATTACTTGGCCTTCGGCGGAAGCGCCCACTCCAGCCGAGCGTCATTACGCGCCCTCAGACGTCGCAGAATTGTGGCGCTTCGACGTCGAGACCATCCGGCGCCTTTTCCAAAACGAGCCGGGTGTGGTCGTGCTTCAATCTCCAGTCAAGAAAGGCAGGCGATCTTACAAGACCATCCGCATTCCACAAAGCGTCCTGGAGCGAGTTTACAGACGCCTTCAGAGGTAACATGCCCCCCTATGCTCCAACTGTATCGACGGCACGTAAGGAGATGCCGATATTGGACCGGCAAGAGCACCAACGCTCGCGGTAAGAACGACTGCCGCTGTCCGGTCTGGGTGGACGGATACCTCTCAGGCGCGCGGGTTAACAAGACGCTGGACACGCAAAACTGGACGCGCGGCCAAGAGATCACTCGGGATTGGGAGATCGCCGGGACCGTCCAGCCGAAAGCCCGCGCCGGAATGCCAGTGCGGGATGCGTGTGATGCCTTCCTGGCCGATGTCGAAGCGCAACGCCTGTCCGACGCCAGCCTGAAGAAATACCGGGTGCTACTCATAAACGAGCGCGGCCCCGAGGATCGCGCCAAGTTCTCCCCGTCGCTAGCGCAGTACTGCACTGAGGCGAGCATCCAGTTCACGACCCAGATCACGTTACCCGTTCTGACCCGTTTTCGTGGCGAGTGGAAGGACGGCGCCATGTCCGGCGGCAAGAAGTTGGAGCGCCTGCGCTCATTCGGCCGCTTCCTGGTAGACCAGGGCTGGTGGCCCGAGAACCTGGCCATGAAGTTAAAGCGCCCCAAGGCGACCGAGCCGCCGACCCTGCCGTACACCCGAGCCGAGATCGCGGCCCTATTGGCGGCTTGCGACCAGTTCACCGATTGGCGTGGGAAACCGGGCCAGGAGAACGCACTGCGTTTGCGGGCGTTCGTTCTGTTTCTGCGGTACTCGGCGTTGCGGATCGGAGACGCCAGCAGTTGCCCCGTGGACCGGCTATCCGGCAGCAGGTTGTTCATCTACACCGCTAAGACCGGCGTTCCGGTTTACATCCCGCTGCCACCGTTCGTAATGGAGGCGTTGGCTGCCTGCCCGCGGAAGAGTGAACGCTACTGGTTTTGGACTGGGGCGGGATCGAAAGACACGCTGGCGGGTAACTGGCGCCGCACCTTCCGGCGGTTGTGCGAACTTGCCGGCGTGAAGGGCGGCCATCCCCACCGGTTCCGGGACACGCTCGCAGTTGAGATGCTGTTGAAAGGAATCCCAATGGAGCGGGTGTCCGTACTGCTCGGCCACTCTTCGGTGAAGATCACCGAGCGCCACTATGCCCCCTGGGTTCAGTCCCGGCAAGCCCAATTGGAGGCCGACCTGATGCAGGTCTGGCGGGACGATCCTCTGGCGCAAGCGGCCATGCTAGGCGGCGACACCGCGCACCTGGATACGCCGGTTCAAAACGGCGTAGCGACGTATTCGCGACACGAAAGAGGCGAGTTCGCTAACTGAATGAAAATACAATGGTTAGTCTAGTGAGCCGGGCGGGACTCGAACCCGCGACCCTTTGCTTAAAAGGCAAATGCTCTACCGCCTGAGCTACCGGCCCGCGCGCATCCGCAGTGATCCCACTAGCTTAGCACGTCGCGCCCCGTGGACTCCGGGCGCGCGCGATGTTAAGAATGTGGTCATGCCAGACCCCGTCATCTTAATTGCCAGCGGCGATCTGCGCCTGGCTGCCAACCAGAAATGCTGGCCGGCCCAGGTCCGCGCCGAGGAGGCCGTCAACAACGCCATACGGCGGCTGGGCCGCGATGTCCAACGCGGCCACGCCTGCGATCCCGCCAATGGTCACGGCTTCATCGATAGCCAAAAACACGGAATGGAAGTATTCCGCGGCATCCCGCCCGACGCGCCGCTGGTGGTGGTCGAGGCGGTCTGGCAATACACGCATCACGTTCTCGCCGGCCTCTACAGCCATCGCGGCCCTATCCTGACCATCGCGAACTGGAGCGGCGAATGGCCCGGCCTGGTCGGACTGCTGAACCTGAACGCCTCCCTCACCAAGGCTGGCGTCGCATATAGCTCCCTCTGGAGCGTGGATTTCACGGACGACTTCTTTCTGTCCGGTTTGCGCCGCTGGCTCGCAGGCGAGACCCTTCTGCACGATACCAGCCACGTGCGCCCGCTTTCATCCTGCAAGCTGCCGCCGCGCGCGCAGGAAACCGGCGCCCGGCTGGCCGCCGAGCTGCGCCGCGACAAGGCCATCCTGGGTGTTTTCGACGAAGGCTGCATGGGCATGTACAACGCCATCATCCCCGACGAGTTGTTGCATCTCACCGGCGTGTTCAAGGAGCGCCTCAGCCAGTCCGCGCTTTATGCGGAAATGCTCCGTACCCCCGGCGACGAAGCACGTGAAGTGCGCGCCTGGCTGGATCGACGTGGCATGCAGTTTCACACCGGCACGGACCCGGAAACCGAGTTGACCGGCGATCAGATCCTCGAACAATGCAAGATGTACATCGCCGGGTTGCGCATCGCGGACGATTTCGGTTGCGACGCCATCGGCATACAGTATCAGCAGGGGCTGAAGGACCTGGCGCCGGCATCGGACCTGGCCGAAGGCTTGTTCAACAACGTGGACCGGCCACCCGTCCGGGCGCGCGGCAATGGCCGAGTCCTTTATGAGAATGACGCCCTGCCCCACTTCAACGAAGTAGACGAGTGCGCCGGACTCGATGCGCTGGTCACCAACCGCATTTGGAAGGCGCTGGGTTACTCGCCCGAGACTACGCTGCACGATGTTCGTTATGGCGAGTCCTACCCGGTCGAAGGCGCCGACGAATTCGTCTGGGTCTTCGAGATTTCCGGCGCCGCGCCGCCCGCGCATTTCATAGGCGGCTACGCAGGCGCCAGCAGCGAGCGCCAGCCGCCTATGTATTTCCGGCTGGGCGGCGGTAGCCTCAAGGGCATCAGCAAGCCGGGCGAGATCGTCTGGAGCCGCGTATTCGTGGCCAACGGCGCGCTGCGGGCGGACATCGGCCGTGCCAGGGTGGTGGAGTTGCCGCGCGCAGAAACCGAGCGCCGCTGGCGGATCACCACTCCGCAGTGGCCTATCATGCATGCCGTCACATACGGCATCACGCGCGACCAGATGATGGCGCGGCACAAATCCAACCACGTGCAGGTGGCCTACGCGCCGGACGCCGCGGCCGCCAATCTCGCCCTGGCCACCAAGGCGGCCATGTTCCGCGAGATGGGATTGGAGGTATCGGTCTGCGGCTCCCGGCACGGGCTGTAGGCCAGCCGGCGTGGTGCACGCTTCCGCGAGGGGCGCCTGCTGGGTCGGGCGAACTAAAGTACGCCTATCGCGAACTAAAGTCGCTATGGGCAGGCGAGGCGCTTGCCCCACCTTCTTGTGCAACAATTCCGCCAAGGCACTCTTTGGGAAAAATGTAGAAACGCCAGGGGCGAACTTCAGTTCGCCGGGCGCGGAATCGGCGCGCTATACTGATGGCCGTGTACACGCGCAGAAGTTGGCGAGAGAAACTGCACAACCCCGACCTGCCGAAGGTAGTCGAAATTCCACCCAAATGGCAGAAGCGATTTGGCGCCGGCGCCATGCTGGTGCCGGACCCGCGGGAGGTGGATGCACTCATCCGGAGAGTGCCGGCCGGCAGCGTGATAACGGTATCCAAGCTCCGTGCGAGGCTCGCAGCCAAATATGCGGCTGACGTAACCTGTCCACTCACGACCGGAATCTTCGTGCGGATTGCCGCCGAAGCGGCCGAGGAGGATGCCCGCGCGGGCAAGCGTAAGATTACGCCATATTGGCGCGTGGTGAAGGAAGACGGCTCGCTAAATCCCAAGTTCCCCGGCGGTGTGCGGCGGCAAATCGAGAGGCTACGCGCGGAAGGCCATCGCATCCTGCCAGGCAACGGCAGGCGTCCGCCGCGGGTGGCGGGTGTCGCGCCGTCCAGGGCCGGCGCGGCCTTCGGTTAAGGCCGGATTTTTTGGCGGGAGCCTCCTCCGCGTCCGGCTTCACAAGATACTGGACCACTACCGAGATGCGGCGATTGGAGGCATCCTCGGGCTCCGTTGGTTTGCGGAGGCGTTGATCGGCATAGCCCCGCACCTGCGTTACCTGCCGCGCACCCAGGCCGTTCTCTTGCATCACGCGGCGGGCAGCGTTGGCACGATCGGCGGAAAGCTCCCAATTGCTGTAACTGCCACTCGCGGCAAATGGCTTCGCGTCCGTGTGGCCCTCGATGGAGACGGTGTTCGGAAGTTTGGCCAGTTCCTGCGCCAACATGACCAGAATCTGTTTGCCGTCGTCGCTCGGCTGGGCTACGCCGCTCGCGAAGAACGTTCCCTTCTCGGATTCCATCAACTCGATGCGCAGGCCTTCCGCGGTGACCGTCATTTCGATCTGGTTCTTGAGCTTTTCGAAATCGGTCACTTTGCGGACGGCTTTTTGCAGCTCGTCTTTGATCTTGCTCATGTTCTCTTTGGTCAGGGTGAAGTTGTCTCCCGCCCCGGTCTGCCCGCTCCCGACCTTTTTGGAGGTGCCGGTGGGGTCCTTGAAGTATCCCCCGACGGCTTCTCTGATCTGCTTGCTGCTGTTGAGCAGCCACAGCACGATGAACAGTGCCATCATGGCGGTCACGAAGTCGGCGTACGCGACTTTCCAGGCGCCTCCATGATGACCCGCGTGAGCCGCCTTTTTTCGGATGACGATGATCGGTCGCGTCTCGGCCATGGGATCGCTTCTCTACGCGGCGACCGCCTGCGGCTCTTTCTTGCGGCACAGCGATTCCAATTCCTGGAAAGCCGGCCGGACCTGTAACGGGGTGGCCCGCCTTCCCATTTCGACCGCCAGAACGGGGGCCAGCCCCTTGATGAAAGACGTCATCGAAACGCGGAGCACATGATAATAGGCACTCTCGTCGTCCGCGGTTTTGGACATATTGGATGCGATGGGACCCAACAGGCCGTAGCAGAGCAGGATGCCCAGAAACGTTCCCACCAGGGCGGCCGCCACCTTGTGGCCGATTTCCTCCGGCGGTCCGCCAAGAGCGCCCATGGTGATAACCACGCCCAAGACCGCCGCTACGATACCGAGACCCGGCAGCGAATCCGCCACGGTGCTCAAAGCCGACACGGGCTGGGCGGCTTCGTGATGGTGAACTTCCATGTCCAGTTCCATCATTTGATCCATGTCGAACGGCTCAACCCCACCCGTGGTAGCAGTGCGCAGGGTATCGCAAATAAAATTGCGGACATGGTGGTCCCGTAGGATGGCCGGGTAGGTGGAAAAGATCTTACTTTTCTCCGGTTCGTCGATATCGGATTCGAGGGCCGTCAGGCCCTCGCGGCGGGCGCGATTGAATAAGTCGTAGAGCATCTTCAGGGAATCCAGATAACGCTGGCGGGTGAACGGCGATCCCCGAAAGGCTCCCAGGACGCCCTGGGCAATCTTCTTCAGAACCTCCGGCGGATTGGCGATCAATACGGTTCCCAGGGCGGCGCCGCCGATGATGACGAGTTCGGCAGGCTGCAGCAGGACGAGTAGCTTTCCCTTCTCCATCAGATAGCCGCCAACCACTGCTCCAAAGACAATCAGAATGCCAATGATCGAAAACATAGGTATCTCACGGAACGACTACATCGTCCCAGTTTTCCAACCGGCTCGCCCCGAGCGCCTCCTCTGCCCGGCCCGCCAGCGATTCCGGCGTGTCGCCAGCGCGGACAATCGTGCCGCCCACGTACAATGTGACGGACAGCCGATCTCCCCACCAGGGAACTCCCGTAAGGCCGACCAGCTTCTTCAACATCTCAGCGGACTTCAAAAGTGCCGCCGCGTGGCAACCTGGCACAATCGCCAGGAATCCGTCCTGCGACCAGCGGCCAAGCATGTCGTTCGGGCCAAGATTCTTGGACAGGGTCTGCGCGGTCACATACAAGATGGCGTTCACCGCACGGCGGCCGTAAGTGCGGCGCAAAAGGTCCAGATCGGCTACGGTCATGCTGAGGACACCAAACGGAATCGGGTTCGCCGCAAAATCCTCCAGGGCCGCCTGCAGGCGCTTCCGCATCGCTTGATGATCCGGCATCTCGGTTACGTGATCGATGGAGAGGTCCTCTCCGCAATGGCCCTGCTCATCGGCGGCGGGAAAAACCACCCGCTCTTCAAAGCATTCCACCGCGCCGACAATGCATCCGTCCTCGTTGCGCAGCGGCGCCGCCCGGACGCGCACCGGGATGCGTTGTCCGCCCTTGTGGCGCAGGAAGACGTCCACCTCCCTCGGTTGTCCGTCATGCATCGTGTGCGATAGAGGACAAGCTACGCCGCACAGAACCGTGTTGTTCTCATCGCAGTGCATCAGGAGACCGTCCCAGCAGCAGTGGCCAATGACTTCCTGGCCCAGATAGCCCGTGAGTTTTTCAGCCTCGTTGTTCCACAGCACGATCCGGCGGTTCCGGTCGACCAAGTAGACGCCGATCGGCAAGCTGTCCAGCACAGCCCGATAGATCTCCGGGGTCAGTTCCGCTGTCATCCAATGCTTCCAGCTCTATGATCGGCAGTTTCAGCCAGTTTGTTCAGGCTTTTTTGGCCTTGGTGGCGCACGCTCCCGCGGGGGTGCCCTATGGGCCCGGCGAACTTTAACTTTACTTCGCCGCTCGTCCCGGCAAGTGATATACTCGCTCAAACGAAACGCAGTTCGGCCCCGAGCCAGAGTGTGACGGAGCGTTTGGGATGCCGACAACGGCGGCGGGCGGCGCGTGCTTGCACAGACGCCGCCCGTACTTGGGGCGCACGCCTCAACGCGCCGGTGCTTCAAAGCCTCAATAGTAGTCGATCAAAGCCGGCCGTTGATCGGAGCCGCCGACCGTAAGGAAGCGGTGGTCAGCAGCCTAAAATGGAAAGCGCCGCCATGTGGCGTCTTTTTTGGAGGGCTCCGGCCCGGGCCCGTCGGAGAAATGGCCGGGCTGAGCCGGTCCGAAATTCAGTTCGGCTGACTCGAACGACAGCGGACGGTCGGTGACCATTTCGATGGTGCTGCCCTTAGCCAGCACGGCATCCGGTCCGCGGGAAAGCAGAACGTACATCAAGCCGGCGGCGGCGCCCGCACCGGCGCCGATTCCCGCGCCCATGCCTAAGTTGTGGGCGGCGCTGCCGGCGATCAGGCCGATCGAAGTTCCTGCCGCCGTAGCCTCGGCGACCGTGCGCACATCGCCAGCCTTGTCGCCTTCGCTTCGGATCTTGCCCTCGCTCTTGTCAAGTTCCTCACCGCCCCGCCCGTCAATCCCGCCGACACGCCCGCGGAAATCCCGCGTTACCCCGTTGGGAAGCGTCAGCGAATCGAAGCGCAGATACAACTCGCCGCGCCCCTTCACGCGCCCCGGACGCTTCACCTCCGTTACCGTGCCCGCCACGAAGCTACCCGGCGGAATCACGATGCGACCGCCGACCAAGATCGGAAATACGGTCTCCAGATACACGCGGTCGCCCTCGGCCGAGTGCTTGGTGCTCACTGTGTTAATCAGGCCGAGCGGGATGCGCGTGCCGGGAGCAATCACGTAGTCGCCGGACCCGGCCGGAGCTTGCACCAGCGGCTCTTCCGCGAGCGCCAAGCCGGCCGCCATCGAAAGCATTGCGAGAAGACATTTCAGCCCCATGCGCTAACTCCTGCCTCTATCTTAGCCCTACTAGTGGTTAAACGCACTGGGCACGCCGAAGTTGCGTCACTGTGCCGGCAGGATCAGGCCCGCCGGGCTCACCGCATCGCCCACCGCCACCTGCAGTTCCGGGTTGGCCTGCAAAGGAGTGGGCAAACGGACATTCACCTGGTACAAGCCCGCGTAGCCGGGCGCCACTCCGGCGTACAGAATCAATCCCGGATCGATCGGCGCGCCCCCGATCCAAACGCCGAACTGGCCCATTTGGACCAGCCATTGCGCCGCCGTCGGCAGCATCCCGTCTTCCAGTGGCGGATCGGTGGCGCCCAAACCGTTCGCCCATAGCATAATGATCTCACCCGCGCCCGCCGGCGCCTTGCTCGAAACCAGCGATCCGTTCAGGTGAGTGGCAATCGCCGCGCCCGCCGCGGTCTGGAACAGCGCCGGCGCCGCGTTATGCAAAGTAACCTGCACGATCGGACCAACCATGCCCTGCCGGGTCACCCAGAAGTTGAAGTTGCCGGGCAGCAGCACGCTGGGGACCAGGAAATTGATCTGCGTGGGCGAAACGTAATAAAGGTACGCCGGCCAGCCTTCCAGGTAGACCTCCACGTTGTCCATGGTCGTCGGCATGGTGCCGCTGGAAATGTCGCCCGCATGCAACGTGACGGTGTCCCAGGACAGATTCGTCCCGAAGACAGACCCGATGGTATTGGGCGCCAAGCCGGGCGTGAAGCTGGCGCCGTTCACCACACCAGCGGCGGTGTAGTTGGGAGCCTGGGCGCATAGACACGCTGCCAGGGCCAGCACGGAAAGCAATGTTTTCACGACAACACGTTAGTGGGCGAGGAATGTAAGAATATCAGAGTTTTTAGTCGTGAATGCCGGACCTGTGCAGACCACTCTCGCGCCTCTCGGACGGATTCGAATAATCGGAAATATTCCCCACCGCTCTCTTCCGCCGTCATCTCGTTGAACCTGCTGCTGAACTGGACACTGCCGGGAGGGCACACCACCACCACCCGGACTCTGTAGTTCCGCAGCTTCTGCAGGATGGCGCCCGCTTCGCCTGAGCTCAGGTCGAAGAACCTCCCGGTCAGGTTTGGCGCGTAGAGAAGAGCTGAGTCGACGCCGGTTGAGAAACAGGCCTCCAGCATAAGGCCGGCATCTTCGACGCCGCACATGAGCGGCTGGCCCGGCGGGCCCTCTACAAAGCGGACGCCCGCCTCATCGATGACCGTCAATTCCGCTGGCGCTTCTCGCTCATTTCTCATCTAAATGTCGGTCCTGGCATGCACGATGATATCGAAATGGAAGGTGGCCTACTTCTGAGATAATGAACTTCACGAATCAACAGGAAGAGCAAGATGACTGACTACCAAACCATCGAACTGCAACTCTCAGGGGCGCTCCGCCTTGACCGCCGTCCCGTCGCCGTCACCTTCCAGAACAGCCCGCCGGCGGGGGTGTCCAAGTTTACCGGGACCACGCCCTCCGGATGCAGCTTCTGGCGGCTCGCCGCGGAAGGCCGGACCTTCTACACGGTGCCCAGCGACCACTACAACTGCCCGATCGGGAGCCACACTCACAACATTCCACTCCCGGAAGAACGCGCCCAGGAACTCGGCCAGACCCTGTCCCTCATGACCGGCATCGGCTATATCAAGATGGAGGAGATTCCGGGCATCCCCCGCCTGCCCGATACGCCGGGCGTGGCGATCTATGCGCCCCTCGCAGACACACCGGTGGATCCAGACGTGGTGCTCGTCGCCGGCCGGCCCGGACGAGTGATGCTGCTCGCGGAGGCCGCTCTGGCCGCCGGCGCCGGTTCGCAGTCCCCGCTGCTTGGCCGTCCGACTTGTATGGCGATTCCGGCCGCCATGGCGCATGGCGTGGTGGTCAGTTCTGGTTGCATCGGCAACCGCGTCTACACGGACCTGGGGGAAGACGAGCTTTACGTCGTGATTCCCGGCCGGGATTTGGCGAAAGTCGTCGACCACCTCCGAACCATCGCCGCCGCGAACGCGCAATTGGCGGATTATCACCGGGAGCGGCGTCAGACGCTGGCTGCCGTATAGCCGTGGCGGACTGGCTCTGGTGCGCAAAGACCGCAGCCGGCCTCGGAATATCGAACTTTCAGTGCCGCAGGAGCGTTTCAGAAGAATCCGGTTCCCCGCAGCGGGTGCCCGGCACTCGCCCGATCAGGAACATTGCTCACGTCTCACTCCGAATGCGCAACTTTCATTCGGGATCGCCTTGCGCCTTGGCCGCGACGTTCTATACTGCTCATGTGACCCCCTACGTCGTGCAACTGGACGACACCGAAATTAAGATGCTGCTGGTCGCGATCCGCCAGGTCCAGCACACCTTTACGATTGCCGAAGCGCAGAGCGCAGCCGCCGGCGAACCTCTCAAGGCCGATTACGAAGACTTGCGGGAGGCCTACGAGCGGCTGCACCAGAAGTTAGCGGCGCTGCCCGGTACCAACGACCCAACCAAACCCTACATCCTGAAATGAAGCATTCGAAAACGCAAACCGCGAAGACCATCCTCGCTCTGCTAGCGGCCGCCACCCTGGTGAGCGCCCAGCCCGCCCGCCGTCCGCAAGCCGAGCCGTACCAGGCGCCCGATCCGCGTGAGCTTCTGGGGCCCGCGCCGGCCGATCTGGGGCCATTCCTGGAGCGCTATGCCACTGACCTGCAGAACCTCAGGAGGTTCTACGATCTGCCGTCCTCCCCTACTACCGACCGCGTAATGCGCCAGTTCTATCAGGCTTGGCGTGCGTCGCTCGAACAGATCGATTTCAACAGCCTGGCGCAGGAGGGGCGCATCGATTACCTTCTGTTCCGCAACAAGCTGGACCACGAAATCCGTCAACTCGATCTGAATCGGCGGCGTTATTCGGAGATCTCGGAGCTGGTCCCTTTCGCGGGCGCCATCGTCGAGATCAAGGAAGCTCGCCAGCGCGTGGACCCCATGGATGCATCCGCGGCGGCCGCTACCGTCGAACGCATCGCCACGCAAGTGGACGAGCTTTCCAAGCGCATCAACGATCCGCCGAAAGGCGCTGAGATCAAGATCGCCAAAACGGTCGCCTACCGCGCGGCGCGCACAGTCGACCAGCTACGCGATGTCTTGAAGACCTGGTTCAGCTTTTACAACGAATACGATCCCGCGTTCACCTGGTGGGTCACTGAGCCGTATCAGAAGACTGCCGGCAGCCTGGAGAAATACGCGGGCCTGATTCGCGAAAAGCTGAGCGGGATCAAACCGGGCGACCGCGACACCATCATCGGAGATCGCGTGGGCCGCGATACGCTCCTGAGCGAACTGGCTTACGAGATGATCCCGTATACGCCCGAGCAACTGCTGGAGATCGCGAATCGCGAGTTCGCCTGGTGCGACGCGGAGATGCTGCGCGCCTCGCGCGATCTGGGCTACGGCGACGACTGGAAGAAGGCGCTGGAGCACGTGAAATCCGATTACGTGCCCCCCGGCCAGCAGCCCGCGCTCATCCTGGGGCAGGCGCTGGAGGCCATTGACTACGTCCAGGATCACAACCTAGTTACCGTTCCCCTGCTGGCGCGCCAGACCTGGCGCATGGAGATGATGTCGCCGGAACGCCAGCGCATCACCCCCTTTTTCACGGGCGGCGAAGTGCTGAGCGTCTCCTATCCGACTGCCGGCATGACCGAGGAGCAGAAGCTCATGACCATGCGCGGCAACAACATCCACTTCTCGCGCGCCACGGTCTTCCACGAAGTGATCCCCGGGCATTTCCTCCAGCAATTCATGAGCGAGCGCCACCGCCGGTACCGGCGCATCTTTTCTACGCCGTTTTCGGTCGAGGGCTGGGCGCTGCACTGGGAGATGCTGCTATGGGATCAGGGCTTCCCCAAGACACCCGAAAATCGCATCGGCGCGCTGTTCTGGCGGATGCACCGCTGCGCCCGCATTATTTTCTCGCTGAGTTTTCACCTCGACAAGATGACCGCCCAGGAGTGCGTGGATTTTCTGGTCAATCGCGTCGGGTTCGAGCGCGAGAATGCCGCCGCCGAGGTGCGGCGCTCGTTCGAGACGGATGACTATGGGCCGCTCTACCAAGCCGCCTACATGCTAGGCGCACTGCAGTTTCGTGCGCTGCATAAGGATCTCACCGGCCCAGGAAAGATGTCCGATCGCGACTTCCACGATGCCATCCTGAAGATGAACGCCATTCCGGTGGAGATGGTGCGCGCCAGTCTGACGAAACAGCCGCTCCAGTCCAGCTTCACTTCACACTGGAAGTTTTACGGCGAGTTGTAGTGGGGCAGGTTGTCAACCTGCGGCCGATTGTCAATCGGCCCTAGGCGAGCTTTGCTCGCCTACAGCCTTCGCTAATTCTTTCGGCGCGAACGGCTTGTGTAGAAAACTGACCCGGCCCTCCAGAGCTTCCATACCGCTTAGCTCCGACGGATACCCGCTGGCCATGATGAGGCGAATCGTCGCGTTGCAAGCCAGGATCCGGCGCGCCAGTTCTTCCCCGCGCATGCCGGGCATGTTTAAATCCACCAGCGCCAGCGAGTAAAGGGACGGGGCCGCCTGCACCAGCGCCCACGCTTCTTCTGAGTTGTCGCAGGCAACCACTTGATAGCCCAGCCGGGACAGGTACGCCGTCATCAACTTCAGCAACGACGGGTCGTCGTCCACCACGAGGATGCGCCCGGCCGCGGTATCCATCAGTAGAATCCTATCAGAGTTATCATCCCGTTATGCAATTTCACACCGAATACCTCACTTTCCACACCGAAAAGCATCGCGAATACATCAACATCACTCCGCAAGTGGAGAACGCGTTGCGCAAGAGCGGCATTCAAGAAGGCATGATCCTGGTCTCCGCCATGCACATCACCGCGGGAGTTTGGGTTAACGACGCCGAAGATGGCCTGCTCGCGGATATCGACGAATGGCTGGAGAAGCTGGCGCCCTTCCGCCAAAACTACCGGCACCACCGCACCGGCGAAACCAACGGCGACTCGCATTTAAAGAACCTGCTCGTACATCACCAGGTGATCGTGCCGGTCACCAAGGGTAAGCTGGATTTCGGCCCTTGGCAGCAGGTCTACTACGCCGAGTTCGACGGCCAGCGCTCCAAACGCGTCATCATTAAGGTGATAGGCGAGTAGAACAAAAGGTGATGGGCGAGTAAAACGAAAGGATCGCCGCAGTCGCGGCATTTACCGTTTATGAAACGAACCATCTGGTTGGCGGGCGCCCTGGCGCTCAGCGCGATAGCCGCGGAGTTGCCCGTGCGGCAAGTCGTCCTGTACAAGCACGGCGTGGGTTACTTCGAGCGGGCGGGCCAGCTTGCGGCCGGCGAATCGGTGCGCCTCGATTTCAAAGCCTCCGAAATGGACGACGTGCTGAAGTCGCTGACTATCGAGGAAAAAGGCGGCGGGAAGATCTCCGGGCTGCGCTACGATTCGAGCGAGCCGCTGGCGCACAAGCTGGCTGACTTCCCCTTTCAACTTGGCGCCGCACAGCCGCTGAGCGCCGTACTCGACCAACTCAAAGGCGCAGGCATCGAGCTGAAATTCGCCAACGAAACGGTAACCGGTGCGATCGTAGCCGCCCGCCTGGTGGCCGCCGACGAAAAGCATCCGGAGCGCGAGCAGATCACGCTGCTCATGGATGGCGGCGATCTGCGCAACTTCGATCTGGGGGCTGCCTCCAGCGTCCGCTTGGTCGATCCCCGGCTCCAGGCGCAATTCAAGGACTACCTGGCGGCCCTGACCGATGCGCGTTCCAAGGAGAAGCGCAGCGTCTACATCGACTCCACCGGCGGCAAAGCCCGCGAGATCGCGGCCAGCTACATGATACCCACGCCGGTCTGGAAATCCAGCTACAGGCTGATCTTCGGCGATGCCGGCGAACCTACGCTCGAGGGATGGGCCATTGTGGACAACACCACGGGCGAAGATTGGAACAACGTCGATCTGTCGCTGGTCTCCGGCCGGCCGGTTTCGTTTATCAGCCGGCTGTACGAGCCGCGCTACGTCACACGGCCGACGGCGGAATTGCCCGAAGATCGCGCGTCGGCGCCGGTAGTGTACGAAGGGGCGGTGGAGAGCGAAGCAGACACGATCAAGGCGCCGGCTCCTCCACCCGCACCTGCGGTTCCGGCCCCGGCGGCCAAGGCTATGGGTGCTTCTGCCGGGCGCAACATCGAGCAGTTCTCCCGTCTCCAGAAGGCCCCCGCGGTCTCCACCATTACCGCGCCTGCAGCAGCCGGCGAGCTGGGCGAATTGTTCGAATACCGCATCTCCACCCCTGTCACGGTGCGCCGCAATGAATCCGCCATGCTGCCGTTCCTGCAACAAAAAGTCGACACCCGCAAGCTGCTCATCTACTCCGACCAGTCCTCTACACATCCCATGAATGCGGCCGAAATCACCAACTCCACGGGCAAGACGCTGGATGGCGGCCCCATCACGGTTTACGACGCCGGCGCTTATGCCGGCGAGGCATTGATGGAAACGGTGAAAACCGGCGACAAGCGGCTCATCAGCTACGCTGTCGATCTCGGCACCCGCATCACTACTATGTTCGATACCAAAGCCGACTTGGTCCGCGAGATCCATGCGCGGCAGGGCATCCTCACTACCCGGTTGGCCAGTGTGGAGATCAAGACCTACACCATCCACAACGTGGACCAAAAAGCCAAGACGCTAATCATCGAACATCCCGCTCGCCCCGAGTACAATCTGCTGGACCGCAAGCCCTTGGAGAAGACCAGCAACGCGTACCGCTT
>Ga0181532_10001690_pt1 | contig 21116 bp, 24 predicted proteins | sample PEATcosm2014_Bin_33_FD_119768 | JGI IMG/M metagenome (GOLD analysis project Ga0181532, IMG submission 119768) | Peatland microbial communities from MTU Mesocosm Facility, Houghton, MI, USA - PEATcosm2014_Bin11_30_metaG | ecosystem: Environmental > Terrestrial > Soil > Wetlands > Peat | place... | reverse complement strand
GTGTGAAGCAGCCGGCGACCTGAAAATTGACATCGTGATGGGAGTAAACGAGCGGGTTGAAGCGGGTCCGGGAAATGGAACACTCTACAACAGTTTGCTGACGATCTCATCCGAGGCAAAGTTCGCGAATCATCGCAAACTGGTGCCCACCTATACGGAACGCCTGGTATGGGGTCGTGGCGACGGCCGTGCACTGAGCGCAATGAAGACGAAAAGCGCCCGCATCGGAGGATTGATCTGTTGGGAGCACTGGATGCCGCTCGCCCGAATGGCCATGCACAATTCCGGCGAACATATCCACGTCGCAGTGTGGCCCACAGTGCACGACCTTCATCAATTGTGCAGCCGGCACTATGCCTTTGAAGGGCGTTGCTTCGTTTTGGCCGTTGGCTTAATGATGCCCGCTCGGGATCTCCCGACGGAGTTGAAGAATGACGGCGAGATACAGAGGCAAACCGGAGATTGGCTGGAGCGTGGAGGCAGCGCGATAATCGGGCCCGACACTCGCTATGTTGTCGAACCCGTATTTGATCGCGAAGAGCTAATCGTTGCCGATCTCAACCTGAACGAAATTGACCAGGAGTTCATGACCTTCGATGCTTCCGGGCACTACTCGCGACCCGATGTGTTCACGTTCGAAACGAAATCAGAACAAGCTGCGCGTGCATAGCAGTCCGGAGGCAACACTAATCGGCTATCGTGCAATGACTGATACTTGCTTGAACTCAGAAGCTCGATTAAGAGCGCGTTAGCTATCTGAACGCTGCCCGCGCGGCTAAGTTTCTGTGACGTTGGATAAGTAGTAATTGGCCATCGGCTGAACGAAGAGCGCCTGGAGAAAACATGGATAAGTTGTCAATTCTGGTACAACTCGAAGCAAAACCCGGCAAGGAGCACGAAGTTGAACAGTTCCTAAAGTCGGCACTACCATTGGTGCAGGCTGAAACCGGAACCACAGCCTGGTACGCACTGAAGATGGGTCCATCGAAGTTCGGCATCTTCGACACATTCCCCGATGAAAACGGGCGCAATGCACACCTTGGTGGCGAAGTCGCGAAGGCCCTCTTCGCAAAGGCCGAGGACCTGTTCGCGAAACCGCCCGCGATCGAACAGCCGGAAATCTTGGCTTCAAAAGCACCGCGAGCCTAAGCAGAGTGATATGAGTTCACGTCTGGATGTGAACCCATTCTTATTGAGTGCGAACTCTTCGAACCGTTCCTCGTGACTCGCGCGTAAGGAGACGAAACTGTCGTTGCCGCTCATTTTGCCGCTTTTTCCTTCTTCTTCCATTTTGGCGCGCTCGCGCGAACGGGGGCTGAAGGAGCCCCTCGCTTTGAGTGGGACATGTAACTTCTTTCGCACGGCTGAATCTGATCGGCATGGGCAAGAACATGTTCCTGCTAACGCTGGTTCTGGCAGGCACAGTGGCTGCCAGTCAGGCGCATGGCAACTCCAATCACCTGAGCGGGCAGACTTCACAGTACCTGAAGCGGGCAGTTTCCCAACCCGTGGATTGGTATCCTTGGGGTGCCGGCGCTTTTCAACGGGCAAAACAGCTCAACCGCCCGATTCTATTGGACGTAGGGGCCGTTTGGTGTCCGTGGTGTATCCTCATGGATCGCGAGACGTACACCAACGCCTCGGCCGCTGATTACATCAATCAGCATTTCGTCGCGGTAAAAGTTGACTTTGATTCTGCTCCAGAACTGGTGGCGCAATTACAACGCGCACAGGCTGTGCTAAACCTTCCTGCAGGGTTGCCTCTCACCTCTTTCATCACTCCAGACGGAAAGCTGTACTTTGGCGGGGGATACCTGCCGTCCGAGCGCAAGGGTGACAAACCACCATTCAGAGAAGCAGCGGAAGAAGCTCTGACGCGCTATGCCGATCAAGGCAAAATCGAAGAATCATTCCAATTGGAGATTCCGAAGTGACCATAAAAAAGATTGCTCTGCTGCTCGGTTTGTTTCTGCTGGCGGTGCCTACTGTGTTCTCCATCGACAACTTGAAACTCAATGAGCACCTCGATTACGGAAGTGACAGCCTTGACGGCCCCCTTATTACTGGAACCGATACGCAATCGGGATTTGTTCCAGGCAAACCAAACTACGTGATCATGTACGGCGAAGGATGCTTTAACTCAAAGAGGCAGGCACGCCGGACGGTAGAACTGTACAACAAGTACCGCTCCCGGGTGCACTTTGTGGTCATCGATCTTGACGTTCAACGCTCGCCTGAACAGCAACAATTGGTCAAGGTGTACTACAAGGGCTACATCCCTCACGTCCTCGTTTTGAATGGACGCGGCGAACCCGTCTACAACCAATCTGGCGAGGTGGATTCGCGAGTGATTGAAGATCTTTTCAACGGATCTGCCAACCGGTGAGACGCGAGATTTCCATGCATTCGAGGGATGGGAGGACCGCTCGGGAACGTGCGACCGGAATTTGCCAGCAAACCCGGTTTGATTATTGGCGGATCCAGCGGTATCGGGAATGCCGCAGGAACACTTCAGCTTGAAAAACGGGCCGAAGCGGTCGTTATTGTGGGCAAGAACAAGAAGAAACTCCTGGCTGCCGAAGTGGAATTGGGTTCATTCGGACAGGTGATCACAAACAATACGTACGTCGCAGACACGGCACAGTTGGATCTTCTTCTCGCAGAAATCGACAGCAACTTCGCCGCTGTCGATCTGTTGGTCAACAGCGCCAGAGTTTTCCCAAACATTGATTTGAAGAAGGCCGCCTAGCGTATAGATCGATCAAAGAATCCCGGAAGGCCGAAGCGCTTCGCTTTGCAAAGAAGCTGTGGCTTTCTGCATCCTGATTTGGGGCGATTGCTGGCGGTCCTGAACAGCCTCACTTCGCCGGCTTCCCGTAAGCGCCGGGGAAGACCTCCGGGACCCGCTAACAAATCGACCGGACGCCGCCGGACGAGCCACCACAGGTGGCGGAATCTTAACATCAGCGCGATCGGCGGCTCAGCGTCGACACATCGTCGCGGAGAGCTTCACGCTTTGCGGCAAGGAATTCAAGCACAAGCCAGAGCAAGGGCCCATTGACCACGATATTGACGTGAAGGTCAAAGTGTATGAGAACGGGCGAGTGGCAGCAGACTCGAAAATGCTGAGGCTGCTGGAAGCGTTCTCGGAGCGTGAAATCGCGGAGGCAACCGGAGTGCATAGGTCTAGAATTCGGCTGTTGCGGCACGGCGGGAGTGTGACAGAGAAGACGTACCGGAGACTAACAAGCTTTCTAAAGAGAGCACGTCGAATCGATCGCAGGCAACGAAAACTAAACATGTGTAATACCGCGTTCCACGCCATCCCTAATAGATCAACTTGGACGCGAGTGGGGGCGGACAGATCTGGGTACCATTCGTTCCGTATCGCCTTGTACGTGTTTTTTACGAGGGCCGAAACCGCCTCGAACTCTGCCATTTGTTTAATCTCCAATTGTGCTGTCTCTTTATGTACTGATCAGTTAGTAGGATTGCCGTTTGGTTACGAGGTGGGACACTTTTCCCCTCATATATAGCTACAGCGTCTCTAATCACCCGCTCTGCCGCACCGCACTTTGGGTCGCCCTGCAGTTGCAGGAGACTTGGGAATACGGCGATCAGTCCCATCGATTCTTGATCTTCGATCGGGACGCCAAGTTCAGTGCCAATGTTCTCTCGACCGTAAAGGTGATGGGTAGCCAACCGATTCGCACCGCATTCCGAAGTCCCTGGCAGAACGGAATTGCCGAGCGTTGGGTTGGCAGCGTACGTCGAGATCTCCTGGATCATGTGATCGTGCTGAATCGGAGACATCTGAGACGATTGCTGAATGAGTACGTTCGTTATTACCACGAGGACCGGACTCATCTCGGACTTGGGAAGGACACTCCCGGTGGTCGCGTTGCGGCATCCATGCCGTCTTATCGCCACAAGGTCATCTCGTTGCCGCGACTCGGTGGGCTGCATCACCGCTACACAGTCGCGGCCTGACCATTTCCAGCTCCGAACCAGATCCGTTCGCTGACAGGATTGGAGGTGAGATTCGCGCCTGGATCTTGGCAGACGGCATCCCTCGCTCGTTTCGGGATGATCATCGCGGTCGAAGACCACGCCATGCCAGGCGCTGCAGTCCGATGAAAGGGCATCCTGCATCCACGACTCGGCGGCGCATAGTTCTGATGAACTACAGGCCTTGGGGAACTAAAGAGGCCGCTCTTAGTTATGGCGAGGCACAACGGACCATATGCTAGTAAAGGCGATCGTCGGCAGACGATTTGATTGGGGAAAGAAACACTCCCCGCAAGATCCGCTGCCGTAGCCTTGACAGTCGCGGCGGACACACAAACCTGCGGATTGAGGTATTCGGGCCAAAGCTAGTCGTTGCAGAGTTCGCCTCGCGATCGAGTTCTTGGCAAGCCATAGGAAAAGCTGCCTGTCACCGACACGCCCCCGCGGATGCGATGAGGCTGTCCCGTCCTTGCCTGACGAGCTACTGCGCATCCTGAACCCAATGAAAACCCTGGCTGTTTAGCGGAAGCTTGGACTCGTCTTCCCGGTGCAACTTGATGGTCACAGGCTGTCGCTGCACTTTGCCGGTAAGAAAAAGGGAGCCGGGCGGTGAGTTGTCATAGGAAAATTCAGCGATCCAGCCGGGATCGTCGACGCGTGTCAAGCTAAAGCCATTCCTTGGTGAATTCGAATGCACATGCAAATACTGCAACGAGCCGGTCATTCCCTGTATCACAGCATCTTCCTGCGATTCGACGATCAATCGCTGCCAGCGGAGTGAATCGTTGAGCAACGGAGGCCTGGGCTGGGCATCGAGGTTGAAATCGTCCACCGACCAGATACCGTACAAGGGGGTATTTTTTTCTGCCTGCTTTTGGGTGGTGAGGCGATTGCCGTGGTACAGGTCGTGAGTCAACAACACAACGCCAAATGCGATTTGCAAGGCGACGAACGCACGATTGAGCCAAACCCGCCGCACCAGCGGTTTGGCGGGCGCCAGCCGGGCGGTGCGATTCAGCACGAAGAAGTCCACCAGTCGCAACAAATCCGGCAGGAAAATGATGATGGCTATCAGGATCAGATGAATGGAGGCCAGTTTGACCGGAACGTCGTAACCCAGATTCAACATGAGAACGTTGGTCATGACGGCGGCAGCCATGAGCGCGCCCACCGTGGCGAGCCGAGGGACAACCAGCAGCATGCCGGCAGCCAGCTCGGTAACTCCGCCAAAGACGCTGTAGCTCCGGGAAGCGCCCATGAACGTCCACAGCAGGTTGGTGGGAGAAGAGTCACCGTAGGTTCCCAGCAGCTTGGAAAGCGTTGGCGGCGGAAATTGATGGGGGGAAATCTTGATCGCGCCATAAGCAATCATGGCGCAGGCCAGACAAAGCCGCAGGTAGACGAGGAACCAGCGGTGCAGCCACTCGTAGTTCAGCCGACGGCGATCCAGCAGTGACCAGATTACGGTTGCCAGCAGGGCCACGGCGAAAAACACCAGCACTTCGACGTACTCAAAGGTGGTGTCTTTGCTTCTGGCGGGGGTGTTCAGGTAGTCGGTGGCGAAATCATGGGACAAGTGCAGCACATGAGCGCTGACAAAGCGGACGGATAGGGCACAGGCGGAGTTGTAGAGCGCGAGGATTTGCGAGAACGGCGGAAATGCCAGGAGGTAGAGAGGGATGTAGAGGTTGTACAAGGAGAAGTACACGAAGGCAAAACGGAAAGCTATCTTCGTCGCGGCGTTCCATGGCGGCGACGCAGGTGCCGACGCCGCGTCCCCAACGCTGGTGTCGGAATGATCGACTGCACGCATTTCTGGCTGCATGGAAACCACTCACCCTACCCTCGGCTGATCGATGGAGATCACAGTATTCTCGTTCGCTTGCTGATCAGGCGCGATTCTTGATCGCCGAGAACGACGAGTATATCCGAAAGATTTTCACGACGGCGCAGAATTCTGCCTTCGCTGGTGGGGGGGCGGAGCATTCGGTCGCGCCCCGCGAAGGATCTCAGCGGCACTGAGCAATGGCACACGGACTTCCTTTTTGACCTCGACAACGGCACTACAGTACGTCCCACGCTCGGGATGGGAGGGAGATTCACGCCTGCGCCACGGCAGTGGAGACTTCCCAACTGGTTTCCGGAAGCTCACAGTGGTCGAAGACCACGCCATGTAATACGCTGCCGTTCAAGAAAAGGTCTTCTTGCATCGAAAACTCGGCGACGTTTAGTTTTGATGAACCACAGGAGAAACAGATAGGCCGCACCTACGGAGCCCAGCGCCAGTCCTCGACCCCACCAGGCACACCGCTGAAAACTGAAAACCGGGGCCCTTGAGCCCTGGCTTTTCTAAGTGTGTGGAGAAACTAAAGGCAAGATTCAATCGGATTAGAATCGCTTGCGCCACAGCACAGCAGCTAAACCAACAAACCCCGAAAGAAATAAAGCCGGGTCATTGGGCTCAGGAATCGTGCTGCTGCCGCCCAGAACCGTGAACGACTCCCCAGGAATGGTGCCCACTGAATTCTCCGAAGCCCCAGCGGGTTCGGCATGGGTTCCGCCGGAGTTCTCGTCCCAGTAAACTGGGTCGCCGCTGGGTACGCTGGCATTCTGCAGGTTCAGCCAGTAGCTGCCGGCATTGAGTGTCGGACCGGAGAACGAGGTGTTCTCGGTGCAGACGTTGAAGCCGAACCCGTTGCCGACGCAGCCGGTCTGCGTGAAGTTGACAGTCTGATCGTAATAGCTGGTGCCACCGTTCTCACCCGAGGTGATGGACAGTTCAGCCGAGGTCAGAGTGTCGCCCGGGAACAGCCACATTCCGAAGCTGGCGCCGGTGATATTAGTGCCGCTGCTGGGCACGTAAAAGGAATCGCTAACAACAAATCCAAAATTGACGGTCCACGCGTCGGTATTGCCGTTGGTTGGGCCGTTGCTATAGACGACCTGTGCCATGGCGGGGACAGCCGCCAACATCAGGCCCAGTGCGAGAAGTGAGAGCGAAGCAAAACGCAGCTTCATGTTGAGCCACCCTCTCAAGCAAACCTTGGCTGGCATTTGACACCCAACAAATTCCAAAGTCAATGCCGTTTTTCTGTACTACGCAGTATTCCGCCCAGGAGCGGGATCAAAAGGCGAAACTGTCCCACCCTGAGGTCAGAACAGCTTGCGGCGCAGCACGGCAGCTAAACCAACAAACCCTGAAACAAATAAAGCCGGGTCATTGGGCTCAGGAATCGTGCTGCTGCCCAGAACCGTGAATGATTCCGAAGGAATCGTGCCCACGAAGTTCTCCGAAGCCATAGACGGACCGGAGTTCTCATCCCAGTAAACCGGCTCGCCGTTAGGTACGCTGGCGTTCTGCAGGTTCAGCCAGTAGGTGCCGGCGTTAAGAGTCGGGCCATTGAAGGTCGTCGTCTCGGTGCAGACGTTGTAACCAAAGTCGTTCATGACGCAGCCGCTCTGACTGAAGCGCACGGTCTGATCGAAGTAGCTGGTGCCGCCGTTTTCGCTCGAGGTGATGGAGAGTTCGGCCGAGGTCAGAGTGTCGCTAGTCGAGCATTCCGCGCAAGGACCCGGGTACCCCGTCGGGGACAGCCACATCGCGAAGGTGGCACCGGAAATGGTGGTGCCGTTAGCCACGTTAAAGGTGTCGCTAACGATAAACCCGTAGTTGATGGTCCAAGCATCGGTGTTGCCGTTGGTTGGGCCATTGCTATAGACCACCTGTGCCATGGCGGGGACAGCCGCCAACATCAGGCCCAGTGCGAGAAGTGAGAGCGAAGCAAAACGCAGCTTCATGTTGAGCCACCCTCTCAAGCAAACCTTGGCTGGCATTCGACACCCAACAAATTCCAAAGTCAATGCCGTTTTTCTGCACCACATTATTCCGCTCGGGAGCGGGATCAAAAGGCGAAACTGCCCCACCCTGAGGTCAGAACAGCTTGCGGCGCAGCACGGCAGCTAAACCAACAAACCCTGAAACAAATAAAGCCGGGTCACTGGGCTCAGGAATCGTGCTGCTGCTGCTGCTGCCCAGAACCGTGAACGATTCCGAAGGAAGCGTGCCAACAGCGTTCGGCCCGGGCTCTATCGTACCGCAGCAATGAAAGGCTTGAGATGGTCCAGAGTTCTCATCCCAGTAAACCGGGTCGCCGCTGGGAACGCTGCCATTCTGCAGGGTCAGCCAGTAGGTGCCGTTATTCAGGGTCGGGCCGTTGAAGCTCGTCGCCTCGGTGCAGACGTTGAAGCCAAAGTCGTTGCCGATGCAGCCGCTCTGCGTGAAGTTCACCGTCTGATCGAAGTAGCTGGTTCCGCCGAACGGGCCTGAGGTGATAGATAGCCGTGCCGAGGTCAGAGTGTCGCCCGGGAATAGCCACATGGCGAAGTCAGCGCCAGTGATGGTGGTGCTGCTGTTAGTCACGTTGAAGGTGTCGCTGACTATAGCGCCGAAGTTGATGGCCCACGCGTCGGTATTGCCGTTGGTTGGGCCGTTGCTATAGACGACTTGTGCCATGGCGGGGACAGCCGCCAACATCAGGCCCAGTGCGAGAAGTGAGAGCGAAGCAAAACGCAGCTTCATGTTGAGCCACTCTCTCACGCTATGACCCCACTACCGTGATCTGGTTTCCGCCGTTTAGCAATCGCTGCTCCGCTATGTATCACAAATTGCCGAGAGGAGCAACAAAATTTCGCAGGAATGACCCGTGTGCTCTCGTTATAGTTACCAGATTAGCAACACAGCGCGGATCTTGGTTAAATCTTGCAGTTACTGGCGCCCCAACACCAACCTTGCCGTTCTCATGATTATGGGCACTGATCGTAAGTCGTCGCTTGTTGAATCCAGGGAAATTCGCTTGGCAAAGTGCGGCCCCAAGAACAAAGCGCCTCACGTTCATCCATGATACGGGAGCTTGCCATCGGCGGCGCAGACGCAGGATATTCAACACTGGGATGCAGTCAACCCGAGTATTCCTGATATATATTTGGTGATCGTGCCTCGTCCGGTTGCGACCTGCGCCGGACGGGCGGAGAAGACGAGCATCTCTGCGCTGTTGCGGCGAAATGGTAAGCAGGACAACCTGTTGGAGATCCATGCAAGGGATTGGACCGGAGATGAACCATCCAGCCGCAGCTTTGCCGGCCAACGAAGCCGACCCCACCGGGCGTCAACGACAAGCATCCCCAAGTAGGTGGGCCGCCCACACGGTTTGGATCCTGCTTGCGATCCTGGTCTTTGCTCCGACGATCTACTGGCTTTGGCAGCGCTGGACCATGGATGTCTGGCATAACGTGCACGGGATGTTCATCCCCTTTGTCGTCGCCTATTTCATCTACAGGGAACTGCGGTCGGATCCAATTGCAGATACAGAGCAATCCGCGTGGGGCTTTCTGTTCCTCATTGCCGGCCTGGGGATGATTGTGTTGGACAGCGCTATTCGAACGCAGTTGCTTTCGGCCTTCGGCATGGTCGTTTGTCTGCCTGGTCTCTCATTACTGCTTTTGGGCAGCCGCCGTACTCGGGCGCTGGCCTTTGTCTGGGTATTATCCCTTTTCATGCTTCCCATCCCCGCCGCATTCGTCGAAGGGTTCCTTCTGTTGCTGAGGAGAATCACTGCCGCAGGGGCGGAGCAGGTCATCGCGCTGTCTGGCGTGCCCGTCGCGCGTGAAGACACCATGCTCTTTCTGCCTAAGGCCAATCTGTCTATCACGGACGGATGCAGCGGCTTTTCCGTGCTCTATGCCTCCTTCACGCTGGCGCTGGTCCTCGCCTACATGAACTCCTCATGGCCGCGGCGCGTGGTCACACTGGGGGTGGCTTTCCCCATTGCAATGGCCTGCAATGCCTTGCGCTGCGCGCTGCTTGGGCTGCTTGTGCAGCGCTGGGGAGGCCGCATCATGGATACTGTTCTGCATCCGGCGTCAGGTATGCTCACGTTCGCCGCTGCGGCTGCCCTGGTGACCTATGTGGGCACGGCGGAAATGCGGAGACCTGCAACATGACTCGGGTGTCCCTGCGATACCTTTATCCCTTATCGGCCTGCTTGCTCCTGGCGGTAATCCCGGTGGTGGTGCACTCCTATCTCCGAGTTGAAGTCGACGACTGCAAGGCCGCGGGAGCTTTCATGCCGGAATCCGCGCAGGCATCGCATTCCGGCGGAAAGCGTGACGCCTGGATGCGAGAGCGATTCCAGAGCTCTCAATGGCAAGAAGGCAGCTTTTTCAAAGACGGGCTGCGCTTTGACTTCAGCATAATCCGTTCCTACGATGCCAAGCGGCTATACCATCTTCCCGAGAACTCCCTGGTGGAACACGTCTTCGCCGTGAAGAGCCGTGAGATCGAGTGGGTGCGGGCAGATTCCGGCCCTCTGCCGATTCATCGCGCTTACTACGGGGACATGGATCCGGCGATTCTGGTTGCTTATCTGCTGGTGTATCGCTCATCTCCAGTAGCCAGCCCCTATTGGCCGCAGCTACGTGCGGCGCCCGTCGAACTCTTTAGCGGCCGCTGTCCCATGACTCTTTTTTTGATCCAGGCGCGTGGATCGCCTCGCCGCCTTCGGGAAATGGAAGAGGTACAGCGCGAGTGGCTGCTCTCTTCCTGGAAAAAGTACCGCTCCGCCTGCATATATTGAACTCTATTTTCGCTTGCGAAAACTTAAGAACTCAGATAACGTACGGCAACACTCTTACAGCCTTGCGTCGGGATGGGTAAAAGATTACTTGCGATATCTTCTCCGACGGACTTGTATGCGACCACCAGCCGATCGTCATCGTTGATAAAGGTTCAACAGTCACGATAGGCACGCGTAATCCGTGATCTGAAATGGCGGTGCGCAACTGCGTGCACCGTGAAGAGACCTCGCATCGAGGGCGGTTTTAACCGATCACAATAGGACAGCCCATGTCGAACCGGGCACTTGCATTGAGACAGCTTCTCTCGGGCCATAAGACGGCGAGATGCGCGGGCGCGCACAACGCCGCCGGAGCGCGGCTAGCCCAACAAGTCGGATTTGATGCCATTTGGTCAAGCAGCTTCGAAATATCTGCCAGTTACTGCGTGCCCGATGCGAGCATCCTTTCGATGTTTGATTATCTTCATGTTGCTCAATCGATAAGTGAGTCTATTTCGATTCCGGTGATCGCAGACTGCGACACGGGTTATGGAAATACCGCAAACGTAGCATATGCGGTTAAGAAATTTGAGGCAGCGGGAGTGGCCGCAATTTCGATTGAGGACCAGGTTTTTCCAAAAACGAATAGCCTCATTAGCGGAGCAAAAAAACTGGTCTCCATTTCCGAGTTCACTAACAAGATTCGAGCTGCTAAACAAGCCCAGGAAAATTCCGATTTTGTTGTAATCGCCAGAGTCGAAGCTTTGATCGCAGGCGCTGGACAGCAAGAAGCTCAGCTTCGAGCGACGGCATACGCCGATGCCGGAGCTGATGCGATCCTAATCCATTGGAATCAATTCTCGCCGGAGCCCATAACCCAGTTTCTGCAGGAATGGAAGCATGTGGTACCGGTTATAGTTATACCCACAACATACTACGAGCTCTCTTTGCAAGAATTGTCAGGATTGGGCGCCAGCATGGTGATCTACGCTAATCAGGGAATAAGAAGCGCCCTGCGCGCGATGGAGGAGGTCTTTAAGGCCATTCTTGACGATGGTACCACCGCTAGAATTGAGCATTCGTTGTGGCCTACCACCCGTGTTCTTGAAGATTTCCAGGGTACACCGAACGGAGATGGCAGTTCGATGAAGACGTTATCTACTCGGACCCAAGCAATCGGGGCCCACCGGCGCAAGAACTGATGGCGGGAGGCTAGCTATTGGCAGGAGCTGATTTTTGCGAGCTTATGTCCGCGCTGGAGTATAACTTCTTTACCGGGGTTCCTGATTCGACTCTAGCAACTGCGTTGAAGGTGCTAGAAAGTGACCCGCGGTACCTATATGTACCCTCTGTCCGTGAGGACAATGCTGTTGGCGTGGCAGTTGGGGCGTACCTGGGAGGTAGAAACCCTGTTGTATTCATGCAGAACTCCGGGTTGGGACACTGCCTGAACGCCTTGACGTCACTGGTCTCTCTTTACAAGATTCCTTTGCTTCTTGTTGTTGGGTGGCGGGGGGCGGATGAATTCGACGCTCCGGAGCACATTTTGATGGGATCTGCTTCGCCTGCCTTATTGACTGCCGTGGGTATTCCATTTTGGATCCCCAAGCGAGACGACATAGGTACGACATTAGGCGCCGCCTCCCTTAGGAGCAGATCGGAGAGTTCTCCGGTGGCGCTGCTGATTCGCGAAAGGGTAATAGATTGATTGAGGCCGATGTTTTCCGCACTTTTATGAACACCTCGACGAATGAAGCTGTCGTGGTGGCTAATGGGTATCTGAGTAGACAGGCGTTCTGGTGTAGAGACTTGACTACCAATTTCTATATGGTCGGGTCGATGGGACTCGCTTTGTCCATCGGGCTGGGAGTGGCACTCGCGCAACCGCGTCGCCGCGTCGTGGTTCTCGATGGGGATGGGAATCTCCTGATGTCATTAGGGGTCCTTGCGATGGCTGGACACATGGCTCCGCCAAACCTGATGCACATAGTAATCGACAATCAACAGTATGCGTCGACAGGAGGACAAGCCAGTTCTTCAAGGTCGGTCAAAATGCCAATGCTTGCGTTGGCGGCAGGATATCGCATCGCCTTGGAAGCTAGTGACCAGGCCCAACTTTTAAAAGCACTTGAACAAATGCGCGCCATCGATGGGCCGTCTTTTCTTCGCGTCCTGGTGAGTGCCGGAGTAGAAGTTGCTCCTCGGGTTCCCCGGTCACCCGAGGAGAATGCCCGCACATTTAAGAAATCGATAGCAGAGGACAAGACATAGCGATGCAGCCGTTCATCAATACAAGCACCCAGTCGATGGCCATATACGCCTCTAAAGCCATCTCTGGACGGGCCAAGTCAGACCCAGCGATAGCGAATCTTGCCATCGGCGAACCTGACTTTGGTCCTCCAGAGCACCTTGCAGACACGATCGCCGCCCATAACTTGACATATGGATCGTTCGTGCATGCGGTCAAGGAATACGAACAGTCGCGAGGCTTACGAGAACTGCGGTGCGCAATTTCTCAGTGGTACCTCAGTAGATACAATTACCGGGTAGATCCTGACACCGAACTCCTGATAACCCATGGTGGTGTCGAAGCGATTGCCTTGGCGATTCTTTGCACCTCCGACCCGGGCGATACCATCCTGGTGACCGACCCGACATATATGCTTTATGGACGATCGGTCCAGACATTAGCGCGAGTCCCTGCCCCACTAATTAGAAAACCTGACTCTGAGTATCTCGGTATGTTAGATAACACCGAACAGATGTCAGACACACAGTTAGAGCGAGCGAGAGCATTAATCGTAAATTCTCCCGAAAATCCCACCGGCTATGTATTAGACAGAGAGGAGTGGCAAGCACTGTCGATGTTCGCTGAGGCCCGCAATCTCTGGATCGTGCATGATGAAGTATACGACACCATGGCATTTGCTCGACCGCACCGACCCGCACGATGTGTAGAGGGCCTCCAGGACCGGAGCATTTTGGTGAATAGCTTTTCTAAGAAATTCGGCGTTCCCGGACTCCGCATCGGCTGGCTGTGCGCCAAGCCTGAATTGATATCACTCGCGGCGAAACTGCACGACTACCTTTACCTGGGCGTCAATGTTCTCTTTGAACATGTTGCTTTAACGCTGATTGGGGCCGATTTGTCAATTCCTTGGTTGGAAACCCAGACAGAGATGTTAAGAAAAAGGGTAGAGAAGCTTATAGAGTCATTGACGCCCGAGGAGGGATTCTTTTGGGACAGGCGGCCACTTGGGGGAATGTTTGCGTTCCCTAATATTACAGATTTGACTCGCATGATTCCTCAATCCTACTTAGAACGCCATCGTCATCGCGGGGATTCGGTAGCCGAGTTCCTGCTGGAGCAACAAAAAGTGGCCGTCATCCCTGGTTCAATCTATGGGTCGCAAGGAAACGACTGCATTCGCCTTGTATTGTGCTGCGGAGAGACGATGCTTGAAACCGCCACTAATCGATTGAAAGCTACCGCTAGTCAGTCGTCGCGGTAGTGTTTCGCCTCTGAAAGTACTCCGGGAGGATTTTTGCGAAAGTATCCATATCAGTCGTGTTTCACGTAACTACCGTCTGATGGAGCACTGAAAATCCGGTGCACAATGTCCCGCGCGCGAAGCAAATCATCTTTGTTATCGATTTCCACCCAGGGGCGCCCAGCCGTACTGACTAGAAATGAGGGATAGTGCCGGAACAAATCATTGAAGATCTGATACAGCCTCATTGGTCCATCGTATGATTCTTTCTCCAAATGGCCCACTACATACTCCCGTGCACGGTTACTCAGTTTAACAAGACACACAAACTCTCCTTCCGAACTCCCGGCGCTTGCTTTGGCAAGGTCACCGTGCTCGGAGAACACAAGCTTCGTTGCGCGATCTTCGTCTCCAATGACTCTGGTGTCGATCCTTGCACTCTGTCCCGTTGGATCCATGGCGACACAGACGTCGCCCGGGTGCATAGCTACCTCCCTGATAATGCCGGGCGACGCAATGATGTCACCTTCATAGTAGACGACGTCATCGGATCGACTGCTTAGAGCAAGATATGCGCTCCAGTCCAGGTTTCGAGATGCATAACAGTTGTTATTAATAATTGACAACGCCAACGCGCAGTAGTTTGTGAGGAGATGATTGGCAATCCGGCTTCCGCCGTGACCGATTACAAATGAAAAAGTGTTAAGTCCCGCGAGGGCGAAGGTCTTCATCTGGACATCAATCATGCGCAGGCTACCCACTCTAAGCAGCGCCTTGTGGTCCACTTTTGTAAGTGGTAGCAAGCGGGAACTCGTACCTGCCATGAGACACGCGATATACATCGCTATAAATACTCCAGGTATGCCGTTGGTCAGCCTTGTAAAGAGCGGTCGACTGTATGGCCCGGACAAAAGACTGAGGCCGCGTTGCGATAGATCTTCTCCGGACTTTCTACAATACCAGTAACTCACATCTCGACCAGTGTACCACTAGCGGTGAGCGCTTTCTGCAATGGCGGGCTCACCGGTGACTCGACCTTAGAGTGCGTCATCGCCATTCTAACAACCGCTCTGACAGCTGGCGCATGGTATCGAAATTGACCTGTGGTCACTTGGGAGGCGGAGCTGAGGCGGATGGCGTTTAGGAAGCCGCGCTTGACAATCCGGCGTAGCGGCCTGGGAAAAGTGCTAGACTTTCTGTGACCACCAGCGTCTCGAGGCCATCGACTCAGACGACGCGGAATATATCACAGATGAAGTGGCATCCATTTCGCATTCCAAAAGAGCAAATCGATTCGTTTCGCAAGCGCGGCTATGTCTATTTTCCACACTTCTTCCCGGCTGAGCTCGTTAGCGGTCTAAGGGAGATGTCCGACAAAATGAGCTCGCAAGCATTTTCGATCCTCGAATCTTCTCGAGCCGCCGGCGTGTCACTTTCGGATAGGGCCAAAACCGGCTCGGTGGAACTCATCGTAGTCCCCGAAGAGAGCTCTCCAACACAGGTGTGCAGATATGAATTCATGATCGGGAGTGACTCTAAGTTCAAGGAGTTTGTCAGAGATTGCCTAGGGAGTGCAGTTTCAGAACTCGTGGGCGAAAGCGTATCGCCATTCAAAGACAAAACCAACGAAAAGCTACCAGGAGGAGGAGCCTTTGGGCCTCATCAGGATTTTGCTGCCTACCGGGCGTTCAAACCCCGTTACCATGCCACCGCACTGCTTACTATTGATCCAGCAACCATCCCTAACGGTTGTGTGCAGTTCGCTACAAACTTCCATGAGCTCATAGCGGCCAAACCCACGTTTGTTCTGGACACAATCGAAGGTAAAGCGTTACTGCATTACAACCATGGGGGCCCGCATCACGGGGACATCAGGGCCGACATCACCGCAGAACTCAGGTGGCAGTCTTTGCAGACCAGGCCTGTCGATTTGGTTGTCTTTGATTCGTTCGCCCCTCATTACTCTAGTGCTAACACGAGTACGAAGTCTCGCAGAGCCATATTCGTAACCTTTAACCGAGCTTCGGACGGGTCATTGTACGACGAGTATTACGTCGACAAGCGCTTGAACTATGATGATCCCAAGTTTCACATCTCTACGCCGACGTCTCATCGGAGTATTGCAGGAGTGCCGTTCGATAAGTCAGTTCACGACTAGCGGCGAACTGACTGCAACCCGAAAACAGCCGAATGCTAACCAGTGTGGGCACAGAGTAGCAACTATTTCATCTTCCAGTCGGTGCCTAACAGAGCGCGAGACGCCACGTATAGCGACGATGATTGAGGGAGCGCTTTCAAGGGTAATTCCGGTCAGCCCTGAGCGACCGCAGCTTGTACTATAGCGAGATCGACATGTCATCAGCGCCAGAAAAGCGGCTTCGCGGAAGATCTTCTGCTTGCGGAGAGCCGACAGTCGATGCCTTAAGGCAATCATATGGAGCCAAGGAATTGTCGGACAGGGCAGATTCGTATGTCTCTCGCTTCATTTACCGACCGGTGTCGTTTTATTTGACAATCCCTTTTATCTGGACGGGGTGCTCGGCGAACCAGGTAACGATGTTACGGTTAGTTCTCGCATTGCTCAGCGCAGTTCTTGTCGCCACTAAGTGTCGGAGTCTAGTCTTGTTCGGGAGCTCGCTATATGCCCTCTGTGTGTTGCTGGACTACGTCGATGGAAACCTTGCCCGCCTGTACGGCACCGCCAGCGAATTCGGTGAGCTTTTGGAAGAGCTTGCTGACCAAGTGGGGCCAGCACTCTTTCCGCTTGCCATCGGCGTCGGCCTGTACTTCAAGCCCGACCGCTTAATGCGTTTGGTCGGTCCCGTCGCTCCGGTCTGGGCGCTGCTCGTAGGCGCGCTCACCTCGATCGCCTACAGCCTGGGTGCAACGGCTGTCCTCTACATTCGAGTCATACAGGCCGAATCCCCTAGTCGGGAGAACACTGCGCCCCGGCTGCCCGTTCCGGGCGGTCATTCTAATCGGTCGCGCGTTCTACGGAGGGCTCTTCACTTGGGCAGACTGTGCATCACCGAGGGCATGTACCTTGCGATTGTCTTCGGCATTGTTCTGGCCGCCGCGCTCGACTTCTTGAGTATTTACCTAGTCGCACGCGGCATACGAAATCTCAGGTTCCTTTTTTTAGCGATCCGGCTACTAGTAGCACGTCTCTCGGAAGTTCGGGCTGGCGCTTGCCACTAGCGCAACCCTCCGCAAGAAATCCTCCTCACGCCGCTCAGACAGGATGGCTTACCTGCTGATTCACTGCAAAATAATTTCGAACTTGCTGCAACGTAATTCAAACACTACTGCAACTGAATTCCGACAATTACACACAGGCGAACCGCTGAGGTGCGCTTGCACTGTGTATAATCCCCACTCTGGTGACTTGACCCGTGCTCCACTCGTCAACACCGTTGCGTCCGATCCCGACGGCAATTCATAAGGAAGTCGATCCGGCGCTGCGCGGATGGGCAGCCAACCTGCTGGCGCGAGCGCTGCCCTGGGGCCGTCTTCCGCCAAAAGGAGCACCCCCTCCACGCCGCTTGATGGTAAGTTAGCTTCCAACCGGAATAGCTGGTGGCGCTCATCGGGTGATCCGTCCCGGTCGTGCTCCCATCCTCAGCTTCCCGGTTATCCACAAGACAGGAAGGTCACGGACGCAGATGACGGACGGTGCATTTCGTTGGGAGCTCATTGATCATCGCTTAGTGGGATTGAAGCTGACGAATCTGGCGGAGGAAATGCACGAGAGCATACGCGCTGAGATTGGGCAAATCCAACTCGATAACGTTGGCAACAGTAACAGCCAGACAGTTTCATCACAGATGATCGCGATGCATCTACGCCGTGCTGACGAATGGATTGAAAAAATCTACAGCGCCTACTGTGAAGTTTGGGAGAAGCAGGGGCACCAAAAGACTGCTGCTTTCATTCGGGCAGTTTCCAGCCATGCGATCCCAACAATTATTTCTGCGCGCACGAATGCCGTAGTAGCTGACTTATCCACTCGGCGGGCGCGAACAGGTTCCCAAATAGAGCCACATAACGCTCGGATGGAAAGCTTCAAGCAGTCAATGAGCCGTTTGGCAGCTCGCTGGGCCAGAAAACTTGAAATTGAAGCAAAAGAGTGCGGACACGCAGAGAGCGCTGCGCGAAGGAACGCCCAGCGCGAACACGATGTGCGAGAGACAAATCAAGCTGTGCACGAAGCGCCAAAGTCGGAAATGACGACAACAGGTCGGAGTGCAATGGCTGCGGCAAAGCTGCCGGCAGCGCATGTTGCCAACGATTCTCCTAATTGGGCCCGGCTAAATGAAGGTTTTGGGGATCTGGCTACTGAGGAGCGGACAGTATCACCTCGTGTGCCCGGCCTGATTGCTTCAGTGCTGCCCGACAGGGACCCCGACGCGGATGTTGCCAAATGGGCAACCCACCAGACTCCATCAGCAAGCCTTAAGGGGCGATTCGACTTATTGGCTACCCACGCGGGAGCCGCTCTTGGTGCAGTACCTCGGGGCGCTATGCCAATCGACTATTGGCTCCATCGATTGCGCCAGTTCCTCTCAGACAGACAGAACAAGTGGCTTCACGAGTTCATCTCCACGAACGATCTTACGGCGACCGTTGGGGAACACCCGATTATCGATTTCGTTTGTGAAGCTTCAGCGCTTTTCTGCACACACTTAGAAAAAGAAGCGATTGAAAGGACTTACGCTCAAGAAAAGGAATTAGAGGCCCGCCACCACGAATGGATCACCTCCAATTTCGTCTCCGTCTCAGCTCCTAGTGGAAGCACACACAGAAGCTGGGTGGGACTGGTAGCTCGTACCGCGCACATTCCAATTCCAATTGAGTTCTTGTCTTGCCAACTCGACGGCGCACCAGCCCCACGGGGACACACGGTCTGCTCTTCCCCGAGTTTATTCCTCAATAACATCGCTAACACACACAGCCTGAAATGGTGGATAACGGAGAGGGGCCTTTGGATGGCACGACAGCCCCCAAGCGGCGTTTCTTGCGTGGACAGATACGGTTCGCTTACCGACCTAAAGAAGACTGAGCGTCCGCTCGATCCTGTAGAGATCAAGCAGGCAGGAGTTGAAAGCAAAACACCTAATGCCGAGACTGGCCCACGCCAGCAACCGCCACCCGCAGCAGATGCGCGCAAGGTTGCCATTGGAGTTGCTCAAGTGTCGCTGGCCGACCTCAACGTACCTGTGGGCACAAGTCTGAAGCACGCGAAACGTGCCTTGCTCAAGCTTGGCGCACCGGCCCGCAAGTTGAAAGATCCTCGTATTTTGGAGGCTGCAGACTACAAGATTAAAAACCCAAAATGCAGTTACCAAAAAGTGTCGATCAAGTTCTTCGAGACACCTGGGCGGGCAGACAGCATTCGATCCTGGGTCAACAAACGCAAGTCGTCGGACAGTGGGGAGTGAGCCGCTATACCAAGGCTGCTCCCGGTGGCCATCCTATCCTCCTAGATGACGGCTATCATCTCTGTGCGCGCTGCGGCACGATTCTCTGCACCGACAGTAGAGTCGTGGTGGTGTACCGAGCTCCGTGGTGGGGAATTTACGCACACCTCCAAGGTTCAGACTGCCCCGCCAAGGCGGTTTCGGGGTGGCGAGCGGTAGAGCTTGCCTTGGATATGCGGGAATCGAATGTCCCCACGCCAAGAGACGCCTGTGCTGTCAGCGTCAACGGGTTCACGTTGCCTTTTGTTTCCTTGCTTGACGACGAGCATTGCAAGGCCGAGCTGGCTGCCGTGACCGTCTCGCCTAAAGAGTTCTTGCCAACCGAGTCAACTTTTTCCGAGGGGAACAGCGATGGTGATAACCTTCGGCTTAGTGTCGTTGAGAAGCGGGGCGGCCAGCAAGATTGGGGATTGTGGCAAGACTGGGAAGTGGGCGTTGTTGCCGCGGCAGCTGTGCGCGGCAGGTTGGCAGAGATAACTCGCGATGTCCTCAGGCAAGAGCGGGCATCTTTGCACGTGAAACGCGGAGATTCATGGTCCGGTGTGACCTTGTCCGAAAAGGATGAGCGGCCTATGCGCACGATAGCTTACTTGGCCGGGGTCGGACCAACGAGGTTATGCTTTCCTCGGAGCAGGGCTGAGACCCAACAGCGCAAGTCTAGGAGGCAAAAACTACCGTCGCGAGGTGCGTTGAGCCATGCCTCAACCAGAGATGCGATTGGCAAATCTGGTGAGTTTGCCTTGTATTCCCAGCAAAAGCTCACTGACGGAAGGCGCCTTCTCAGCTTCGAGGGATTGGCTCTGGACGAGTTCAGCTTTTATCGGCTTAGCGGCTCTAAGCCTCGACCCACCTCTCTACCCTTTGACAGCGTGCGGTGCCCGGAAATGTTCGACTGGTCACATGACGGTGTACCGAAGGGGCTTGTGGAGCATTGGAGGGGTAATCCCAAAACCTCTCCCTACGGGCCAGTAGCCCGATTGAAACCTGCTTTCTTGGCCGCCCTGCGGAACTCGAAATAATAAGCCGCGTTAATTCCGGAGCGGAACGAAAACGCCGTTTTACTTCCGTTGCGGAACGAAATGCCCCTCTTTGTACCGCTTCCCATAAGTGTTGAGCATCACTACAGCCACGCGACCCCAGTACTAGTGCGCCCCGTGTCGAATGGCATCTTTGAGCGCGGCATCGAATTGGCGCTGCGATTATCGGTGTCCCGTAGCACATGGCTGAATGTTCCAAAAAACCCGTCGCACGCGGCAGCCATAAGTCGTTGAACCGGCGAGGGTGGCACAGGTTGGTGCGGATGTTCGGAAATCAGATAATTTTGGAACGGTGACATCGATGGAATCAACAACACACGAAGAGGGCAACGGACTGCAGAGACCGCAGTACGAGTTCATTGACAGCAAGGAGCTAGGCAAGCGGTGGGCTTTGCCTGAGTCCTGGATTCGGGAGCAAGTACGCTCGCGGTCCGCTGACCCGTTGCCGCACGTTCGTTTTGGCAAATACGTGCGTTTTCGCTGGTGTAGCCC
>Ga0181532_10001689_pt1 | contig 21118 bp, 20 predicted proteins | sample PEATcosm2014_Bin_33_FD_119768 | JGI IMG/M metagenome (GOLD analysis project Ga0181532, IMG submission 119768) | Peatland microbial communities from MTU Mesocosm Facility, Houghton, MI, USA - PEATcosm2014_Bin11_30_metaG | ecosystem: Environmental > Terrestrial > Soil > Wetlands > Peat | place... | reverse complement strand
TCGGGCGCAGGGGAAGCAGTTTGGCGTCCTGGGGTGCGTGGCGCAGCAGGAGGGGGAAAAGATTTTTGAGCGCGCTCCTTATGTTTCGCTGGTTTGCGGTTCGGCTTCTTACCGGAATCTTCCGCAGATGCTGGTGCAGCTGGAGACTGGCGGGCAGCGCGTGACCGGACTCGACGATCGCGAGACTGACAAGTGCTTTGAGACCGAGTACACGGCGCGCACGAATCCGCATCGCGGGTACATTACGATCATTGAGGGATGCGACAAATTTTGCGCTTATTGTGTGGTGCCTTATACGCGCGGCAAGGAGCGCAGCCGGACTTCATCGTCGGTTTTGGAAGAAGCGCGGCAGCTGGTGGATCTCGGGTATACGGAGATTCAACTGCTTGGGCAAAACGTGAACTCTTATCGCGATCCTGATGGAAAGAAGAGCTTTGCTGAGCTGCTGGCGGCCGTCGCTTCGGTTCCGGGGATGCGGCGGGTGCGGTTTACTACTTCGCATCCGCGGGATTTTGGGCGCGATATTGTCGATGTGATTGATGCTGTGCCGGTGCTTTGCGACCATGTGCATCTGCCGGTCCAGAGTGGTTCTACTCGCGTGTTGGACGCGATGCAAAGGCTTTACACTCGTGACGAGTACCTGGAGCGCATTACGTGGATTCAGGCGGCGCGGCGCGATATATCGCTGACCAGCGATTTGATTGTTGGATTTCCGGGAGAGACGGAGCGGGAGTTTGAGGAAACTTTGAGCTTGATGGACGTGGTTGGATATGACAGCGTGTTTACGTTTAAGTATTCTCCGCGCCCGAACACGCCGGCTTTGCGGCTGGAGGATGCGATCCCGGACGCGGAGAAGGCTCGGCGGCTGGCGGTATTGAACGACAAGCAAAAGCAGATCGGGGCCGCGCGCAATCGGCGGCATGTGGGGCAAGTGATCGAGGTTATGGTGGAAGGGAAGAATCCTGCCCGAGGACAGTGGATTGGACGGACTTCGCAGATCAAGGTGATGAACTTTACGGTTCCTGAAGGCGTCGAGCTGAAGACGGGGAGCTACGTGCAGGTGCGGGTTACGGGAAGTTTCCCGAACAGTTTGGTGGGCGAGATGGCGGGTGGTGGTATCTGCTTCCCGGTGGAGGCGCGGCTTGCTGCGTCTCCTGCCGCAGAGTGAGACGGGGCAAGCCCCGTTTCTACCGGTGGTTTTGTTGAGGGTCTTATGGAAGTCGAAATGAAAATTCGGGGACTGATGATGGATCCGGTTTCGAACATGCCCATTGTGCTGCTCAAGGATGTCGGCAGCGAAACGGTGCTGCCCATCTGGGTGGGAGTGTACGAAGCCAATGCCATCGCGCTTGAAATTGAAAAAGTCAGCACACCGCGGCCCATGACCCACGACTTGATTAAGAACGTTCTCACCGGCCTGGACGCGCTGGTTCACAAGGTCGTGGTCACCGAACTGAAAGACGATACTTTCTATGCGGTCATCTGGTTGGAAAGGGAAGGCCACGTGGTGAGCATCGACTCGCGTCCGTCGGACGCGCTGGCGCTGGCGCTGCGCGTGGATTGCCCGATCTTTGTTGAAGACGAAGTGCTGAAGCACTCGAAGCAGGCCGCCAATCCCGTGCCCGCCGTTAGCAGCGATGAACTGCGTAAGTGGCTGGAAGACCTGGGCGACGATGACCTGGGCAAATACAAGATGTAACGACAGTTCCCGAGCCGCCTAGGCGCGGGAGCTCCCGAGCCGCGGCGAGCCGCGTCTCTACGGAAGCCGTTGTAAGTCGCATTGATTGCCTCCATGCCTGATTCCGCCGAACAGCTCCAGCGTCTTTACCTCGCGGGATTCGAGCTCCAGACTTTTGAACGCTTTCCGAAGTGTATTGGCGTGATGCGCGAAGGCTGCGTCGCCCTGCTCGTCCCTGGTGTGGACGGATTGCAAGTGCTGGGCACTCCTGGCTGGCGCATGGGCGAAGTGATGGGCGTGCTCACCGAAAGGGAAGGCCGGAAAGTCTTTCAGGCGAAGAGCGAGGTGCTGGAGGCTACGCCGGAGCGGTTGGCACTGCTGCAGAAGTTTCGCGACGCCCTCGCGGAATCGATGAGCTTGAAGTGATGCCATGGTGGTTGTGCAGCATCTAAACTGCTGTCTGATGCGTTACACATATGATTGACATCGCATGTCGCATTGTGACATCATGATCGCATGCGGACGACGCTGAGTCTCGATGATGATGTTTTTCAGGTGGTCAAGACCTACGCCGAAAACCGGTCGCTTGCCATGGGAAAGGCGGTCTCGGAACTGTTACGCCGGGGCCTCAGCGCGCCCGCGAAGACGCGGGTCGTTAACGGCCTGGTGGTCTTTGATGTTCCCGTAGACGATGAGACGGTTACATCCGAGCTAGTGAAGCGGTTGGAGGCCGAAGAGCGGTGAGCGGCTTCCTGCTGGACGTTAACGTTCTGATTGCCCTCCTCTGGCCTCCGCACGAAGCTCACGAACGGACACAGCGGTGGTTCGCGAAAAACGCCGGCCAGGGGTGGGCGACCTGCGCCATGACGCAGGCTGGCTTTGTGCGCATTGTCTCGAACCCAGCCTTTTCGCGGCGGGTGGTTTCTCCCCGAGACGCACTGCAGGTGCTAGGCGGCAGCCTGCAGCATCCGGCGCATCATTTCTGGACCGAAGATATTGGAGTCACCGAGGTTCTTGCTTCCTTTGGACGTCGCCTGCTCGGCCACCAGCAAATCACCGACGCTTACTTGCTCGGACTCGCGATACATAAGAAGGGAAGGCTGGCTACCCTGGATAGCAGCGTGGTGTCGCTGCTCCCCGAACAAAGTGCCGCAAGGACCCGAGTTGTGCTTCTCTGAGCGCGGGAGAGCATGGATCGCTCGAGGGTTGGTGCCTCGGATTTCAGAGAGTTCACATAATACCTGTTATCGGACATTACAGGTACGGTGACAGACTCACTGCCTCCCGAGGACGTAGACGGCCCAGGGCGCGATTTCCAACTCAGTCACCCAAATGTAAGGTTCCTCCGGCCTAGCCAACGGCTCGTACTTCCCTTGCAGACGTAGCCCGGCTTGTCCGAAAACTGCCAAGTATGCCTCGTCGGTCCACAGAATGTCCTCCACCGGGCGCGGGTCGGCGTGGTCGGTCACAATGATGCGTACTTTGTCCCCCGACTTTGCCAGTTGGTTCTCGGGAAAGTCTTTGGTCGAAAACGACGCCCACTCGTGGGTGTATATTTCCGGGCGGGAGACGATCAGCACAAGTTTTCCTTCTCGACTGAGGAGGCGACCCAGGTCACTCAGGATTCGCACCTTGTTGTCGTTGTTCTTGCCCGCGATGTTGTCGAAGGTGAAGGCGGCGAACGCCAGATCGTAGGTCGCGGATGGAAACGCGCTTAGGTCATCCCCGGGAATCAGACGGTAGTCGTCCGAGGGATCGAGCTGCCGCGCTTTGCGGATCATATCCTCGGCAATATCAACGCCCGTAACCTCAAAGCCGAGTTGGCGCAGGAAGCGCGTAGAGCGTCCGGCGCCGCAGCCGAAGTCAATGCTTTTCCGGCCGCGAACGTGCTGGGCGAGGATGGCAGGGATGTCGCGGTACGCCAGGTGGTACGTGTTCTTGAACTCCAGGGTGGCGTAGGCTTCGGCGCGGGCGCCATCTTCATAACAGTTGGCGAAGGTCACGGGTTTCCTTCCGGCGAGGACTCGGAGCATCCTCTGGCGACCAGAGTATACTGCTCGTCGCACTGTGCGTCTGTGACGGTGGAACGACGGGCGCCTCGCCCGTCCCGCGGAGAGGCCCGACTGCACGTATTACCCGGAAAACACGATGCTCGGGTGGAACAGCGTGCCTGCGATTCGGGTGGCGATGGCGATCAGCTCGCTTTGGCCGTAGAAGACCTTTACTTGTGGAGCGCGAGACATTTCCGGCAGATTCACGGCTCGGCCACTGCGGATGAAGGCGGCACTTTCTTCGTTGGCGGTGACGCCGGGCAACCGCGGCACCAACTTTCGGGGATGGACAAACAGCGACTCGACGCTTCCCTGCTGCATTGCGGCGTCCAGCGCTTCGAGCGAGTGAGCATCCTCGATGGCGAACTCGGCGACGGCCGTGCGCCTCAGGCTGGCGAGATGAGCGCCACAGCCGAGCTTCTGGCCCATGTCGTGCGCCACCGAGCGTATATAGGTGCCCGAGGCCACGCGGGCGCGGAAGGTGGCGTGATCGGCCCTGGTGTCAAGAATCTCGAACTCCTTAATTTCCACTCGTACGGGCTTGAGCGTGACAGCTTGTTTCTTGCGGGCGAGTTTGTAGGCGGGAACTCCGGCAATTTTCTTGGCCGAAAACGGCGGGGGCATCTGCTCGATGGTCCCGCGGAACTGTGCGGCCAGGGCGCGCACTTCGACACCGTTTATGTTTACTTCCTGGAGCGGCGTGGTGGGTTCTCCGTCGGCGTCGTAGGTGTCGGTGGCGAAGCCGAAGCGAATCACGCCCTCGTACGTCTTCTCCGAATGGGCGTAGAACTGCGCCAGGCGGGTTAAGTTGCCGAGGACCACCGGCAAGACTCCGGTGGCCGAGGGGTCGAGGGTTCCGAGATGACCGACCGAGCGCTGACCGAGAATTCGGCGCACGCGATTGACCACATCGTGCGACGTCAGCCCTGCGGGTTTATCGATGACTACGACACCATTCATAGGGATTTGTAATCTGGTAATTTGTAATTGGTAATTTGAATCCGATCATCGCCGTGTTCGCGATCTTGCTTTCAGGTTACCGATTGCAAATCGCCAATTAAATGATTCCACTTCGTGACGATCAGCCCACCTTCTCGACGCCGTTCGTCAACTATTTTCTGATTGCGCTGAACGTGGTGGTTTTTTTCTGGGAACTCCAGCAGGGCCATCGGGCGCTGAATTCGTTCATGTTCGAGTTTGGCGTGGTTCCTCACCATACCCTCGCAGTGCTTACCGGGCACGCCTATGGCGGGCTGGCTACGGCAGTTTTGCCGCTGTTCACTTCGATGTTTCTGCATGCTTCATTCTTACACGTCGCTGGCAATATGCTCTTCCTGTGGATCTTTGGCGACAACATCGAAGACTACCTGGGACACTTCACATATCTGTTCTTTTACCTGGCCAGTGGAGTGGCGGCCGGTGTCACGCACATTCTGCTGAACCAGGGCTCGCGCGTGCCGAGTGTTGGGGCGAGCGGAGCGATCGCGGGGGTGATGGGCGCGTACTTCATCCTCTATCCGCGGGCGCGAGTGCTGATCTGGTTTCCTCCGATATTTCTGTTTCACGTGCCGGCGTGGCTGATGCTTGGCTACTGGTTTGTGGGAAATTTTCTGAGCGGTACCGTTACCGCGATCGCAGAAACCAGCCAGACGTCGGGCGGGATCGCTTTCTGGGCGCATGTTGGAGGTTTTGTCGCGGGCGTGGTCATGATTAATGTCTTCTCGGAACGGCCGCACCGATATCGGTATGGGACTTGGTAGATCGCGCCCACCGCTCTTAACCACAGGGATCACAGAGGAACACGGGGGAAAGTTCTGGCGTGATTGAGTTCAGCGGCGCGGTTCGGGCGCGGGGCCGGGAGGAAGAATCTCGGGCTCATTGGAACTAGAACCCGAACTAGGGCTAGGGCTCGAACTGGAATCGCTACTCAGCTTTTGGCGGGTGACGAACCAGACGGCCGTGGTCCAGGTGGGAAAAAGATCGGCACCGGGAATTAGCTTCGCCGCCGCCGTCGGCAAGAAAGCCCAATGCCATCCGAGGAGACGAATCATCACGAAGGCGACAACCAGGTCGAGCACCGAGTCTGCCGGGGACACGCCTCCTTCGACGAAAAATGGGAAGGCGACGATCTGGAGGACGTCGGCGGCTATGGCTATGGTCCATGCCGCGCGCTGTTCCGGCTTCAGCGAGTTGAAGTAATCGGGGAATGACATATCGTCCCTCAGTCGTTGGTCGTTGTCACCTACTTGTCGTTAGATGCCCAAGCGGGCGTTCGCGACGCCACTACCCTGCGTATTCCTACAGTACGCCGCTTGACGGCATCACTACGATTTTTTCTGCGGTCGTGTTCACGGGCAGGAGCAGTGCGTTGATCACCGTAAGGGCCACGGTTTCGGCGGAGATCATTTTGCGCCTGGGCGCTTTGGGCCACATCGTCTCCCAGATCGCCGTGTCGGTTGCGCCGGGCATCAGCGCGATCACGCGGATGCCCTTCGGCCGCAGCTCTTCGCGCAAGGTGTTGGTAAAGCCGAGGGCGCCGTGCTTCGACGCATTGTAGGCTGCCGACCCGGGAAAGACGCGTTCGCCGGCGATGGAGAGATTGTTCACGATCGTGCTTCCGCGCTTCATCACGGCGAGCGCCGCCTGCGTCATCAGGAACAGGCCATTGAGGTTGGTGTCGATCACCTCCATCCAGGTGGGGTAGGGCAACTCGGTGACGGCGCGATTGGGATGTCCTATGCCGGCGTTGTTGATGAGGATGTCGAGAGGCTGGTGCAATCCGCGGACGAGCGCGAAAAGATAGTCGACGGAATCGGGGCTGCGGACGTCGCAGGACTGCGCCAGAACATATGCGTTCTTTTTCTCCGGCCGGAGTTTCTCCAGTTCAGCGCGTGCCTTGGCCAAGGCGCGCTCGTCGCGGCCGGTGATGATCAGGTTGCATCCTTCAAGCGCCAGCACGCGGGCGATGGCGAGACCGATGCCGCGGTTGGCGCCAGTGACCAGGGTGAGGCGGCCAGCGAGCGGTTCACGCGGTATCGACTTGCCAAATCTGGGTTTGCGTTTCGGCATTCTGTATTTTTCAGCTTATTCCAAGCGCGGCGATGTTTCGAGGCGGGAGTTCACAATTCGGCAATAGAGGCGGGGGGGGAATTCAGAGTTGCCTAGGCCACTGGCAAGTGCCGAGTTGCGCTCGGCTTGGACAGCCGGGTGCGGCTGTCCCTACGCAGGCATTAGACGGGGCAAGCCCCGTCACCTCACGAGCATTTGTTACTTACAAGTCAGACAACATTGGTGTGCTGGCGGATCAGCGATAGGAATTCGGTTCGCGTTTCCTCTTCGCTGCGGAAGCAGCCGAGCATGGACGAAGTCACCGCTGAAGAATGCTGCTTCTCGACGCCACGCATCATCATGCAGAGATGGCGCGCTTCGACGACGACGCCGACGCCCTGCGGCTCGATGGTGTTCTGGATCGCCTCCGCAATCTGTGTGGTCAGCCGCTCCTGGATCTGCAGTCGCCGCGAGAAGGCTTCGATGAGGCGCGGTATCTTGCTCAGGCCGATGACCTTTCCGTTGGGGATATAGGCCACGTGCACCTTGCCAAAAAAGGGCAACAGGTGGTGCTCGCACAGGCTGAACATTTCTATGTCTTTGACGATCACCATCTCGTCGTAGCTGACCGTGAACAGCGCTTCACGCAAGAGCGCTTCGGGGTCATCCTTGTAGCCCTTGACGAGATATTGCATGGCTTTCTCGACGCGCTCGGGGGTGCGCGAAAGGCCTTCGCGGTCGGGGTCTTCGCCGAGCCGGATAAGCATTTCGCGCACCAGTTCTTCGTAACTGGCGCTGGTCAGGGTGGTGGCGGGTAGGTCGGTGGATTTCATAGGGTCCTGGTCGTCCGTCGGTAGCCGTCGGTCGATCGTCGTTGGCAACGGTTCTCCCCGAACGACTAACGACCGACGACCATCGACTAACGACTGTTCTCTCCTGAGTATTCAAACGAATTCATCATCGTTTCTTCAATACGTATCTTTTCTAGATGAGCCTGACGGAAGCCGCGCTTCACAATTTCGTAGATCGCCATGCATAGGTTTTCCGTAGTCGGAACCTGTTCCACAAATTCTGAGAGCAGGTTCAGATTCTGGTGGTCGTATCGTTCGAGAATATGGGTGTGCACAAAGCCATCCAGATCGACCAGATTGCAGACCATACCGGTCTGGTCATCCACTGGTCCGCTGACGGTGACTTCGACCATGTAGTTGTGTCCATGTCCGTAGGGATTATTGCACTTGCCGTAGGTCACACGATTTTCTTCCTCCGACATTTCATCGCTATGCAAGCGATGCGACGCGGAGAACATGTAGCGGCGGGTGAGGTGCGCTTTCATGCTTCTCCGTAAACATCGACAAACAGGTCGGGCGTTTCATAGACGCGCACCCGATGTAACTGCGCGCCTTTAAGTTTCGGCGCCAGGCGCTGCCAGATGGCGATTGCGAGATTCTCGGTGGTCGGAATCCTGGTAAGAAACTCAGGCACTTCTTTATTCAGGAAGCGATGGTCGAACGCGTCGAGCACTTCCCTGCTCATGACGTCCTTCAACTGCTTCAGGTCGACCACGAATCCCGACTTGCGATCGATTGCGCCCTTCACGGTCACCTCGAGTGTGTAGTTGTGCCCGTGTCCATTGGGATTATTGCATTTGCCGAAAAGGCGCTGGTTTTCTTCCGGCGTGAATTCCGGATTGTGATAGAAGTGCGATGCGGAAAATTCCGCTTTGCGTGTGAGATAGACCATAAAGGCAGCCCTCAGTTTTCAGTCCTCAGTTTTTGGCTCTCGATTTTTGAAAGGGGTTGCGCAGCTTGCGTTTTGGCGGGAACACTTCCACTTGGAGCAGCGACGCCGTAATTGCGGCCCTTCCATAATACTTGGCCATTCGCGTGAGCTTTCTCGGAGAGTAGCAACAGATAGGCGAACATCGGAGGACCGAACGCGATGGCGATCAAATTATTTACGGCGGTGAAACGTGCCGCGCGAATTCGCCGATAGAGGAACAGCCAGATGGCTGCGAACCCGAGCCACAGAGAGTGCCGTCGGACTGTTCCGTAGGCGGCGATGCCAAGCGCCGACCATGCTGCGAACCACCAAATCAAACTCTGGAATGCCAGAAATTCTGCTCGCGGAAAAAGCAGCGCCAGATTTTTTGTCCAGCCTTCACGAAGCTGCGCCCAGTCGCGGTACATTCGCGTGCGCACGGCGTCCCCGCCATAACGGAAGTGCACGCGCCGGCCGGCGTTGCGGAACAGCCGGGCCAGAGCCACGTCCTCAAGTATTTCCGTGGCCACGGCGGCGTGCCCTCCCACGGCGTCGTAGGCGGCGCGGCGGACGAGAATGTACTGCCCGTTCGCGGCTGCGATTCCAGAACTCTGCTCACGCACTTTGTGGGGTGGGTACTGCGCCGCTAGTTCCGCGAAGATTACGGGCATCACGGCCCGCTCGGCGAAGGTGACCACCACCTGCTCGGGCGAGTAGGACAACAAATCGGCTCGCTCTTGCTTCGCCTCATCCACGGCGCGCGCCAGCGATCCCGGCAGATGCACGGTGTCCGCGTCGGTGAACAGCAGCCACGCCGCACGCGCGTCTTTGGAATTGGAATTTGCCCCGGCAACGAGGGCGTTGTTCTTTCCCGTCCACATCTTCCCTTTCCGGTCTTTTCCTAGGCGATCGTTCGCCGTACGATCTTTCCCTGCCCCGTCCACGGGCAGAGGCTCCGGGGAAATTACACGTACTCCTGAAAAACCCTGCGCGATCTCTCGGGTGCGGTCGGTGGAGGCGTCGTCGACCACGACGATCTCGAAGGGCACCCCAGTTTGCGCGGTCAGCGACTGCAGACACGCGCCCAGGCTGGCCTCTTCGTTTCTTGCCGGTACGATTATCGAGACCTCGGGAACCGAGAGTTCGGCGGTCGAGAACTGGGGCGGCGGCGTTGGGAGTGAACTCTCCATCAGTTTTTCGCTATTATAGCGGTGTGAGACGAACCCTTCTTCGTGCACTCTCAGCCATTGGATTGCTCTCCATCCTGATCGGATGCTACAGCGGCGGCCATCCCGCGCGCATCGGTTCGAATGCTCCCGACTTCACCTTGCAGGATTCCGACCACAAAGTCACGCTCAGCCAGTTTCACGGGCAGGTGGTGGTGCTGAATTTCTGGGCGACTTGGTGTCCGCCATGTGTCGAAGAGACTCCATCGCTGGTTCAGATGCAGGCGCGCTTCAAGAACAAAGGCGTCGTGGTTCTGGCCGTCAGTATTGACGCCGACGACTCGGAGTATCACAAATTTCTCAAGGACTACAGCGTAAACATGGTCACGGTGCGGGATGAGGCGCAGAAGGCGGCCAGACTCTACGGCACTTTTGGCTGGCCGGAAAGCTACGTGATCGACCGCAACGGGGTGATTCGCCGCAAATTTATCGGACCCGTGGATTGGACTAGTCCGGAAGTCACGGATTACTTGAGCAAGCTCTAGAGCAGCTCTCAGGTCTTAGGTGTCAGGTCTCAGGAAACCCGACCCCATGGCAGGCTTTGCTTTTCCTGATAGCTGAGACCTATCACCTGAAACCCTGTCTCCTACAGCTTCACCTTCCGCAATCGTAGCGAGTTCGTGATTACCGACACCGAACTGAAGCTCATGGCAGCCGCGGCCAAGATCGGGCTCAGCAGCAATCCGAAGACGGGATAGAGCACGCCTGCGGCTATCGGGACCCCAATCGAGTTGTAGAGAAATGCGAAGAACAGGTTCTGCCGGATGTTGCGCATGGTTGCCCGGCTCAGCGTGCGGGCTCGCAGAATTCCTTCAAGGTCTCCTTTAAGCAGGGTGATGCCACCGCTTTCCATGGCGATGTCGGTTCCCGTGCCCATGGCAATTCCGACTTGGGCTTGCGCCAGCGCAGGCGCGTCGTTGATGCCGTCGCCGGTCATCGCCACTACTCGACCTTCGTTCTGCAGACTCCTGACGATCTCGGCTTTTTGCGCCGGCAGAACTTCGGCTTTGAAGTCTTCGATTCCGAGTTTCCGCGCAATCTCCTGGGCGGTTGCCTGGTTATCGCCGGTTAGCATGACCAGCCGGATGCCTTGGGCTTTCAGTGCGCCTAGCGCATCGGCCGCGGTTGCCTTGAGCGGATCGGCGATTGCGATGTTTCCGGCGTACTGACCGTCGATGGCAACGTAGACCTGGGCCGCGCCGGGCGCCGTCGCCACCGAAACCGCGTTCTTCCGGCCGGAACCGAAAACACCAAGATCAGTCATGAGCGCCCAGTTCCCTGCCGCGATTCTCTTGCCCTCGACGAAGCCTCTGATGCCCTTGCCGGGTACAGACTCGAACCCGGAGGCATCGGAGAGTCGCAGATTCCGCCGACTAGCTAGCTCCACTATGGCGGCCGCTAACGGATGTTCGCTGGCGCGCTCCACGCTGGCTGCGAGCCGAACTACCTCGGCATCGCTGTAGGCCACCACTTTCGGTTTGCCCTCGGTCAGTGTCCCCGTCTTATCGAAGACGATCGTGTCCACTTTCTCCAGCGTCTCCAGCGCCTCGGCATTCTTGATGAGCACGCCTGCGTGGGCGCCACGTCCGGTGCCGACCATGATCGCCATCGGCGTCGCCAGTCCCAGCGCGCACGGACATGCGATGATCAGCACGGCCACGGCGTTTACGATGGCATGCGCGAAGCGCGGCTCCGGGCCGAAGCTCACCCACACGATGAAGGTCATTACCGCGATCGCAATCACCGCCGGAACGAACCATCCCGCTACCTTATCGGCAAGTCGTTGGATGGGGGCGCGCGTACGCTGCGCCTGGCTGACCATCTGCACGATCTGCGCCAGCATGGTCTCACTGCCGACACGCTCGGCTCGCATCACGAGCGATCCGTTGCCGTTCACGGTCGCGCCTATCACTCGCCCGCCCGCCGTCTTCTCCACCGGGATGGATTCGCCGGTGATCATGGACTCATCGACCGCGCTCGATCCATCGAGCACTACCCCGTCGACGGGAATCTTTTCTCCTGGACGCACGCGCAGGCGATCTCCCGGCTTCACGGCCGCGAGCGGAATGTCGCGGTCAGTTTCAGAGCCGTCTGCGCTACCGGTGTTGCTGATTAATCGCGCCATCTTTGGGCTTAGATCGAGCAGCGCCCGGATTGCGCTTGACGTGCGGCTGCGGGCGCGTAGTTCCAGCACCTGTCCGAGCAACACGAGCGTAACGATCGCGGCGGCGGCTTCAAAGTACACATCCGGACGGTCGTCCATGCTGCGGAATGACGCCCGGAAGATCTGCGGAAATAAAGTCGCCACCACGCTGTAGAGGTAGGCGACGCCCGTGCCCAGGGCAATCAGCGTGAACATGTTGGTGCTGCGATTGACCACCGACGCCCATCCGCGCTGGAAGAACGGCCAGCCACACCAGAGAACGACGGGCGTCGAGAGTAGCAGTTCGACCCACGGCCAAGCCCCCCCTCCCGACGAAGCAGGCCGCACCCCCAAACCCGACGACGTAACCGCCATCACCTCCATGGCCACAACCAAGAGCGGCACGGTCAGCGCTAAGCTGATCCAGAACCGCCGCGTCATGTCGCGCAGCTCGGGATTGTCTTCTTCTGCCGTCACCGTGCGCGGCTCCAGCGCCATGCCGCAGATCGGACAGTGCCCCGGCTCCGCGCGCACGACTTCGGGATGCATCGGGCAGGTGTACTCCGTTTTGCTGGCGCGGATCGCCGGCCATTCAGGATCGAGGGCCATGCCACACTTCGGACACGGTCCGGGCGCGGACTGCCGCACCTCGGGGCACATCGGGCAAACGTAAGCGTGCGTATCTTTTCCGGAACCACTAGCCGACATGGCAATAGGAGGCGCGGCTGGCTTGATTAATGCTGGCGTGGCCATGGCTGGCTTGACCACGGCTGGACCACCCAAAGACACCAGTCCCGACCCCATCGGTTTGGGCGGAGACGAGAGAATCTTCTCGGGACTTGCCTGGAACTTTGCGAGGCAGCCGGCCGAGCAGAAGAAATATCCCTTTTCTTTATGGAGCGTCTTGTGGCGCGCCGTTGCGGGATTCACATCCATCCCGCAGACGGGGTCTTTTTCTTGCGGCTTGGAGAACGCTGCGGGGTTCGGGATGTCGACGGGGTCGAGGTGATCCATAGCTTAAGCTTAGTCTGCCAAAGTTGCTGCGATGGCACGCAGTTGCCGAGCTGCGCTCGCTGGACAGCCGAGGGCGGCTGTCACTACACGATCGTGCTTGGCGAAATCCGGGCCCTATTAGATACTCATATTAGATACGCAAAGAGTAATCCTCGAACTTTTTTCCTTGGGAGAAATGAAATGACCTATCTCGAAGTTGCCTACCGCTACCAGAGTCCGCCCGGAGAAGCGGAGTTGCGGGCCATAGACAGTGTCCGCGAGGTCTATGGGATTCAGCGCATCCAGTTCAACGAGAAAGAGCGGACGGTGCGCGTGCGATTCGACGCCTCTCGATTGAACGGCGACGCGGTAGCCAAGATGCTGCGGCAGGCCGGTATCGACGTGCAGGATCAGCTCGTTCTTGCCTGAGCATTTCGGCTGGAATTTCTAGTTGGTGATGAGAAGGGATCAAAACGGCACTCCGCCCATTTCCCTGGCTAGTCCTCACTTTTCGGGAGGACGCTCGGGGGGAGGGCCGAGAAACTGGGCGGAGTGCACCTTGGAACAACCAAAACTTTGCAATGGGGCATTCGGAAAGACCTCTGGCCGAAGTATTGTCCGGAATGCCCCGTTGCGCGCCACTTCGTCTGGCTTCAGCAGAAGCATGTGGGCTGCCATCGCTAACGCATTGCCAACATGCATAGATAGAACGCGGGGGCGGGTAGGTTTTGCGCGAGAGCGGAAACTTTTACGCTAATGACCGCGGCACGATTTTCGCAAGGTCGCCGATTTTCACAGCCAGCGCGGGCTTTGGCGCGAATAGGGGGCCGAGATTGCGCTCGGCTCAGGGTTTTTTGGGCGAGTATTTTCCGACGATCAGGTTGGGCGAAACAATTCTGTTTCCGTTATAATCCAAAGACACAATTCCACCGGACGCGCCCGTAGCTCAATTGGATAGAGTGCATGGCTACGAACCATGAGGTTGGGAGTTCGATTCTCTCCGGGCGCACCATCAACAACTTACGCGCTTTTCCCCTGCTAATTGACCCGATGGATGGGGAGGTGCGATGTCTCCGCTTTTCGCCAGATTCATTCAAGAACGACGCTACACCGCGAACGTCAGCCCGCCAATCGAACGGCACAAGTACGCCCTAGCTTGCCTCCACGAGAAGCCCACCGAAGCGGCAGAATATGGGTTCGTCCTTCTCCCTTATTATTTACTGACCGGTCAGGTTCGTCGCGGTGATCTCTCCCTTGTTTGCGGTTGCCGGCTTCACGCAACGAAAACCCAAATGATCGGTCCCAGTGCTAACTTCGCCTTTGCCGCGTGTGCCCACCACATAACGGGAGCAGTACTGGTCGGTGCATAGAAACGATCCGCCGCGGTGAACTCTTTTTTTCTCGCCCGGTTCCGCGGGATCGTAAGGCGTGTCCGGCCCCTGCGGATTTCGCATCACGCCCCCTGCCGTCGCCACCTGCTGATAGTAATCGGGGCGATACCAGTCGCTGGTCCATTGCCACACATTGCCTGCCATGTCATACAAGCCGTAGCCATTCGGCGGAAACTGCGCCACTGGGGCAATCCCGACGTATCCATCGTCTCCGGTATCGGTGTCAGGGAAATGTCCTTGGTGGGTGTTAGCCATCCATTTGCCGCTCGGCCGAAATTCATCGCCCCACGGGTAGCGTTTTCCAGTTAGACCTCCGCGCGCCGCAAATTCCCACTCCGCTTCCGTGGGCAAACGCTTCCCCGCCCACTTAGCATAGGCCAGGGCGTCCGGATAGGCCACTTGGACGACTGGATATTTTTCACGACCCTTGAGGTTGGTATTCTGACCTTTGGGGTGACGCCAGTTCGCTCCTTTTACATAGGACCACCATTCGTAAGGGTCGTTAAGCGGCACGGCATGAGTTGGCGGCGAAAAAACGGCGCCACCGGCGTACAGATTTTCGGGAGGAGCGCCAGGGAAATCCTTCGAGGTTGGCGTGCGCTCCGCTATGGTTACGTAACCCGTCGCCTTGACGAAGCGGGCAAACTCTTCGTTGGTGACGTCAGTTTTGTCCATCCAAAAGCCGTCTACGTAAACGCGGTGGATGGGGCGTGCATCCACCGCTGCCTGCATTCCGACTGTGTCATCGGCCGGTGGATCCATCGCGCCCATGGAAAATTCGCCACCCGGAATCCATACCATCCCCGTCGGTGCAGGGCCATGAGCAGGAGTAGCGTTGGAAATCGTGGGGCCGAAAGTTGGGGCTTCGACTGCGGCCGTTGTGGGACCCGCCTCCACGTTGCTAGCGGGCGAGAGAGGCCACGGGCGGAACACGGCGACCGCCACCGCCGCGGAAATTATAGTCAGGGAGATCGGTATCCACACTGATCGCCTCAGTGTCGAATAGGTACGCGCAGATTGTGACTTGGTTCGCTTCTCTCTTCTCATAATTCCAACTAGGGCGATTACACGGCAGTGCGGCCCGCTCTAGCCCTAGTCTTTGGCGGCGGCGAGCATTACCGCAGCTTTCCGTTTGTCCTCGGCAGATAACTGCTCCGGCCCGAGCTTGTAGTCCAGCTTGTCGATCGTACCGGTGAAGCGGAATGGAACGTCATAGCTGAAGTCCACGGGCGTCCGGGTATCGAGCCCGATGTCGAAGGTCTCGTCTATGGACATGAGTAACGGAATCGTGTGCGCGATCGTCTTGCGTGCGACCTCGTTGCCATCCACTGACAGCACGCCGGTGCCGCCTTTGGCGGGTCCCGGTCCGTCGTACTTGAAGTCGAACACGATGGTGTGCTTTCCTGCACTGAGCCCGGAGAGCCCTTCCCACCGCCAACGCTCCAAGTCCAGGAAGTTATAAACGAACACCGGTCTGCCTCTTCCGATTCCGAACATGTCGGTGGCAAACACGGCCACTAGTCCCATCGCGGCGAGCAACAACAGGGCATAGCCGAACCGTTTTCTCCATCTCCCGTTCCTGCCCAGCCAGACTAGAAGCAACCCGAGAACCAACAACACCAGACCTATTGTCTTGAACAAATCGCTCTTGAGCCACCAATTGAAGCTATGACTGAGGAGGAGTGCATAGCCGCCGAAGCGGCCGCCCATGGTTGCGATCACTCCCTCCGCGCCGCCGTCAGGGACCGTAATGTTTGCGGTGATGGTGTAGTCCCTGTCCAGAATGCTGGGAGCATTGCCGACGGGAATGCCAGCATTCTCCCCCGTGTAAGTGAATTCGGTCCGCCCCGCGACTGCGCTCGGTTTCGGCGCTAGCAAGCGCACGAAGCCGGAATTATCTAGAGGGAAGACTTGATACTTCCCTGCCTCCTTCAGAAATAACGCCTGCAGCTCATGCAGCTTATCGGGATTCTTGGCCGCGAGGTCGTTGTACTCCGAATAATCCTCGGTGATGTTATAGAGTTCCCACTTGTATCCGTTGATGATGTCGGGCATCTTGCCCGTTCCCATGAGCCAGGGCGGTGAGGGCGGCGTGGTGGCGGCGATCCAACCGTTGTTGTAGATGGCGCGGTTACCGACCATCTCGAAATATTGCGTATCGCGCTTGGACGGCGCATTGGTATTCGCCTGCTCAAACGTGTAAACCATGCTCACGCCTTCGATTGGTTTTTGCTTGATCCCGTTGACCGTATCAGGAGCCGGGATGCCAGCGGCTTCGAGGATTGTCGGAACAATATCGATGATGTGATGGAACTGGGTGCGAATCCCGCCCACGTCTTTGATGTGGCCGGGCCACGAAATGGCCAGGCCCTGCCGAGTCCCGCCGAAATGCGACGCCACCTGCTTGGTCCACTTGAAGGGCGTATCGAACGCCCACGCCCATGGTACAGCCATGTGCGGGTAGGTCTTGTCCGAGCCCCAATCATCGTAATGCAGGAGTTGCAGGGGTTCGGGGACATTCATAACGCCGTTGTAGGCGGTCAACTGGTTAAATGTTCCTGACAAGCTGCCTTCCGGGCTGGTGCCGTTGTCGCCGACGATGTAAATAATCAGCGTGTTGTCGAGCTTACCCATGTCCTCGACGGCCTGAATCACCCGGCCAATCTCATAGTCGGTGTAGGCGGTGTAGCCGGCATAAACTTCTGCCTGGCGCGCACAGATCTTCTTTTGCACCGCAGTAAGCGAGTCCCACTTCGGCAGGTCATCCGGCCAGGGGGTTAGCTGGGCAGCCGCCGGAATCACGCCGAGCCGCTTCTGGTTGGCGAAAATCTCGTCGCGCATCTTTTCCCAGCCCATGTCGAACTTGCCTTTGAACTTGTCGATCCATTCCTGCTTCGGCTGGTGCGGCGAGTGAGAGCCACCGGGCACGTAATACAGAAAGAAGGGCTTGTCGGGAGCAGCCGCGTTCAGATCGCGCATGTACCTGATGGCGTCGTCCGCCATGTCGGTAATGAGGTTGTAACCGGGCTTTCCAACCCACGGGAAGACCTGTGTATGATCGCGGAACAAATACGGCTCCCATTGATCGGTTTCGCCGCCCAGAAACCCGTAGAAATACTGGAATCCCATACCCGACGGCCATTGTTCGAAGGGACCAGCCGCGCTGCTGTATTGGAAGCCCGGAGTGTTATGGTTCTTGCCGAACCACGAGGTAGCGTAGCCGTTCTCCTTGAGAATCTCGCCGATGGTGGCGTTTTCCGGGCCGATGATGGAGTCATAGCCGGGGTAGCCCGTGGATAATTCACCGATCACGCCGAAGCCGACCGAGTGGTGGTTGCGGCCGGTGATCAGAGCCGCCCGAGTCGGCGAGCAAAGAGCTGTGGAGTGGAACTGAATGTAGCGCAACCCAGCTTTGGCGACACGGTCCAGCGCTGGCGTCGGGATGACACCGCCAAAGGTGCCCGACACACCGTAGCCCTGGTCATCGGTCATGATGAGCAGCACGTTGGGCGCTCCTTTGGGAGGCACGATGCGGGGTGGCCACCACGGCTTCGATTCCGCTGCGCTTTCTTTGATCACTCCGCCGAATTGCGGGGGTGGCGGCGGAATTTGTTTTCCGTTGATGGTGGTCGTGGCGCTGGGAGAACCGGGCTCGCCGGTGGTCTGTTGGCCAGAAGCTGATAAGGCAATGGTCAAGATGAAGGCCCCCACCGCGGCCCAGCGCAATAATCCTTTGCTCATAACTTCCCCAGGCCGGCCAAACCGGCACAATGTCTTAGTTGATTGCTCTTCCGATCTCGTCATCCACATAAGCGAGATAGCCGGTAAAACGAGGCAGGAACGCTCGTGCGAAGAGGCCAATTTATGAGCAACATGGCGCTCCGGCAACTGGCAAAACTGTCAGTCCTCACGGAAATCGTCTGAAGCGCCTTCTGTTGCACACGAGCCTTTTTTCGTGCTTCGATGGAGCCGATGGGTGAGTATTCGGGCAGTTGGGGCGCCTGTTGAATGCGCGTGCGCATCTCTTCCCTGGAGCGCTTCGCAAATCTCGAAAAATGTTGAGCGCATTTCTTGAGCTTGGTTATTGCAGTCGCCCGTAGTCCGCTTTGGCTTGGCTGAGGATGGGGATATCGGGGTCGGCGTCCTTCCACAGCGTAAGGAAATCCTGGTAAGCAGTGCGGGCCTGGAACACTTCACCCTGCATGGCATAAGCTCGGGCGAGACCAAAATGGGCGAGAGCCCCGATGGGCTCGTTCACCACGAGCCCACGATGGTTGAGAATCTTCTGGAACTCGGCCTCTGCCTCGCCGCCCCGATTTGCGGCCAGATAAGCTTCCCCACGAACGTAGATTGGATACAGGGCAGGTGCGAAACTCCCATCCCCCGGCAATCCCAGCTCATAAGGCGACGCCTTCTGCAATTCCTGGATGGCCTCTCCGGCATTCTTGCGGTCCAGCGCCAGTTGCCCGCGCAGGGTGGGCAGATAGTTGAATTGCACGACCGTACTCTGCGGAAATCGCTTCGCCATATCGGCGGCTAACTGCTGCGCCCGGGGCGCCGGCGGAGTGAGGGCCAGCGCCAGTCCGGCTGCAAACTCGACATCCTTTCCGCTCGACAGCGCGAGGGCAGCTGAAGCCCGCTTCCGCGCTTCCTCCGCATTGCCGAAAAGAGCTTCTCGCAGGGCGGCTGCCGCCTCGTAGTTTGCCGCCGTCTCCCGTTTTTTCGCATTCAGTGCCGCCGTTACTGCTCGGCGGGAAAGCTCTTGAGCCTTCACCAGTAGCCCAGAATACGCAGCGGTTTCAGCCTCATTCGCGCCAAGCGCGTCTTCCCCCTCCGGTTGGTTCGCAAACCAGGTCACTTGTTCCGCCATTCCCGCCGGATCGTGCTGCAAGAAGGCTGCCTGGTACATGTAGATTCTAAGAAATGGGGAATCCAACTTTCTCGCTTCCGTCTGCATGCCCATGGCCACGGCCTCTTCCAGACGATTCAGGCTGAGATAGTCGGCAACGATATTGGAATGTGCCGCACCGCTCGCGGGATCAAGTCGAAGTCTTTCCTGTGCCTCCGAGAGGCTTTTTTCGTAATTCCCCAGATAGCGGTAGATGATGCCGAGGTTGTTTGCCGGCACATCATCCCTGGGATAGGTCTGTGCCCAGAGTTCATAAATTCTGCGCGCTTCCTCCAGGTTTCCGGTAACGAAATGGTAGTAAAGGGATTCGATATAGAATTTCTCTTGCTCGCTGACTTGGTTTCGCAGGTCGAAGCTTTTCTTCGCGTTCTCCGCCGCCAGGCCGCTTTCTCCGAGGTCATTGTAGGTGGCCCCAAGCGAGGCATAGGCCATCGCGAAATTCTTATCCGCGGCTATGGCCTTTTGGTACAGCGGGACTGCGGCCAAATAATCCCCTTTCACCACCATCATCTTCCGACCCAGGCTGTAGGCCTGCAGGGCTTCGAGCGAGAGGGTGGTGGCCTGCTCAACCGGTGTATCGAATTTTTCGATCGTGCTGAGCGATTCGCCAAGTTTCTCGCGCAGGCTGGTCGAGCCCTGGTCGAGAGCCCTCAGGACGTGCTCCTTGCTGTCGGCTGTCACCTGCACCCTCGCCAACGAACTGCCCGTGTCACAATTCGTGGCTTTGAGGGCAATAACATACTCGCTCCCCAAGTTCGCAATCGAGCCTTCGAGCTGCGCAGACGCACCCACTCTTTGGCAAATTTCTTGGGCAATCGCCGGCGTGACTGGCACGTCGGGCGACCGTCCCATCGATTGCAGGGCCTGCCGGATGCGCGCTTCGGAAACGAGGGTCAGGAACGGCGACTGTTCAAGCTGAATGGCCAAGCCTTGCTTCAGGGTGTCATCAAACACCCCATCGCCCGTGGTATTGGTAAAATCGGCGAGGACAATGGTGTCGTTCGCCGTCAGCGGCGTGGCACGATGGAACCCGATGTAAACAACACCGGCAACAATGCCAGCGACCACTAGCATTACACTGGGAATCCAAGCCTGCTGGCGGCGTCCCGGCTGTCGCTCCACCACCACTGGAATCGCGGAGGCGACTGTCTTCTGTCCTTCGTTCTGTTTGTCCCCCGAGGACAGACGTCTTGTTATGGGGATCACGACGGCTTCCGTTTCTGGTTCCGCCGCCAGGGCGAGCTCGTTTTGACCGCTGCAGAACCGTTTCGGAATGGTAGGCGGTAGTTCCCTTTCGTTAGAACTGTCTGTTTTACCAGTTGTTCGCATCCCCTGCTTCCGACTAAAAGTTAAGACAGTGACGACAAGTGGGGTCTATTTGGGATCAGTGACCTGCAGAGGTCTTTTATTCCTGGTTCGCAAAGAGCCCTTCTCGTAAGAGCCGACACGGGTCAAGCACGCTGGGTTAAAGATACCCATGGGTCGAATTTGACCGTCACGGTGGAGGAAATGGGGGAACACGGTGAATTGCGGACGGGCCTCAGAAAGGTATGGCGTCAAAAGTTTGGATCCAGAATACAAAAAAGAAAGAAGGAGGACGATCATGAGAACGAGACTTGCGTTGTGCGTGATGCTCGCGTGCATCACATCCACGATTGCCGTAGGTCAACAGGTTTCAGTCAACTACAACCACAGCCAGAGCTTTTCACAATTTCACACTTACGCCTGGGGTTCCAACAATGCCAACCAGGTCCAGGATTCGATACTGGCGCAGGTAGCACAACAGGATATCGAAGCGGCACTGCAGGGCAAGGGTTGGCAGAAGGTACAGGAGAACCAGAATCCCGACGTGATCGTGACCGCCAACGGCGGGATGAAACAGCAGACCTCCTATAGTGCGTGGGGCATGCGCGGGATC
>Ga0181532_10001688_pt1 | contig 21127 bp, 21 predicted proteins | sample PEATcosm2014_Bin_33_FD_119768 | JGI IMG/M metagenome (GOLD analysis project Ga0181532, IMG submission 119768) | Peatland microbial communities from MTU Mesocosm Facility, Houghton, MI, USA - PEATcosm2014_Bin11_30_metaG | ecosystem: Environmental > Terrestrial > Soil > Wetlands > Peat | place... | reverse complement strand
TAAGTCAATGAGGCAGAAGGCGATTGGGCGGAAACTCATGGTGGGAGTGCCATGAACCGAATTTTCCGGTTTGTTTTTGTACTCTTTGCCACGGTTGTTTTGGGACATTGACTAATGAGGCACCAGCGAGACAAGCAGCAAATCGATCCTGTCGTCGCCGCCATCGAGCGGGTGCTCAAGGCAGAGCACGAAGGTACGCAGCGATTGCGCCACAGTCGCGATGAGGCTGAGCGTCTGCTGAGCGATGCGCGGGGACGGGCAGCGGTGATCATGCGCGGCGCCGACGCCTGCATTTCGAAATTGCACACGGCCTATCTGGAAAAGATCCAGCGCGACATTCAAAGCCTCGGCGATGCCGATCCAGCATCGGGTACGTGCGCCGATGATGGCTATGACCATGCGGTACTGGAAGCGGCCGCGCACCGCGTCGCGGCCAAACTCACCGGTGGCGAGTGATTGCCCGCCCGCAATGGAGCTATGTGCAGGCGCGGCTGCACGCGCGTCATGGCGAACGTCTGCAGGAGGCGGACTGGCGCGCGCTTGAGGCGGCCCGATCGATTGATCAGTTCATCGAACGAGCGCGCGTGTCGTCGCTGCGCCGCTTCACTGAGCAGTTGAATCCGCGCCTGTCGGTCCACGTCATCGAGCGGATGCTGCGCGCCGTCTGGCGTGCTTATGTCGGTGAAGTTGCGTCCTGGGTGCCGGCCGAATGGTGCGCGGCGGTACTGTGGACATCGCATCTGCCGGAGCTGCCAGTGATCGATGCTCTGCGCGGAGGTGTGGTGCCGGATTGGGCGCGGCTCGACGTCAACCTCGCGGAGTTCATCGAAGCCGGTCCACAGCGGCAAAGAGCGACTTTGACCCATTCGCCGCCCGGTCCTCTCGCTGTCTCCGACGCCGGCCCGGCAAGCCTTGCCGCACGCTGGCTGGAGCATTGGCGTTCACTGTGGCCGCGCCGAATGGCTGATGAGTCTGAATTGCGCGATCTCGCCGCAGCGATAGCGGCGCAGGCCGAGCGGCTCGGTCGTGCCGGCCCTCTGGAAACCAGCGCTCCTTACCGCCGCGATTTGGTGCGAGGCCTCAGCCGTCTGTTCCGGCGGCGCGGCGCGGCTCCCGTGGCGGTGTTCTGCCATCTCGCGCTTGTCGCGATTGATCTGGAACGGCTGCGCGGCGGCCTTGTCCGCCGGCGGCTGTTCGAGCCCAGCCATGCGAAGGAACCCGCATGAGCCTTCGTCCCATCACCGCCCACTGGTTTGAGCTTGTGACCGTGCACAAGGATTTAGCGCGGGTGATGGAATGTCTATCGCGCACGGGCGCGGTCGAATTGGAAGCGCGCAGCCGCTCCACCGACCAGCTGCTGTTTCCCGGGCTCGACGAAGAGCTCAAAGCTCACCGCGATGTAGCTCACCGTTATCAGCACTATTGGCCGGCGCCCACCGCCGAGCGCCGCTCCGAGCTTTTGAGCGAGACGCTCAAGGCCGCACGCGCGCATCTTTCGTCATGGACTGTTGCAGCCGATCCGATCATCACAGCAATCGAAAAGCTGTCGCAGGAAGCGGTCGACCTCGAACAACTACGCGCCGCCTTGCAAAGCGCGGGCGCGGACTTTCCCGATCTTCATCGCTTGAGCCTTGCCGGGCCCAAGCTGCAAGTGCGGTTGTTGCTGCTGCCAGCGGGCGCGCTGCCGCATGAACTGCCGGCATTGGTGCTGTTCAAGCAGTGGCAGACGCTCGCGGCAAGCTACGTGCTGGTAGTCGGGCGGGCGTCCGACATAGTCGATATCGAAACGCAGTTGCAGGGCTTGAAGGGTCATGTCCTGCCACTGCCGCTCTGGCTTCCGCCATCGCCGGATGCGGCGGTGAAGGCAATCGCCGCGCGGCTGGCCGCGCTCGTTCAGCAACGCAGTGCGCTGACCGCGCAACTCGCTGAACTCTCCGAGCGCCAACATATCGCGTCGGCGCTAGGCGATATCGCCTTGATCGAATGGCTGAACGAGCACGCCAAGGACTTGCGCGGCAGCGAGCGGCTGGCTTGGGTCACCGGCTGGACCAGCGACGTCGGCGGAGCGGGCTTGCGGCGCGCGCTCGACGCATGCAACGTGCGCTACGTCCTGCGCCTTTCCGACCCGCCGGCGGGCATGAATGCGCCGCTGGTGCTCAGCAATCCTGGCTGGGCGCGCCCCTTCGAGGTATTCACACGCATGCTCGGCACACCCGGCCAGTATGAAAGCGATCCGAGCCAATTGCTGGCAATTATCGCCTCATCAATCTTCGGCTTCATGTTCGGCGATGTCGGTCAGGGCGCCGTGGTCTGCTTGGTGGGCCTCGTGCTAGGCCGGCGCATCCCCTTAACGCGGATGCTGGTGCCGGGGGGAATCATGGCGATGGTGTTCGGTGTCCTGTTCGGCACTGTGTTTTGCCGCGAAGACATCATCCCGGCACTGTGGCTGCGGCCGATGGCCGAGCCGGTCACGGTTCTCATCGTCGCCGTCCTCGCTGGCGTGGCGATCATGACTCTCGGGCTCCTGCTCGACGCCATTCAGATGCATTGGCGCGGCGCGGCGCGTGCTTGGTGGACGCAGCGCGCCGGTTTGCTTGCCACCTATGCCGGGTTGCTGATCGCGCCGCTGCGGATGGAGCAAGGGCTACTGCTCGCAGCCATCGGCGGCGCCTGGTTCATCGTCGGCGCCGTGGCGCTGGCGCAAGTGGGCAGGCTCGCTGCGTTGGCCGACGCGACAGCGGAATTCGTCGAGCAGACGCTACGCCTCCTGGTCAATACCGTTTCGTTCGCGCGCATCGGCGCCTTCGCGCTCGCCCATGCAGGTCTGTCGGTCGCCGTCATCGGAATGGCGCAGGCGAGCGGCCGCGTCGGCTTCTGGATCGTGCTGGCGATCGGCAATGTTTTCGTCATCGCACTGGAAGGCATAGTGGTGAGCATCCAGACCACGCGCTTGGTTCTGTTCGAGTTCTTCATCCGCTTCCTCACCGGTGTGGGCCGCGAATTTAAGCCGCTGCCGCCGCCCATCATTGCCAAAGGCAATATGCGCCAAGGTACCATGCAAGAGCAAAACCTAAGAGGCACGTCATGAAAGCAAGTTTGAAAATTCCCGCGCTGGTGCTGGCGGCGGCCATCGTCATGGCGGTCGGCGTCACCGTCCTGCTGTTGCAGAGCATGCCGGCGGCCGCGCAGGCTGTCGGGCGCGCCGCCGCCGACGCGAGCGTCGCGCCCTGGGCAATGATGGCGGCCGCGATTGCCGCGGGCCTGTCGACGCTTGCCGCCGGTTACGCGGTTGCCTCGGTCGGCAGCGCCGCAGTCGGCGCGCTAGCCGAGAAGCCGGAACTGCTCGGCCGCGTGCTTATCCTGGTCGGTCTCGCCGAAGGTATTGCCATCTACGGCCTCATCGTTGCGGTACTGATCCTCAACCGGGCCGGATAAGATGGGCGCGGCCATCTTCATCGGCGATGAGTTGAGCGGGGCGGGCTTCCGGTTGACCGGTATCGAGACGGTTGTGCCGGAATGCGGCGAGGTTGGCGCGGCCTTTCAGGCGGCACGGTTGCGCGCCTCGCTCATCATCATGACCGCCGACATGGCGCGGCATGTGCCGCCGTCTGACCTCGAAGCGGCTATGCTGGCCGAGACGCCCACGCTCGCGGTCGTCCCGGATGTGCTGTTCCGTGCGCCGCTCCCCGATCTGGCAAGGAGGCTCAGGAGCGCCCTGGGCATCGAAACGTGACCCAAGCAAGCCTGATCCCATCCCTGCAATCTGACGCGCTGGAACGCGAGATCAAGCAGCAGCTCAAAGACGAAATCGGCGCCGTCATCGCTGCGGCCGAACGCGACGCGCATGCGCTGATCGCACAAGCGCGCGCTGCCGCGCGCACTCGCATGCATGAGGCGATTCAAGAGCTGCGCCGTGAAGGCGGCCGCCGGCTGTCGGGCGCCAGGGCGCAGCTCGAAACCAACCAGCGGGCACGCGCGCAGCGGCAGGCGACGCAAGCAGTAAGTGTTGCGCTTCTGCTGCTGCGCGAGGTGCTGGACGCGCGCTGGCGCAATGAGCAGGACCGGCGGCATTGGACGGGCGGCGTCGCGCGCTTCTGCGTGATGCGTCTGCGGCCGGGCGCCTGGCTGATTGAGCATCCAGCCGATTGGAGCGAGGCGGAGCAACGCGAATTTGCAAGCACAATCGGCACACGCGACGGCATTGATCTTAGTTTCAGGACGGACGACGCGCTGAGCGTCGGCCTGCGCGTCAAGGCTGATCATGCGGTGCTCGATGCCACGCCGCACGGACTGCTTGCGGACGATCGGACCGTTGCTGCCTTGCTGCTGGACGCGATCGGGGTGCAATCATGAGCGAAGCAGTCATCCGCTGGATCGGTGGGCCGGTGCTCCATGCCCGCGTCACCGGCGATTTCCGCGTCGGCGAAGCCATCGAAGTGGGCGCCGATCGTCATCCCGGCGAAGTCATTCGGCTCAAGGACGACGAACTGGTCGGTCAGGTCTATGAAGACACCACCGGCCTGCGCCCGGGCGATCCCGTGCGCGGCACCGGCACCGCATTGTCGGTGCGGCTTGGCCCTGGCTTGCTGGGCCACATTTTCGATGGTTTGCTGCGACCGCTCGACGGTCCGGGCCATAACAGCGAGATCATCTTTCGTCCGCTGGCGAAACCCGGCGATACGCTCTCGCCTGGCACGCCGATCGGCGTGCTGCCGGGCGATGGTATCAGGCAGCAATGCCTGCTGCCGCCGCATGTCGGCGGCACCGTTGCAAGCATAGTTGCCGAAGGCGCCTACGCGCCTGACGCCACGCTTTGCAGGGTTAGAGAAGCCTCTGGCGCTATCCACGACATCGGCTTTTTCCAGAGCTGGCCGATCCGGCAGACGCGGCCTGTCGCCGAGCGCCTTCCTGCCGACGAGCCGATGGTCACCGGCCAGCGCATCCTCGATACGCTGTTTCCGGTCGCGCGCGGCGGTCAGGCGGCGATCCCCGGCGGCTTCGGCACCGGCAAGACCGTGCTGCAGGAGACTTTGGCGAAATGGTGCGATGCCGACGTCATCGTCTATGTCGGCTGCGGCGAACGCGGCAACGAGATGGCGGAAGTATTGCGCGAGTTTCCCAAGCTCAGCGATCCGCGCACCGGCCGCGGTCTGATGGAACGCACCGTCATCATTGCCAATACCTCGAACATGCCGGTGGCCGCCCGGGAGGCCAGTATCTATACCGCCGTGACGATAGGCGAATATTTCCGGGACCAGGGTCTTCATGTGGCGCTGATGGCCGACTCGACTAGCCGCTGGGCCGAGGCGCTGCGCGAGGTGTCGGGCCGCTTGGGTGAACTGCCGGGCGAAGCCGCGTATCCTGCCTATCTCGGCTCGCGGCTTGCGGAATTCTACGAACGCGCAGCCAAGGTGACGACGCTGGGCGGGGTACCCGGCTCACTCACCATCATCGGCGCGGTCTCACCGCCAGCCGGCGATTTCTCCGAACCGGTCACCAGCAATACCAAGCGTTACGTGCGCTGCTTCTGGGGGCTGGATCGCGAACGCGCCCAGGCGCGCTTCTATCCGGCCATTCATCCGCTGCAATCATACTCCGAAAACGCCGGGCGCTTTGCCGCCTGGTGGACCGGGCGCGGCAATCCGGAATGGCATGCCCAGCGCGAACGATTGCTATCATTGTTGGAAGCGCAAGCCGATCTCGAACGCATGGCGCGCATCGTCGGCAAGGATGCGCTGCCGCCGGCGCAGCAATTGACGCTGCTCTGCGCCGAGCTGGTCAACGAGGCCTTCCTGCGCCAGTCGGCCTTTTCCGAAGTTGATCGCTACTGCTCGCCGCAACGGCAGACCGCGATGCTCAAGCTGATACTCCGCTTCGTCGAGCTGGCGGAAGCGGCGCTCCAGCGCGGTGTCGCGCCGGAGCAGCTCGCCGAGCTGCCGGTGCTGCGCCGGTTGCAGCGCATGGGCGAGGAGATCGGCGAGGGTCAGCTGGAAAAGTTCGGCGAGCTGGGCGTCACCGTTGACGCCGCCATGGCGGGGCTTGCAAAGGCATCGACCCATGCGGCCTGAATTATCAGTGCAAGGCACGGCGACGGCGATCGAAGGGCCGCTCTTGTTCCTGCGGCGCAATGTCGAGGCCGGCTTGAACGAGGCGGTCGAGATCCTGAGCGAAGGCCAGCCGCCCAAGCTCGGCCGCGTCGCCGCGCTCGATCAGGATGCCATGGTGGTCGAGGTGCTGGAATCGACCATTGGCCTCGGCTTGCGCGACATTCGCGTCCGCTTCCTTGGTGAGCCATTGCATTTTGCCGTTGGTCCCGGCCTGCTCGGCCGCGTCTTCAATGGCGTGGGCGAGCCGGTGGACGGTGGCCCAGTGGTCGCCGCCCGCAAACGCATGCGCATCGACGGTGTCCCGATCAATCCGACCGCGCGCGAGTTGCCGAAGGATTTCATAGAGACCGGCGTCACCGCGATCGACCTGATGAACAGCCTGGTGCGCGGGCAGAAGCTGCCGCTGTTCTCCGCCGGCGGCATGCCGCATGATCGCATCGCCAGCGATATCGCGCAGAATGCGCGACTGCGGCGCGCGGGCGAGGCGGGTTTCGCCATCGTTTTCGTCGGTATCGGCATTTCCCACGACACTGCCGAGACCTTCCGCCGCGCTATGCAGGATTCCGGCGCGCTCGCCCACACGGCGATGTTCTTGAACCTCGCTAGTGAATCCTCGACGCAACGCCTGCTGACGCCTCGCTTCGCCTTGACCGCCGCCGAATATCTCGCCGCCGAAGAAGGGCGTCATGTGCTGGTCGTCATGACCGACATGACCAATTACTGCGAGGCGTTGCGTGAGGTCTCGGCCAGCCACGGCGAGGTGCCCAGCCGGAAGGGATATCCCGGCTATATGTATTCCGACCTGGCCTCGATCTACGAGCGTGCCGGCTGTATCCGCGGCGCCCGGGGCACGGTCACGCAACTGCCGATCCTTACCATGCCGGCTGAAGACATCAGCCATCCGATCCCCGATCTCACCGGCTACATCACCGAGGGCCAGGTGGTGCTCGATCGTGGCCTCGATCACAAGGGCGTCTTCCCTCCCATCAATGTGCTACCGAGCCTGTCACGCCTGATGGATCAGGGCATCGGCAAGGACTATTCCCATCCCGACCATCCCGGGCTCGCCAACCAGCTCTATGCGTCTTACGCGAAAGCCGTGCGCGTGCGCGTGCTGGCGAGTGTGGTCGGCCGCGACGGGCTCACGCCGCTCGACCTGAAATATTTGGACTTCGCCGACCAATTCGAGTTGTCGCTGATCCGGCAAGCGGGGCGCCGCACGCTGGAAGAAAGCATGGCGGCGGGCTGGACGGTATTGCGCCGCCTGCCGAAGAACGAATTGACGCGCCTGTCGGATATGCAGATCGCTCAATATATCGAAACGGCCGCGACGCAACAGCAGGGTGACGCCCATGCGTGACGTCCTGCCGACGCGCAGCGCAGCCATCGAGCTTGCCGACGAGCGCAAGCTGATGCGCCAGGGCTACGGGTTTCTCGACGAGAAACGCATGCTGCTGGCGACGGAGATTTTGCGCCAGTTGCGCGAGTATCAGGTGCGCTCCGAGCAGCTTATCGCTGAAACAAAGAGCGCCGCCGATGCGCTGGCCGCTGCGGTCGAGCGCCACGGAATCGACCAGCTGCAGGTTTATCCGACACCGGCGTCGCCTTCCGTGCCCGCTAATGACCGGACACTGTTTCTCGGGCTTGCCATGTTCGCGGTACGCCAACCTGCAAGGCCCGACGCAGCCGACCCGCCGGCGATCGATCCGTCGCCGGAAGCCAAAGCCTGCCGCGCCGCGTTCGAACGGCTACTCTGGCTCGCCGCCGATATCGGCCTGCGCGCCGGCAATCTCGCGCGGCTTTCGCGCGAATTCCGGCGAACCGAGCGGCGTGCCAAGGCGTTGGAAAAAGTGCTGCTGCCGGAAGTGGAGGACGCCATGAAACGCGTCGACGAGCAGCTCGATACGATGGACCGGGAAGAGGTCATCCGCACGCGCTGGTCGACCAGAATGAGGATGGCGGAATGATTCAAAGGCGCGGGCACATCCAACGCGACCGCAACGTGACAGCGCATGACCGACGTGACGGATACTCAGGCTCTGCATCCATCGCGCTTGCGGTTCGTCCGGCGGACTTCGTTAAGGAAGTATCCGGCGCTGCAGCAGCTTTACCACGGTCGGAGATGAGAGACAGCGCCGGAAAATCAGCGAGAAGATATCGCCATTGTGCAAGCGAGACTGTCACGACGGACCAGCCGTAGGGCTCTATACGGGGCAACCGGCATCGATCCGAAAGGAGAGAATGAAAATTGACCGTCAACGCACGAAAGCGTCGGTCCGCAAAGAGATGAGCTGAATTCGAGCTGCTTGCATGGCGACGGGCGAACGGTTGGGGTGCTGCGCGCACCGGGGCAAAATCGCGGAAGGAAAGCCAAGCGATACTTGCGGGGTGAACGCCTGAGCGAAGGTAAATCAGAGAGCTTGCAGTCCCATGATTGCCACAGGCGCAACCGTAATCCCGCTCTTTAAGAAAAACTGGCGTTTGGTCTGGCGTGATCACCGATGCAGGTGGGTGACATCGCGCAATTTACGCAACGACCTGACGGCGCCGGCGCCGACGTCGGATTCAAGCGTGGCTCGGCACCGATCCAGTACAACAAATTTGCCAAGACGCAGTATCCGGTCGCAGCGAACCAGATCATCGCAGAGCCAACAAAGCCGGTGAACAAAGCCCACCACAGGCTGTGAGCAAGGAACAATATAGACCCAATTATAATATTAACGCCGACGGTGACATAGATGCGGCGCTCCAGATACCAGCGGTCGATCTGGAGAAGATACAGATTCCAGCGCGTCGACGTGTCAGCTCCGAGCATCGGCGTAAAACCGAAAAGACGGAGCACATTGCCGACAGGGCAGAAGCCCGTCAGCGCGACATTGATGGAGACCAGTCCGGTCGCGGTAACTCCAAGAATCCAAAGCGGATTCACAAACAGGGCAAGCGCCGTGCTGGTCAGCAGAACGATCCCCGCGATTAGCCAAACCGTCCGCTCGATATACCAGCGGTGCGTCGGGACAATATAAATGCCTGTGCGAAGCGCCATATGTGTACGCTACGCCTTCGGACGTGCGACCGCAAGTATAGAGCGCGGACGAAAGTTTGGCCTGGGCTCGCAAAACATCGGGCAAATTCGCGTGAACCCAGCGCGAGCCAGCCGAAGAGCAGCGCGGCGGCTCACAGAACCAGCCCGAGGCAGAGCAGCAGGCTGAACAGAACTTGCAGTTGCACCGTTTGTACGAGAATCCCGTTGAAGGCCCGCCCTCGCGGCTCACGCATAAAGCGGTAAATTAGTACGAGCGCTAACGGCAGCGCGCCCAGAACCGGCCACACATGGCCACGCGGCAGGGCATGGCCGATCAGTGGCAGCAACGCGAAGGGAAGCAGCAACATTCCGGAATAGATCCAGGCCGTGACCCGGGCACCGGCAACGATGGCCAGCGTCTTCCGTCCCACGCGCGTGTCAGCTTCGGCATCACGATGATTGTTGACCAGCAAAACCGCCCCCGCGAATAGGCCCAGCGCAACGCCAGACTCGATCGCCGCCGAACCAAGACGGGTGGTGCATAGCCAATATGTGCCGCACACCGCGCCGACGCCAAAGAAGGCTACAACAAATATCTCTCCCACCGGGGTATAGGCGATTGGCAGTGGACCGCCGGTGTAGGCCCAGCCGGACAGGATTGACAAAATGCCTAGAAAGAGAATCGGCCAACCGCCGACGAAGACGAGGTACAGTCCCATCAGCGCCGCTATGGCGTAGCAGGTTAACGCGCCGCGTTTGACCGCAGCGCCGTTCAGCAAACCTGACGCGGTCGCTCTTGGTGGGCCGATGCGATCGGGGCCATCACCGCCGCGCTCGGAATCGATCGCATCATTGTGCAGGTTGGTGCCAAGCTGAATGAACACGCTGCCGATGAGCGCCGCGAGAACAGCGAGCCAGTGAATCTTTCCCGCTGCCGCCCAAGCCAAGGCTGTGCCGGCCGCTACCGGCGTCATCGAAAGGCTGAGCGTGCGCGGGCGCGCCGCCATAAACCAGGGCGTCAGATTCATAGCCAAACCAGGTGCACGACCCACAAGACCTCATAGCTGCGTAAAGGCTACCATGAACCAAGTTCGTCGATTGTGCCAACAGGCTCCCGCCAAGATTCTGCATGGGCGACAGGGCTGATCTCTCAACAAATGCGCGGGAGTGGATCGTCCTCGAGTTCTCCGAGCAACCGTTCGCCCCCGATTTCGGTCTGCAATACGACCTGGGCACCAGATCCGTGCAGACGCCCGACGATCGACGCGGCTTCCCCGCCGGGTAATGCGCGCCAAATATCCAACGCGCGTGACGCATTTTCGGCCGATAGCACGGCCACCACGCGACCCTCGCAAGCAAGATATAGTGGATCATAGCCCAATATCTCGCAGACGCCGCGAACCGGCGGGTGGACGGGAATAGCATTCTCCTCAAGACGCACGGTTAGTCCGGTAGCATGTGCAATGTCGTGCATCACGGTGACGAGCCCGCCGCGAGTCGGATCGCGCATGAAACGCAATCCTGGCAGATCCCATAGTGCCTGCGCCAACGGAAGGACGCTGGCAGCGTCGGAAACTAGATCGCCTTTCAGCCCGAATTCCTCACGTGCTAGCAACACCGCTGTGCCGTGGTCGCCGACGGGGCCGCTCACCATAACCGTGTCGCCGTTGCGGATCTGATCAAGGCCCAGTTGCAGTCCGGGGCGCCTTATTCCCACACCGGTCGTCGCAAGGTAGAGTCCGCCTCCCTCGCCGCGGCGGAGAACCTTGGTGTCGCCGGCGGCAACGCGTACGCCGCACTCTTCGGCGGTGCGTGCCATACTCGCAATCAGGCGATCGAGCTGGGCAAATTCCAGTCCCTCTTCGATGAAGGCGTTGAGGCTCAGATAGACTGGCGTAGCGCCCGCGACCGCGAGATCGTTCACTGTGCCATGCACGGCAAGCGAACCAATGTCTCCCCCTGGAAATTCGAGCGGTTGCACGGTAAATCCATCGGTGGTGATCATCACCTCTCCCGGCGGCATTGGCAGATAGGCCGCGTCTGCTCCAATGTCGAGTTGCGGGTTGGCGAGATGGCGTGCAAAAATTTGTTCAATCAGTTCCCGCATGTAGCGTCCGCCATTGCCGTATGCGAGGGTAACAAATCTATCTTCAATCATGTGCGGGCGCTCGCCTCAATGATCTGCCCGAAGCTCAAGCCCGCATCGTTGCATGGCAATTTCTCCGGAATGTGGACGGTGAAGCCTTCGCGCTGCGCATCGAAAAGCACACGGTCGCATAGCACGCGATTCTGGAACACCCCGCCAGTCAAGCCCAGATGGGACACGCCGCATTCGGCGCGCACTGCCCGAGCCTGTGCAAGCAGCAGTTCGGCGAGCGTGGAATGAAACATGGAGGCCCGCGATGCTACGCTTTGCCTTGCATCTTGCAAGCAGTGGAGCAGCGGACTCCAGTCGCTCTCCCAAATGCCGTCTGCGCGACGGGATATAGGCAAGGAGATCGGCTCGGCATCTCCTCTGCAGAGAGCCTCGAGTTGACTCGGGGCCTGTCCTTCATAACTCGTCTGCAAGACGAGACCGAGCAAGGCGCTTGCGCCATCGAATAGTCGGCCAATCGATGACGTACGCGGGCAGTTGATGTTGCGCGTCCACGCATGACGGAAGACTTCGATATTCTGCTCGCAGCTCCGCCACTCTGTTCCGGCTTCCCAGCACAGGGCAAGGGCATTGCGCCACGGATCACGGGCAGCACGGTCTCCCCCGAGCAATGAGAAAGGCCGCACTGTTGCGACGCGACGCCAATGGCCTGGCCGTCCGAGCAGCGCCTCGCCGCCCCAGATCGTTCCATCCCGCCCGAAACCGGCGCCGTCCCAGGTGAAAACCAGCCAGTCGTCCCCTTGATGGCATTCTCCAACCAACGCAGAGCTGTGGGCCTCATGGTGAAATATCTTGGTCACCGGCAATCCTAGCTTGCGCGCGAGCTGCGTTGTCGCATAGCCGGGGTGGGCATCACAAAGAACGGCTTCGGCGGACACGCCATAAAGCGACTGCAAATCTGCTGCGACCTGTTTGAGCAATGCCAAGCCGCGCGGCGTGCCCATGTCGCCGAGATGCGGTGACACGACGGCTCGGTTCCCCCAGCCGAGCGCCACGGTATTCTTGAGCTGGCCGCCCAAAGCCAAGAGCGGTCTTGGAAGAGCAAATGGCAATTCAATTTCGAACGGCGCGTTGCCGCGTCCCAGCCGCAACGGCCGTGGCTTGTCGGCGATGACGCGATAGACCGGATCATCCGCCGGTCGAACGATCGGACGGTCATGATGGAGAAAGGCATCGGCAACGGCGGCAAGGCATCCTTCGGCCATCCCGTTATCGGTCAAGACCGGCTCGCCGCTGACGTTGCCGGAAGTTGCGACCAATGGCGCACCGAAATCCTCGAGCAGCAGATGATGTAACGGGCTGTACGGCAGCATGGCGCCGATTTCGCCGCTGTTGGGTGCGATTTCAGGCGCCAGGTCGCAGGCGACGTTCTTCGGCACCAGCACAACCGGGCGGATCGGATCGCGCAGCATGTTCTCGTGGGTCGGATTCAGCACGGCTGCGCGGCAAAGCGCGGCAAGGTCGGGCTGAAATGGGAACATCACGGCGAGCGGCTTGTCGGGGCGCCTTTTTCGTACGCGTAGAGTGGCGACCGCGGCGGAACTCGCCGCATCGCAAAGGAGATGATAACCGCCGATCCCTTTGACCGCGACGATCTTGCCAGATCGCAATGCGGCGACCGCCGCACAGACGGCATCAGCACCAAGTTGTGCATCTTCGTCCAAGGCGTGGAACTCCAGACGAGGTCCACATTGAGGGCAGGCGATCGGCTCAGCATGAAATCGCCGGTCGCCTGGATCGGCATATTCAGCCGCGCACAGCGGACACAGTTGGAAGCGTGCCATCGATGTATTGGCGCGGTCATAGGGCAGGCGTTCAATCAAGGTGTAACGTGGGCCGCACTGGGTGCAATTGATGAAGGGATAGCGGAAGCGCCGATCCTGTTGGTCTTTCAATTCGGCAATGCAGTCGTCGCAGGCAAAGTGGTCCGGCGGCACGTGAATTTTCCCCGGGCGTTTCGCTTCACTGGCACGAATTTGGAAATCTTCGACGGGCTCCGGCGCAACCGGCAATTCTGACAGGATTCTGGGTCGCGCCAGTGGCGGCGCCTCGGTCAGAAGCGCGTGGCCGAAGCGCTGGAGCAATTCGGGCGCCCCTTGGGCCAGGATCTCGACCTCACCGGCGCAGTTTCTTACCCAACCCTGGATGCCGCAGCGGTGTGCCACGCGATAGACGAAGGGACGATACCCCACGCCTTGAACCCGACCACCAAGTATCCATTTTCGCGCAACACGGGCGATCGCCGAGTTCTGATCAACGCTATTCAGCATGGCTTAATTCGCGCCGCGTGCGAACGCCGCTTGCCCACCAGATCCGGCAAGCGCCTTCATCCGATACCATGCAAGGTCCGACGGGCGTGCGCGGTGTACAGGCGCGGCCATACAACGCGCATTGATCCGGATAGATACGGCCGAGCACCACGCGTGCGCAATCGCAGCCGGGCGGCATTTCGCCGGCGCGCTTGCGCATGGCTTCGTTGAAGGAGGGATAGAGCTGCGTCGCATCATGAGCGGCGAACTCCGGACGTAGCGCATAGCCGGATGCCGGGATAATGCCGATGCCACGCCAGTTGGCATCGACGACATTCATGGTGGCGTCGAGTTGACGCCGCGCGGCTGGATTGCCGCCAGTTCGCACCACCTCAGGATAGCAATTATCGAGAAAGCAGCGCCCTTCTACCAGTTGGCGCAACACAGAATAGAGCGCAGCCACCAAGCTCTCGCCGGTGAATCCCGCGACCGCGGCAGGTAAGCCGTGTTTTTCCGGTACGAAAGCCCATTCCTCGGGACCCATCACCGTCGATACGTGGCCAGGGCCGATGAGAGCGTCGAAGCCGGGCGCCTCTGAGTCAAGCAGCATGGCGACCGCCGGCCACGTCCGGCGCCCCGCCAGCAGGACGGATAGATTACCGGGGACACCTTCGGCGAGCATGGCCGCCACCGGCGCGGTGGTGGTCTCGAAACCGGCGGCGAAAAAAACGACGCGGCGATGGGGATTTTCGCGCGCGATGCGAACCGCCTCAAGCGGAGAGGCGATCGGCACGATCTCGCCGCCTGCGGCACGCGCCTGTTCGAGCGAGCGTACCTCGCTTTTTCGGACATTGACCGGCACGCGCAGCATGTCGCCGAATGCAACCAAAATGACTTTTTCCGTCAGCGCGAGCTGGATCGCCTGATAGACGATCTCTTCCGGACAAATGCAAACCGGGCAACCTGGGCCAGGCACCAGCTCGATCTCCGGTGGCAACGCCTTGCGCAGGCCGGTCATCGCGATCGACCGCTCATGACCGCCGCACACGTTCATCACCTTGAAACGGCGCGGTAGCTTCAGTGCAAGAAGGCGATCAAGCCACTGCCGGGCGGTGGTGGTGGTGGCCATGGTGGTGGATCCCGTGAGGTTCACTCGTGGCGTCTTGCGAAGATCGAATTCCTGCGACCTCGGCGCGTAACCAATCCTCCCAGGCTTCGAGATTTATGGCCTTGCGCGCCGACAGCGGGATCACGGGCGCAGCATTGGCCAGATCGCGAACCGCCTTTTCCGCGCTAAGCGGATCGAAATCGTCCAGGAAGGGGATCAGATCCATCTTGGTCAGCAGCACAAGATCCGCGCCCCGGAACATGACCGGATATTTCGCAGGCTTGTCATCGCCTTCTGTCGCGGACAGCAGGACAATGTTGCGATGCTGCCCGAGGTCGAAGCTTGCCGGGCAGACTAGGTTGCCGACGTTCTCGATAAATACGATGTCGAGCAGGGCGAGCGGGAGATCATGCAATGCATCGTGAACCATGCTCGCATCCAGATGGCAGGCGCTGCCGGTGGTGATCTGCACCGCCGGAACGCCATGGGCACGAATACGCTGCGTATCATTGTCGGTCTCGAGGTCTCCTTCGATGACCGCGATGCGGAAATCGGCCTTCAGCACATCGATCGTCGCTTCCAAAAGCGCGGTCTTGCCGGCTCCCGGCGACGACATCAGGTTGAAGGCGACAACGCAGTGGCTATTGAAATGATCACGGTTATGCGCCGCAACCCGATCGTTGGTTTGCAGCAATCGGCCCAATACCTCGACGGTCGCGGCGTCTTTGGCGCCCGTCCGCGTCACGGTGCAGCCGCAAGTTTCACACATGAGCAACCTCCGCTACGTCTTCGCGCGCTTCAAACTCAATCTTCAACAGCAGCAATTCATCACCCGCGAGCAGGTCGGTATGCCAATCGCCGCACGCCCCGCAAATCAAGCGGTTTGGCGTTGCCACCGTCTCCGCGCCGCAGACGCGGCAGCGTACGCGGATGTTGGTTTCCTCGATCTCGAGTTGCGACCCTTCTGCCACCGTGCCGGCGCAGACCAGAGGGTAGGCGTCCGCAAGCAGCCGCGGCTCGACACCGGCGAGCGGCCCAATCCCCAGATGAACTTGCCGGATACGCCCTGCCTGTCGGCCAGCGATATTTTCAATTTGCGCGATCAGGGCCTGGCAGATCGCAAGTTCATGCATAGCCATCGGCTCCTTCAGCGGCGAGCATCTCGTCATAGAGCTCCCAGGCGGAGCGCGCCTGTTGCGGAGTCATTTTCTGGATCGCGTAGCCAACGTGAACCATCACGAAATCGCCGGCTACGATCGGCTCGTCCTGAAGCAGGAACAGGCTGACGTCCCTTTCGATGTCGCGAGCGGAGCACCGCGCCAGATAGCCGTCGACGGCCATGACTTCCATGGGAATTGCCAGGCACATGGTTTTGCTCCGGAATTATTAAACCACAATCGCCCCTCGGGTGCAGACAAAATTGATGTGAATCAACGCGGGCGTTGAAAGGGGTGCATAAAAAGGCATGTTGCGTTGCAGTGTCACATAGGCTTTCCGTCCGTTCACTTGTTCGCTTGTGATCGACAAATGGTTGTCCAGAATTGCTTGTGAGCGTAGTCTTTCTTCTTCTGGTTGCAATGAGGAGGTAAGCTATGATGGCCAATCGCCTTGCGGAAGCACTTGAAGATCGCGGAATTTCCCGTCGCGACTTTATGACGTTTTGCGCATCGATGGCCGTGGTCCTTGGGTTGCCAAACGAAGCCGCGCCCGCAATTGCGGCGGCGGTGGAGTCCGAAGCCAAACCGATCCTGGTCTGGCTTGAGTTTCAAGACTGCGCCGGCAACACGGAGTCCTTGCTGCGCGCCAGCCATCCAACGATTGCCGACCTTATTCTGGATTCAATTTCGTTGAGCTATCACGAGACTTTGATGGCCGCTGCCGGTAGTCAGGCCGAAGATGTGCTGGCGAAAACCGTCGGGGACAATAAGGGCAAATACATCGCGCTGATCGAGGGATCGATCCCGACCGGCGCCGATGGCGCCTATTGCACGATTGGCGGAAGAGCCGCCCTGGATATCGCCCGCGAGATCTGCGGCGGCGCCGCCGCGACCATCGCGGTCGGCACCTGCGCATCGTTCGGAGGCATACCGGCGGCGCGACCCAATCCGACCGGCGCCCTGTCTGTGGCCGACGCGGTCCCCGGCGTCAAGAATCTCATCAACATGTCGGCTTGTCCGGCCAACGCTGAGAACATCACCGCGCTGATCGTTTACTACCTGACCTTGAAACGATGGCCTCCACTCGATCAGTACCGGCGTCCGCTCTTCGCCTATGGCAAGTCCATCCACGACAATTGCGAACGGCGAGCGCACTTCGACGCTGGGCAATATGTGGAAAGCTGGGGCGATGCGGCGCATCGCGAGGGCCATTGCCTTTACAAGATGGGGTGCAAGGGGCCCGCGACCTCGCAGAACTGCCCGGTCGTGCGTTGGAACGAAGGCACTAACTGGCCGATTGGCTGTGGCCATCCCTGCGTCGGTTGCGCCGAACCGAATTTCTGGGACACGATGACGCCATTCTACCAGCGGCTCCCCAATGTCGCAGGCTTCGATGTTGGCAGCTGGGTCGACCCTGTCGGGCTCAGTCTGACCGGCCTCGTAGCGGCCGCGGCCGCGGTGCACGGTGTTGCAGAGGTCGTGCGCCATCGTGTCGGACACGCAGCTTCAGACGAAGATGGACCGGAGACTGAGTAATGACGCATATTGTTGTCGACCCAGTCACGCGGATCGAAGGCCACCTTCGCGTTGAGGCGGAAGTCGATGGCGGTGTTGTGAAAGAGGCATGGTCGTCGTCGACAATGTTTCGCGGTATCGAGTTGATTCTTCGCGGCCGCGATCCGCGCGATGCCTGGGTTTTCGCGCAGCGGATTTGCGGCGTTTGCACCACAGTTCATGCTATCGCCTCGATTCGTGCCGTCGAGAAAGCTATCGGCGCGGTGCCACCTCCCAATGCACGGTTGCTGCGCAATATCATTATTTCGGCTCAAGCCGTCCAAGACCATGTAGTTCATTTCTATCATCTCCACGCGCTGGATTGGGTCGACATTGTGAGTGCGCTTGATGCCGATCCGGCCAAGACCTCCACGCTTGCCCAATCAATTTCAGACTGGCCGTTGTCCAGCGCGACCTATTTTTCCGGCATGCGAGACCGCATCAAAGCTTTTATCGAGCGTGGCCAGCTCGGTATCTTTGCTAATGGTTATTGGGGCCATCCCGCCTATCGATTGCCGCCCGAAGCCAACTTGATGGCGGTGGCGCATTATCTGGAGGCGCTCGATTTTCAGCGTCGCTTCATCAAGATCCATGCCCTTCTTGGCGGTAAGAACCCGCACCTGCAAAGCTTCCTGGTGGGTGGCATGGCCACTCCGGTCGATCCCGACTCTCAATCAGCCCTCAATATGGAGACGATCGCTGCGCTGAATAAGCTCATCGCCGACGGCCTGAATTTTGTCAGCCGTGTCTACCTCCCTGACGTGCTGGCGATTGCGTCCTACTACAAGGACTGGGCATCCATCGGCGCGGGCATTGGCAATTACATGGTCTATGGCGATTATCCGGAGGGCGACAGCGATAATGCCCAGCTGTTCTTCCCCACCGGCGCTATCCATAATCGCGATCTGACCAATATCGCGACGGTCGATCATGCCAAGATCACCGAGCAGATCGCCCATTCCTGGTACGACTATTCGGTCGGCGACGACAAGGGTCTCAATCCGTTTGAGGGGGAGACAACGCCTCACTATACCGTGCCGAAGCCGCCCTACGAAAGGCTGGACGTCGCGCAGAAATATAGCTGGTTGAAATCCCCCCGCTACGACGGTGCGGCGATGGAGGTCGGGCCGCTGGCCCGGATGCTGGTCGCCTACAGCACGGGTCGTCCGGCTCGCGTCAAGGTACTGGCAGACAAGGTGTTGACGACCTTGGGGGTAGGGCCGGAAGCACTGTTTTCGACCCTCGGCCGGATCGCCGCGCGTGCCATCGAGACCCAGGTGCTTGTCGAGTCTATGGGCCGTTGGGTCCAGGACTTGGCCGAGAACATGGCGCGGCGCGACTACCGCATCCAGGATAATTCGAAGTGGGATCCGAGTAGCTGGCCGCGCGACTGCTTTGGCGCCGGCTTTCACGAAGCGCCGCGCGGGGCGCTCGGTCACTGGGTCCACATCAGCAATGGTTCGATCGTGAACTACCAGTGCGTGGTGCCGAGCACCTGGAATGCCGGTCCGCGCGACGCCAGTGGTCACCCCGGCCCCTACGAAGCCGCACTGGTGGGCACCCCCGTCGCCAAGCCGGAGCAGCCGCTGGAAATCCTGCGAACGCTGCATTCCTTCGATCCGTGTATGGCTTGTGGTGTCCACGTGGTCGATGCGACGAAGCGCGAAATCGCCCGGGTGAGGGTCATGTGACGTCATGACGAGACCGCGGACAAAAAACAACGTCGTTGAACGGGTTTATATCTGGGAGCTGCCTGTTCGCCTGACCCATTGGCTGATCTTCTTCTCAGTCGTCACACTGTCCGCGACCGGGTATTATATCGGTCATCCCTTCATCAGCGTTGCGGGTCCGGCGCGGGATCATTTCGTGATGGGGACCGTGCGTGTCGTGCATTTGTATAGTGCGATCGTGTTCGCGCTGTCGGTGTTGGTCCGCATCTATTGGATGTTCGCTGGCAATGCCTATGCACGCCTGACCCAGCTCATCCCGCTCAGCGGCGAGCGATTTCGCAGCTTTTGGGAAGCGGTGATGTTTTATTCCTTCATGCGCCGCGACGCGGAGGAATGTGCCGGTCACAACGCGCTGGCGGGTTCAAGCTACGCCATGATCTTCGGGGTCTATCTTCTCATGATCGCGACCGGCCTCGCCCTTTACACGGTCGACGCTTCGCCCGACTCGCCGTTTCAAGTCTTCCACGTTTTAATTCCGCTGTTTGACGGCCTCCAGATGTCGCGCCTGATCCACCACATCGGCATGTGGATTGTGCTGATGTTCGCCGTTGTTCATATCTATTTTGTCCTTCTTGCCTCAGTCTTCGAGCGCATCGGAACGTTCGACTCAATTGTCTCCGGCTATAAGTTTCTATCCAAACGAAGAGCAGGCATTTCTTGACTAGTAATTTCGCGCGAGGGTCTGTAACGAAGTCGATCGGCGTCCTCGTCCTGGGACTTGGCAATGTATTGCTTGGCGACGATGGACTTGGCGCCGCGGCAGTCGCGCGCGTGGAGCGCAACTATCGAATCCCGGCGGGCGTTGCCTTGGAAGATGGAGGGACGCTCGGTCTGTCGCTGCTGGGATTGCTTGCGGAATCTGATCGCGTAATTCTTGTCGATGCCGTTCGCACCGGTAGCCCCCCGGGAACCCTAGTTCGGATCGACGGAGAGGACGTCATGGACGCTGTGCGCGAGCGTTTGTCGCCGCACCAGGTCGGCGTCGCCGACCTTCTGGATGCGGCACGTCTGATCGGCCGCTATCCGTCGACCGTCACATTGTTGGGGCTAGTGCCGGAAGCCATCGATTTGAGCGTGGTTCGATCAGGTTCTGTCGAGGGGAAGCTTGACGAACTTGTTGAAACTGTCGTGCGAGAGGTCCAAAGTTTTGGATACAAGATGCTTCCCAAAACCGAGAGAGAAGATCGGCAGCATCCTGGCGATCTTACTCATCATTTCGGGATGTGAGGGCAATTCGCCGACGATGCCAACCGGATTGTTGTCATCACGCGAGGCCGAAGACGCCGGTCGTATCATTTTCGCGGCCAACTGCGCGATCTGCCATGGTGCCAACGGTGACGGCCGCGGCCAGCGCCGAGAAGGAATGATTCCGCCGCCTGCCGATCTTACGCTACCATCATGGCCGGACGAGGCAAGCGCGACTAAAATGTATCTTGTCATTCGAAATGGAGTGCCCGGCTCGGCGATGCAGTCATGGCCAATGCTCGATGACCGGCAAATCTGGAATGTGGTGGCCTATATTCACTCACTCAAAAGCCACTGAATTCGTTTCGCGTTGCTCATTTGCGCGTTCTTTAGTTGAAGAAGGAGACGATGATGCCAAGCAATCGGTGGCTCTTGTTGTGCGCACTATTTGTGGCGGGCGGAGTGCTCGGCGCAGGTGCCATCATTGCGAGCACTGAAATTAACCGATTCACCTCAACAGATTCGCTCTGCACCTCCTGCCATACGATGTCGGTGCTGGTCGAGGATCCGCGTTTCCAGCAATCGGGGCACGAAGCCAATGCAGCAGGCATACGGGTCGGCTGCAGCGATTGCCACATCCAATCCGGAAATTGGTTCGTCGAGACCTACGCGCATGTCGCATCGGGCTTGAGGGACGTTGTCGCCGAATCTACTCATAACTACAAAGACCCTGCATTGTGGAACAAGAGACGGGTCGAGCTCGCCGCCGAGGTCCGTGATGAGATGCATCGCAATAACAGCGCCACTTGCCGCAATTGCCACGACGCGGTGGCAATCCGTCCAGCGAGCGAGGCCGGCCG
>Ga0181532_10001686_pt1 | contig 21138 bp, 15 predicted proteins | sample PEATcosm2014_Bin_33_FD_119768 | JGI IMG/M metagenome (GOLD analysis project Ga0181532, IMG submission 119768) | Peatland microbial communities from MTU Mesocosm Facility, Houghton, MI, USA - PEATcosm2014_Bin11_30_metaG | ecosystem: Environmental > Terrestrial > Soil > Wetlands > Peat | place... | reverse complement strand
TGTCGATTACACCGGGCGCATTCGTCGGGCTCGTCGGCCGCAATGGCGCCGGTAAGACGACGCTCATGCGTGCGATCATGGGACTCCTGGCTGTCCGCGCCGGCGAGGTGAAATTTCTTGATAAAGACCTGCGCGCGACTCCGCCGCACGCGCGTTCTGGCCTCGGCATCGGCTACATGCCTGAGGATCGCCGCCTCGTGCCGGAACTCACTGTCGAGGAGAACGTGCTCCTGCCAGCTTGGGCAAACGGCGATCTAGCCGTAGCGAAGCGACTCGGCTTCGTCTATGGCATCCTGCCCGAGGTGCAGGGCATGGCGCCGCGCCGCGCGCTCCAACTCTCTGGTGGCCAGCAAAAGCTGGTAGCGCTCGCCCGCGCATTGATGTGCGGACGGCATCTGCTGCTATTAGACGAGCCGTTCGAGGGCGTTGCCCCCGTTCTGGCGCGCCGGCTGGTCGAGGCGATCGCCGCGCTCAAGGCAACCGGCGTGTCTGTGCTGCTCTCTGAATCTGACTACGTGCATTCCAGCGATCTCATCGATGGCCTCTATGTCATCGAGCGCGGCGTCGTGACGCCGCACTCTGCTGTTCTCAACGTTGCATCCGATAGGTGACAGCATGAAAATACGTGCAGCGATCCTGGAAGTGATAGGGCGCGAGCCGCCCTACGCGACAACGCGGCCGCTGACCATTGACGAGGTCGAGCTTGCGCTACCCGGGCGCGGCGAAGTGTTGGTGAAGATCGCGGCGGCCGGCCTTTGCCATTCAGACCTCTCGGTGATCGACGGCAACCGGCCGCGGCCGACGCCAATGGCGCTCGGCCACGAAGCGGCGGCGGTGGTGGTTGAGACCGGCGCTGATGTCGACGATCTCGCCAAGGGCGATCACGTCGTCCTCGTGTTCGTGCCGAGCTGCGGCCATTGCGAACCGTGCGCCACCGGCCGCCCGGCCTTGTGTGAGCCGGCAGCTGCGGCGAACGCGGCGGGCACGCTCCTATCCGGTGCGCGGCGGATCACCCGCCGAGGCGTACCGATCCATCATCATCTCGGCGTCTCGGCCTTCGCCGAATACGCGACCGTATCGCGGCGCTCACTGGTCAAGATCGACCGCAGCGTGCCGCTCGATCATGCAGCCCTGTTCGGCTGCGCAGTGCTGACCGGTGTCGGTGCGGTGGTCAACACGGCGCGAGTGACCGCGGGTTCGACCGTCGCCGTGGTTGGTCTCGGCGGGGTCGGGCTTGCGGCGCTGCTGGGGGCCATTGCCGCGGGCGCTGAACGCATCGTTGCGGTCGATCTATCCCCGCAGAAGTTGGCGCTTGCTAAGCAGCTTGGCGCGACCGATGGCTTTGAGGCTGGCGCCGACGCTGCCGTCAAGATCCGCGACGCCACCCGAGGCGGCGTCGATTTCGCGCTCGAGATGGCAGGCTCGGTCAAAGCGCTCGAGCTTGCCTATCGCATCACCCGGCGCGGAGGAACAACGGTGACGGCCGGGCTTCCACCACCGAGCGCGATGCTACAGGTGCCGGCGGTCAATCTCGTCGCCGAGGAGCGCACGCTTAAAGGCAGCTATATTGGAACCTCCGTGCCTTCGCGCGATCTGCCGCGGTATCTGGGGCTGTTCCAGCGTGGGCGGTTGCCGGTCGACCGTCTACTCACGGACCGACTGCGGCTCGATCAGATCAACAAGGGCTTCGATCGCCTGCGCGAAGGAAGCGCCGGATTATAGGGCCGCTCGCCTTGGTGGCAAGGCAGTTGTGCCAATATTCCTAATGGTTCTGATTGAGGGCCCGCGTTCTAAACCGCCTTTTTGCGGACCGAGATTTCTTGGGTCGGCGAAAGGCCTCCGGTCGACACCGTGTCTCATCGATGAACGAGCACCGGGATCTTGCAGTGCGTGAGGACCTTCACCGTGTCGCTGCCGAGGACGATCGCGGAGACACCGTGGCGACTATGCGAAGCCATGACGATGAGATCGCAGCCTTTCGCGTCCGCGGCATCGATGATCGCCCGGTACGGATGCTCGTGCTCGACCTGGACTGTCTCGCATGCGACGTCTACCGCTTGCGCTGCTGCTGCGGCGGCGCCAAGAGTTTTCTCGGCCTGCTTCTGCATGCGTGCTTTGTACTGAGCCGGCGTGTCCTCAATCATCTGCGTGTCGGTCGTGAACGTATGAAACGGCGGCAAGACCGTCAGCACGGTGACCTTGGCGCCGATCCGCTTGGCCAAGGCGAGGCCGTGCTGGACAGCTTTCGCGGCGAGTTCCGACCCGTCCGTTGGTATCAGGATTTTGGTATACATCGCTCTCCTTGATCACCACGCTTTTAGCGTCGGCGCGCTCGCCGTCTTACTTCGCGAGCTGCCGGCGGATCGCCAGCAATTCCCGCCGGCGCGCGGCGCTGGTTTTCGGGTAGCTCATTTTTAGTCCTTGCAACGTATCGAGGACAATCTGGGAGACGATCAGCCGGGCGTTCTCCTTGTCGTCGGCGGGCACGACATACCAGGGTGAATCCGCGGTGCTGGTCGCGCTCAGGCATTTTTCGTAAGCCTTCGTGTATTGCTTCCAGTATTTTCTCTCGGCGAGGTCGGCGGCGCTGAATTTCCAATTCTTTTCCGGTTCGTCAATCCGCGCCAGAAAGCGCTGGCGCTGCTCTTCCTTGGAGAGGTGGAGGAAGAACTTGATGATGCGGGTCCCATTGCTATGGAGATGCCGCTCCAGATTCGCGATCGAACGATAGCGCTCGTGCCATACCGCCTTGTCGTGCGGCCCGTCCGGCAGCCCTTCGCTGCGGAGAATTTCTGGATGCACGCGGGCGATCAGCACCTCCTCGTAATAGGAGCGGTTGAAGATGCCGATGCGGCCGCGTTCCGGCAGATCGCGCGTGGTGCGCCAGAGAAAATCGTGCTGCAGCTCCGTCGGGCTTGGATGCTTGAAGCTGAACACCTGGCAGCCCTGCGGATTGACCCCCGACATGACGTGGCGGATGGCGCCGTCCTTTCCGGCCGCGTCCATGGCCTGGAAGATCAGCAGCAGCGCGTAACGGTTGGACGCGTAAAGCAGCTGCTGTTGCGCGCTGAGCTGCGCGACGTGTTGTTGCAAGAGCTTTTTGTATTGCTCTTTCGAGCCGTACACGGGCTCGACCTTGGTCGGCGACTTTCTGAGGTCGACATGCTCGCCTTCCGGCACGCGAAACTCGTTCGAATTGATTGTCATTGTCATCCTTTCGGCGGTAGCAGCGGTGCGCGGCGATCCTAAGACGACGCAACGCTGGAATCTTCAGCAAATCCAGCCGGCCCTAGAGGCGCCCCTCCTGGGCGCCCGCGCCGGCGCGATGGATCATACCGCGCGAGCTACGCTGGATTTCAGCAGGTAAATCCAATAATTTCGGCTGGAGTTCGGTAAAGGCGGGCGGCAATGGCCGATTATTATCCAGTTCTTGCCCGTGCCATTGCAAGATTGTCAATCAACAACGCACAGGCACGCCGAGACGTTTACGAGCACGCGCAGACGATTGTCATTGCGGAACTGCGCAGACAAGATCCACAAAAATCAGCGCCGGAGATTATGCGCGAGCTGGCCGCGCTCGAAACCGCCATCGGTAGAGTGGAGGCGGAATCGCTATTCGCCCAAACTCAGGCGCCGGAAGTCCCGACGCCCCCTCTCCCGACGGCAAATTGTGCCGCCATCGCAGACGACGGCTATGATTTCAGGGTCTCACGCGAGAGCTTGACCGGGAATGGGATAACAGCCCGGCCGGTACCTGAACAATCTCAGGAGATCGATAGCAGTCAGAGTCGAGCGGAGCTGGCGACCGACGATATGGGCAGAATGCCTGAACTGCTGGGCGCAATGCTTGTTCTCACGACTTTCATTGTGGCGATGCTGGCGTTCATCGCCTTCATCGACATTCGCGGTCTTGTATTGTTCTCCGAGCAGGTCATCGAATATCCAATCCTGATAGCCGTGATTATCATCATGCTTTGTCTGTTCATTGTCCTGCCCTTGGCGGTTTTTCGTAAAGCGCGGATTGTGCCGGCAATCGGCTTTTTGTTGCGTTGTACGCATTTGCTATCACGGCGCCTGTCGCGTCTTAATCCCCAATCCACCGCTGAAGGGCTGCCTGAGGTCTGACAGCGGAGCAGCTGCGCTTGCCGTCACCCGTACAGCGCTGCGTACTCACGGGCATAGCCGGGCAGCGATTCCCTGATGCTGGCCAGATTCAACAGCATCGTCGCCACAAGGCGGGCGGTTGGCGGCGCAAAGACGCGGGTGCGCGCCCACAGGCTCTCGGTTCGCCGGCTGGCGCTGAGCGCGACCACTTCGCGCTCCAGCTCGTAGCTTTCGCCGACAAACAGCGGTCCGTCGAGCAGCCGAATTTCCTGATCCGCGAACAATCCGACAGCCGGTCCCTTGATCGGCACGCCGTCGTCGCGCGACCGATATTGAAAGAGGACGCTCAGCATCTCAAACGGGATGATGGGGCGTCCCCATTTGTTGTCCGCCGCACGGTCCGGCTGGTAAAGCCAGGATGGCTCGGTGATCACTTTGAGCTTGTCGCGCAGCGAGAATGGATAGAGCTCGCCCATATACTGATCGAAATCCATGCGGACGGTCTGCCGTCGCGTCTTCATGCCGACCTTGACGTCGCGCAGGATCACGGGATCGGTCAGCGGCTTGAGCTCGTCGCGCAGACGCTTATCCAATGCCGTCGCCGATTGGTCGCGCCCAACCGATGCAGTGCCCTGCAGGACCTCGGTGCCGTCGCGCTTGACCATGCGAATGTCGATTTGGCTTTGAGCTTCTTGCGGCTTCGCCACAACGGCTTGGACTTCCTCGCCGGCAAAGACGGCGTTGCGATAGTGCGCGGAAATGCACCCGGTCTCGAACCACGCATCGCCCCACAAGCGTTCGCACAGCGGATCGAACTGGCTGAAATGCGTCGGCCCCTCGATGGTCGCGGCCTTGAATCCCACTTTCTGCGCCATCGCATTGTCGTGGATCGAGACGTGACCGTCGTAGATTTGCGCGGCGAGCATCTGCTGCGGCGTGCGCCACGGCCCCACCAGCGCTTCGCCATCGTCGACGATCGCGGTATCGAACGCTCTTGCGACCATGATGGCGATCCCCAGCGCGCAGCAGCCATTAAATGGCTGCGACAGAATACGAGCTTTTTGCTGGAGGCCAATGGACTTTCGGCCTGGAACTGGCAGGCCCGCAGGAACGTCAATCCAGCCGGGTCACCACCGCAAGCCGCTTGATGTGATGATTCAAATAGGCCTGCAGGAACGCGTTGTAGTCCCTGAAAGACACGCAGCCGTTCGAATCGCCGTTCGGGCCGAGCATGTAGGTGTGGGCAAGGAGGCCACTTCGGCCGAAGACTTTGTCCTCGTCCTCGGGGATCAGGCGGAGCGCCTGCACGCCGTGGAACAGGCTTTCGCGCAGTTTCAGATCGTAGACGGTGGCAGGGGTGGCGCCGCGCATTCTTTCGTCGGTGTGGCGCGGATCGTCGAGCCTGTTGCCGTAACCCGAATGCGCTTCCAGCGTGGTGCCATCCGGCATGTAGACCGTGCGCGCGGAAATGTCATAGACGGCGGTCCAGCGATCGTAGCGGCCCGGCGTCAGGCTCTGGCTACCCAGGTCGCCGTCATCGGGCGCGGCATAGGCCAGCGTCAGCGGGGCAGGTTTGCCGAACAGCTTCTCGAAAATGGTCGGCTTGTCGGTCGGCGGATTTGCGGCGGCCCGGCTCGGATTGGCGGCCTCGCGGAGAGACGCGGTCCGGGCCGGCGGCAACCGCAGCCGCTGCGCCGGCGCGGCTTTGCGCTGAACAGCTTGGCGATCGATCGATGCCGTGACGGCGATGTCTGGCGTTTGCTCGATGGGCGGTTCGCCAGCGGCCGGGTCTGCCGGCTCGCTGTCCGCTTGAAGCGCTGCAACCTTGGCAAACGGTCCGGGCGGAACACCCAAATACCGAGAATCAAAGAGACGGGCGTAGCTGTTCGACAGCGCCGCGCGTCGCGCGTAGCTGTTCAAAGCGGCCGCCAGCTTCGCATAGGCGTTGGACGCCAGCGATAGCCTCGCGTCAGTGCGCAAAGCCGTTGCTGGCTTCGGCTCCGCTTCTACGACTTGAGCGGGTCTGTTCCAGGCCAAATTGACCCAGAGCGTGCAGGCGCAGGCGAACGCGACGCAAGCGACAGCGGCGCCGCCGAGGATCCGTTGCGGGCGCGCATTCCCCGATAAACGACCATGATCGTAGCCTTCGTAGAAATTATAACGCCACTCGGTACTGAACGCCATTCCCCTCGACCCAGAAATGAAGATTGTTTGTCCACGAGAGTTCGACGGCCGCGCCTAGGCCGATCGAAGCGGACAAGCGCGCAGGCACGCCCCCGGCGAAAGATTGCGCGAAGGACCCCGCAGACCCGCACAATCATTAAGACGAATTTTAGTTAAATGCCGATTAAGTCCCCCGGTCAGCCGTCCATTCCCACGCGCGCATTGAACGAAGGCGCCGCGGCGAAATTAGAGCGCTGCGGAGGCGGATTTTTGTAAATTTGGGCGACAAATGTTCATGGGGGCGCCGGTCGGCCGCCTCCTGCGTTACGTTTTCCCGCTCGCCGGAGCGTCAGCCTGCGCGCGCCGGCACGCTTCCCAAAGCCGCGCCGCGCTCGCCGGCATGTCGAGATGCGCGGCGCCGCCGCCGGGAATGGCGTCGGCCACCGCGTTCATCAATGCGGCGATCGAGGCCGTGGTGCCGGCTTCGCCGACGCCCTTGACGCCAAGCGGGTTGGTGGTCGCCGGCACGCAGACAAGCGCATCGCGGATCGGCGGCACGTCGGCGGCGCGCGGCATGGCGTAGTCCATGAACGAGCCGGTGACGAGCTGACCGCTGTCGTCGTAAACCACCCGCTCCATCAGCGCCTGGCCGAGACCCTGCGCCACCGCGCCATGGAGCTGGCCTTCGACGATCATGCCGTCGAGCACATTGCCGCAATCGTCGACAGCGGTGTAGGCGACGATGTCCATGTGCCCGGTGGCCGGATCGATCTCGACCTCGGCGATGTGGACGCCGTTGGGGAACGTTAGCGGCGTTTCGGTCGTGGCCTTGGTATCGAGATCCTCTGTGATGGCGCCTTTCTTCTTCATCTCCGCCGCCCGCGCGGCGAGCTCGAACAGCGCGATGCGCCGGTCGGTGCCGACCACGCCGAAGTGACCGGCTTGGTAGGCGATGTCGGCGTCCGCGGCCTCGAGCAGCATCGCCGCGATGCGCTTGCCGCGTTCGAGCATGACATCGACGCATTTGATGATGGCCGCGCCGGCGGTCATCGCCGAACGTGACCCGACGGCCGCATAGCCCGCGATCTCCAGCGCCGAGTCACCTTGTTTGTGGGTGATTTTATCGCGCGCGATGCCGAGCCGGTCGGCGACCAGCCGGGAAAAAACGGAGGCGTGGCCCTGGCCGGTCGACTGCACGTTGAGATTGACCGTGAGCGTGCCGTCGCCCGGGAAGGTGAGCCAGGCTCCTTCCAGCGGCGTGCCGCCGGCATGTTCGAGCATGCAGGAAATGCCGATGCCGCGATATTTTCCGCGGTTCTTTGCTTCCCGGCGACGCGATTTGATGCCGTCGTAATCGGCGAGCGCGAGTGCTTTGTCGAGTACGGGCGTAAAATCGCCGCTGTCATAGGTCGTGCCGATGGCGGTCTTGTACGGCATCGCGGCGGCGGGGATGAGATTGCGCCGCCGCAGTTTGGCCGGATCGATGCCGGTGATGCGCGCGGCTTCCTCGACGACGCGCTCGAGCACGTAGTTCGCCTCCGGCCGTCCGGCGCCGCGATAGGGCGCGGTCGCGATCGTGTTGGTGAAGACGCAACGCGTGCTGATGTCGATATGGCGGATGTCGTACATGCCGGGCAGGCAGCGGGTGAAATTCCACGACGGGATATTGGCGCCGACCGCGCCGACATAGGCGCCGAGATTGGCGGTGTTACGGATGCGCAGCGCCAGGAAGCGGCCCTTGCCGTCCAGCGCCAGCTCCGCCTCGGAATAGAGGTCGCGGGCCTGGTTGTCGCTGAGGAATGCCTCGGAGCGTCCCGACATCCAATGAATCGCGCGCTTGAGTTTTTTGGCGGCGACCAGTTGCGCGACGTATTCCGGAAACGGGCCGGTTTTCAGGCCGAAGGCGCCGCCGACGTCGTCGGTCAGTACGCGCAGGCGCTCCTTCGGCACTGTCATGATGGCGACCAGAATGTCGCGCACGGCGCCGGCGCCCTGCGTGCAGACCCGCAGCGTGTAAAAGTCGGTCGCGGCATCGTAGCTTGCGGTGGCGCCGCGCGGCTCGATCGAGGCGACCGCCATGCGCTGGTTCATCACCGCAACGCGCGCCACGAATGTTGCGGCGGCGAAGATGGCGTCGACCTCCCGCGCGTTGGCCTCGGGATCGGCGGCCGGCCCCGGCCAATCGACCGCGAGGTTGCCCGGCGCCTCCGGCCACACTTGCGGCGCGCCGGGTTCGAGCGCCGCGCGCGCGTCGATCACCGGGGCGAGGGCGTCATATTCGACGGCGACGAGCTCGGCGGCGTCCTGCGCGGCAACCGCGCTGTCGGCGACAACCATCGCCACCGCCTCGCCGACATGCACGACCCGCTCGGCCGCGAGCGCCGGGCGATGCGGCATGACCAGTCCCTTGCCGCCGCGCCCGGCGAGCGGCGGATGGCGGCCGATACTGCCGAGCCCCTCCATATCTTTCGCGGTGAGCACGCCGACGACGCCGCGCGCGCTCAGCGCAGCGGTGACGTCCAGGCTCGCGATGCGGGCAAAGGCATGCGGCGAACGCACGAAAGTGGCGTAGGCTTGGTTCGGCAGCGGAACATCGGCGGCGTAGCGGCCGTTACCGCGCACGAGAGCGTCGTCTTCCAAGCGCGGCTGCCGCGCCACGCGCTGCTCGATTTTTGCATCCATGCTCTGTTCCGGATGTTCTAGGGGTACCTGGTGGCGCCCCTTATAGCCGAAACCGCCGCCCGCTGAAGGCACCCTCCCTCCAGAAATTTTGCGCTGATGCTCCGCCCCGGTACGCTCTCGCTGACGACGCTCCTGGCCATGCTGACGGCGCTCGGCCCGCTGTCGATGGACATGTATCTGCCATCGCTGCCCGACATCGCCCGCGTTCTCGAAGCGCCGACGGCGCGCGTGCAGCTGACGGTTTCAAGCTACCTGATCGGCTTTGCCGTCGGCCAGCTGATCTACGGCCCGCTGTCGGATCGTCATGGCCGCCGCCCGGTTCTGTTCGCGGCGCTCGCCCTTTACATCGCCGGCACGCTGACTTGCGCCGTCACGCAATCCATCGACACGCTGATTGCGGCGCGGTTCCTGCAGGCGGTCGGCGGCGCGGGTTCGATCGTGCTGGCGCGCGCCATGGTGCGCGATCTCTATTCCGGCGTGCGGGCGGCGCGCGAATTGTCGCTGATGGGGTCGATCAGCGCCTTCGCGCCGATCGTGGCGCCGATGATCGGCGGCGTGCTGCAAACCGCGTTCGGCTGGCGCGCGAGCTTTATCGTCATGGGCGCCGCGGCGGCGATCGCCATTGTCGTAGCGCACCGCTTGCTGCCGGAGACGCTGCCGCAGCGGGCCGGCGAACCGATCTCGTTATCGTCCATGGTCCGAGGCTATGGCGCGGTGCTGCGGCATCGCGGCTTTCTCGCCTATCTCGGCATTCTCACCGTCAGCTATGCCGGGCTGTTCGCCTGGATCTCCGGCGGCCCGGTCGTCCTGCAAGGAGTTTATGGACTCTCGGCGCTGGCCTTCGGCTTCACCTTCGCGCTCGGCGCGGCGGGATATATGGCAGGGGCGACCATCGCGGCGCGGCTGGTGACCCGGCTCGGTCTCGATCGCACGATGGGACTCGGCGTGGTGGCGCTCGCCGCCGGCGGCCTGGGTGTGGCGGCGGTCGTCGCCGCGCAAATCCAAAACGGTATCTGGCTGGTGGCGGTGATGGCGATTTACCTCGCCGGCCTCGGGCTTTCAATGCCGCAGGCGATGGCCGGTGCGCTGACGCCGTTTCCCAGCCGCGCCGGCACCGCGGCTTCCCTGATGGGGCTCGTGCAGCAAACGGCCGCGGCCATCGTCGCGGCGGTGGTCGGCGCTTACCTCGGCCGTTCGGCCTGGCCGGTTGCCGGCGTGGTCGCCGCGATGGGTTGCCTGACGTTCCTGCTTTGGGCGCTGACCCGCCGGCTGCGCGCGCAACAGCGCTGGAGTGGCCTTTAGGCCCTTAACTCCGGCGTTGCCTGCGGCGCGATGTTTGTTAGGATGCCGCGCCGGGCGGCGAGGGGACGTGTGGGCGAAGCTACGCGCGAGTGACCATGTTCTCAATTGAGCCGCCGCCTTCACCGCCAAGCCTGAAGGCCAGGGAAGAGCAATGACGGGCGACCCGCTGAGCCGCCGTTCCTTCCTCACCGGAATAAGCGCTGCAGGCGGCGGCCTGACGCTGGCCTTTACCATCCCATTTGCACCCGCGCGCGCGGCCGAGGAAGCCCCGGAGGTCACCGCCTGGCTGGTGATTTGCGCGGACAATTCGGTCGTCATCCGCATCGCGCGGGCCGAGATGGGGCAGGGCGCTCAGACCGGCCTCGCCATGCTGGTCGCCGAGGAGCTGGAATGCGACTGGGCCAAGGTCCGCACCGAGTTCGTCGCCCCCGAGGAGAATTTGCGCCGTGACCGGGTCTGGGGCGATCTGTCGACCGGCGCCAGCCGTTCGATCGCGTCCTCGCAGCTTTACCTACGCCAGGCCGGCGCCATCGCGCGGCACATGCTGATCGCCGCAGCCGCGGCGCGATGGAATGTCTCGGCCGCGGAATGCGTCGCGCAAATGAGCGCGATCACCCACCGGCCAACCGGCCGCACGGTGACATTCGGCGCCGTCGCCGAGGACGCGGCAAAGTTCACGCCCCCGGCTTCGGTCGAACTGAAGGAGCCGGACACCTGGAAGCTCGCGGGCAAGCCGCGCCGGCGCCTTGACGTGCTCGACAAAGTGACCGCGCAGCCGGTCTACGCGATCGACGTGCGGCTGCCGGGGATGCTTTACGCGGCCATCCTGCATTGCCCGGTTTTCGGCGGGACGCTCAAATCAGTCGACGAAGGCGCGATTGCAGCGATGAACGGCGTCCGCCGCGTGGTGCGGCTGCCCGACGCGGTTGCCGTTGTAGCCGATTCCTGGTGGCGCGCGCGGCGTGCGATCGAGATGCTGCCGGTGGTCTGGGACGAGCGCGGCAACGGCCGCGTGGCGACCGCTGACATCGTGCAAACCGCGCACTGCGGCCTCGACGCCAAACAGGCGCAAGTCGGCCGTGCCGACGGCGACGTGGCGGCGGGCCTAGCCGGCGCCGCGCGCCGCATCGAGGCGGACTACGCGGTGCCGTTCCTCGCGCACGCGACGATGGAGCCGCAGACCTGCACCGCCCACGTCACGCGCGGCGGCGTTGAGATCTGGGCTCCTTCGCAGGACGCCACGACCGCGCTCGCCACCGCCGCCGCGGCGGCCGGCGTGTCGAACGACAAGGTCGTGGTCCATCGCATGATGCTCGGCGGCGGCTTCGGCCGGCGCGCCGCGATCCAGGAGTACATCCGCGAGGCGGTGCTCATCGCCAAGGAGGTCGAACAGCCGGTCAAGCTGGTGTGGACCCGCGAAGAGGACGTCAGGCACGATTTCTATCGGCCGGTCGGCGTGGCGCGCTTGACCGCCGGCCTCGACGCCGACGGCATGCCGATCGCATGGAAGATCCGGCTCGCCGGCCCGTCATTCGTTGCCGGCATCGTGCCGGAGTTCGGCAACAGTTTCATCGACCGCAGCTTCCTGTGCGGGCTCACCAACGAAATGCCGTACGACGTACCGAACTATCTGGTCGATTACGTGGTGTGCCAATCGCCGGTGCCGATCGGCGTCTGGCGCGCGATCAATTATACGCAGAATGTCTATTACAAGGAATGCTTCGTCGACGAGATGGCGCACGCCGCGGGAATGGACCCTTATCTCTACCGGCGGCTGCTGCTGCGCAACAGCCCGAAAAACCTCGCCGTGCTCGACGCTGCGGCCAAACACGCCGACTGGTTCGGCCCGCTGCCGCCGGGCGTGTTCCGCGGCATCGCGGTCAACGAGGCCTGCGGCAGTTATTGCGCCCATGTGGTCGAGGCCTCGGTCGAAGGTGGAGCCGTGCGCGTGCACCGCGTCGTGGTCGCGCTCGACTCCGGCCATGTCGTCAACCCGCTGTCGGTCGAGATGCAAATCCAAGGCGCCATCGTATTCGCGTTGACGGCGGCGCTGCAGGGTGAAATCACCGTCAAGAACGGCGGCGTCGAGCAGGCAAACTTCGACGATTACGAGATGCTGCGCATGGCCGCCGTGCCGAAGGTCGAGTGCGCGATCGTGCCGAGCGGCGATTTCTGGGGCGGCGTCGGCGAGCCGCCGGTGCCGCCGCTGGCGCCGGCCTTGTGCAACGCCGTCTTCGCCGCCACCGGCCGGCGCATTCGCTCGCTGCCGCTGAAGAACCACGATCTCAGCAAGGCGATTTAAGGCGCGGCGCTAGAGCATGATACCAAAAAGTGGACGCCGGTTTTCCGAAAAGATCATGCTCCACCAAAGAATCTATGCCGAAGCATCGCTTCGGCTCGCGTCCGCAGGAGAGAACTCCGAGCAAAAACTCCGCGCCGACAGATAACGATCATGGCGCCGGCAGATGCCGTCGTCGCCGCGCACCGAGCCGAACCCGGAGCTCAAGCTGGTTAGCCCGCTGAAAGCAGATTCGAGAAAAGCCGCGTCGTTGCGGAAATGAACGCACCCGAGACAGTGTTGCTGCGGATGTGCACCGGCCATGTTCGACTGGCCTTGTTCGAATGCCGGGCCCGTGCGCGCTGCCATATCAGCGCGCCAGATTTTCCCAATGCGACGCGAACACCAGCGCCGAGAGGACAAAACCGACGATGATATTGACCACCGCACCGGCGCTGAAAGCGAGGAAGGGCTTGGTTCCGGCCGTCGCCAAGTCGCGGAACCGGGTTGTCAGGCCGATGCTGAGAAAGCAGAAAATGAAGGCCCAGCTGCGTAGATCCTTAATCGGCCCGACTAGGCTCGGCACCACGGTCTTGTTGTAATCGCCGAGGCTGTAGCCGGTCGTCACCAGGGTGACGATCAATGACGCGACCAGAAAGCCGATGACGAACTTCGGAAAGCGCCACCAGATTTCGGCGGCGTCGGGCTTGCGGCCGGTCTCGGTGCGTTCCCATTGCGTGGTCGCGATGATCGCCAGCACGAAGGCCCAGATGCCGATCCAGACGTCGCGTCCTACCACCTTGATCAGAGTGTAGGCAAACACCGCTTGATCGCTGGTACCGGCGACGGCACCGCTGTCGGCAAGATGCCCGTAGGTCTGCGCCGCGGCGAAGCCCGCCGCATCGGCGAATTCCGAAGTGCCGATCCAGGCGCCGCCGACGCCGGCCGGCAGATGCAACGCCGCGGCGGCGAACGGCAGCACGAAGATCATCGCAATCGCCCAGATGATCACCGTGGTGATGGCGATCGGCGCGTCTTCTCTTTTGGCGCCGACCGCGCCGGCAATGGCAATGGCCGCGGAAACGCCGCACACCGCGCCGCCGGCCCCGAGCGTCGCCGCCAGGCGGCGGTCGAGGCCGAGACGCAAGCTGACCCAGTAAATCACAAAGAACGTGACTACGGAGACGATCGAGGCTTGCAGAATCGCGGCCGGCCCCGCCCATACGATCAGCGTGAACGGCAGCGTCGCGCCGAGCAGGACGATGCCGGTCTTGATATAAAATTCGACGCGAAAGCCGGCGTCGAGCCAGCGCGGCAAGCCAACGAGATTCGATAGAGCTAACCCGATCAGCAACGCCACCAGCGGCGGCTCGAGATTGTAGGTGTTGGCCTGGTCCCATTGCCCGAGCGCGAAGATCGCCACCGACAGTGCATAGACCAGCACGAACGCGGGAACGAAGTCTCTGACCTTATGTCCCAGCGCGGTGAGCGCGGCGGAAAACACCACGAGCCAGACCAGAAACTGCGCCAGGTAGCGCATGGCGTTGGCGTTGAAATGCGCGCCAAGCTGCGCCAGGCTCGACCACTTTGCCGGCGTCACCGCCAGCCAGCGAATGCTGGAGCCGTTGGCGAACAGCGCGTAAGCGGTGACGACGATGCCGAGCCCGAGCCAGATCGCCCACCAATCTTCTTTGCGCCAGAGCTCGCGCCAGCGCAGCGGCGCTGGCGCCGGGATCGTGCTCTGTACTTCGGAGACGTTGCTCATCTTGCCTGCAATCACATTGGCCCACGGCGCAAGCCATAGGATCTCGGCACGCGGCGAGGGGAAACCCTATTAGGATATTATTTTACTTGGAGGCAATATCTGGCCCGAAAAAAGGAAAATTGGACCGCGAATCGCAGGATGCAGTATTTATATTTCCTATTTTTGAGCGACAACCCAGGACATTTGTTCTGGTCATTTGGTGTTTTCGTCTGGCAGAAGCGGTGCATTAGCCGGAGGCGTTCTCGTTCGCGGCACACCGCGGGTCGCGGCACGCCAGTGGCGGAGTCTTTTCATAGAGCCGGATCGAAGCGGAGTTTTCGTCCGCTTGCCGGGCAACGTCAGACAGTTTTTATTGTTGCGATTTGAATTACTGGGGCGGTCTGAATTTCGGCCCTGCGGGCAAGACGAGGCGGCCTGACCGGAGCCCCCGCTGAAGGTTCGGCCAAGGCCGCCCGGCTCAGCTTGTTCTTCCTTCCCGGCCGGATTCGCTCTGAGCCGACCACAACCATAAGTACCTTGGCTCAAGCCGCTTTGATTTGAATCAAAGGATCCTGCGCTCAAGCGCGCCTTTGCGTCAGTTCGGGATGACGGCGCACGCGCCACGCGCATGAGCGCGTCGAGCTGGAAATTTCATCCTGCTCCCGGCGCAACGTGGTGGCGTTCGGATTTCGCCCATCGGCACAACAGAAGGCGGCCAGGACCCGGAAGCCGCTTTGTGGGTCGGCTTTGGTCAAGGCCGCCTGCCCGGCTGGGGGCAGTCGGGCAGACGACTCAACGCCCAAACCCGTGAAATGGTCCAAGGGGTCAGCTGAAATCGTCCGCGGGATCAAATCAGGGTCTTCGTCGGACTGCTATGGCGTTTGCGCTTCCCACCGGGCAATCGCCCGCAAGCCACGGCCGTTCAAGATCAATGCCGGTTCGCGGCGCCCCGCGATGTCGCCGGGTCTTAGGCGACCAAATCCCACTCATTTCCGGGCGTCGCGCGGTAGATGCATCCTCTCGCCTCGGCGCGAATAAGTAGAATATTCTTCTATTTGAAAGCCGATGTTCGGTGTTATATAGAAGGACATTCTTCCACTGCGTGGAATTCGCCCCGATGCATTTCTTGCCGGTGTTTCTCGATCTGACGGAAGGTGTGGTGGGCCTGGTTGGGGCCGGGCCGGCGGCGCTCAATAAACTGCGCTTGCTGCGCGCCGCCGGCGCGAGGGTCCGGTGGTATTCCAAGGACATCGACGTCGCCGAAGAAATGCTGACCGCCGCGTTGTCCGGCCCGCTGGAAATCTCTTTCGCCGATCCGCGCCAAGCCGATTTTGTCGATTGCATCGCCGTGGTGTCGGCGGCCGGCGATGCGCTCGACGACGACATCGCGGCGCTGGCGCGGAGCCGGCACGTTCCGGTCAATGTCGTCGACCGGCCCGAGCTTTCGACTTTCATCTTCCCCGCCATTGTCGATCGCGGCGATGTTGTCATCGCGATTGCCACCGGCGGCACGTCGCCGGTGCTGGCGCGCCGGCTGCGTGAACGCATCGAAGCGCTGTTGCCGGCGCGGATCGGCGATCTCGCCGCCCTGATGGGCCGCTTCCGCGTGCGGGCCGTGCAGGCGCGGCGCGGCGGGCGCTCGCTGCGGCGGTTTTGGGAGCGCGTCGTCGACGGCCCGATCGGCGCCGCAGCGCTCGCCGGTCGCTGGCGCGAAGCCGAGCGGGCGCTGACGCGCGCCATCGAACATTCCGAGGACACGCCGGCGCCATCCGGTGCTGTCTTTATCGTCGGTGCCGGCCCGGGCGCTGCCGACCTGTTGACGTTGCGGGCCTTGCAGGCGCTGCAGGGTGCCGACGTCGTCTTCTACGACGAGCTCGTCACCGCCGAAATTCTCGACCGCGCGCGCCGCGAAGCCGAGCTGGTATTCGTCGGCAAGCGCCGCGGCCGGCCGGGTATCGGTCAGGACGCTATCAACCAGCGTCTCGCCGAAACGGCGCGGCGGGGATTGAATGTCGTCCGCCTGAAAGGCGGCGATCCTTTTATCTTCGGCCGCGGCGGCGAGGAGCTGGACTATCTGCGCGACTTAGGCATTGCGGTCGTCGTGGTGCCCGGGGTGACGGCGGCGCTCGGCTGCGCCGCGGAGGCCGGGCTGCCGCTGTCGTTTCGCAATGAAGCCACCGAAGTCGCGTTCGTCACGGCGCATCACGCCGACGCCGAAGCGGAAACCGACTGGTCGAAATTCACCGATCCGAAGACGACGCTCGTCGTCTATATGGGCGTCGGCAAGGCGGCTGCCGTCCGTGACGGCCTGGTCGCGGCCGGACGCGACGCCAACACGCCCGCCGCGGTGCTCGCGCGCGGCACCCGTTCCGACTCGCTCTGTCTGGTCGGCCGGCTCGACGACATTCCGGCACTTGCCACCCGCGCGGGCGAGGGCCCGGGCTTGCTGGTGATCGGACAAACCGTGGCGCGCTCGGACGCGTGGCGCGCCGCCGCCGAGCACGGCGCCGCACAGCGGGAGTTGGCGGCATGACATCGCCGCTGCAACAGAAACTGAAAGTCACCGGGCCGGTGGTGGTGACCGCGAACCGGCTGGCCGATGGCGCCGTAGTCTACTGGCGCGCCGATGGCGGCTGGACGACCCGCCTCGAGGATGCCGCCGTCACCACCGCGGCTGCGGCCGCGCGCGAGCTGCTGGCGGCGGCCAGCATCGACCAGACTAGCGCCGTCGGCGCCTATGTCGCGCCGGTCAAGGTCGCGGCGAACGGCCAAGTGCAGCCCGGAAACTTGCGCGAGGCGATCCGCTCGACCGGCCCCACCGTCGAAACGCGCATGACGTTCTGATCCGAGGCGAGCATGTATCTCTACGACGAACTCGACCGCACGCTCGTTACCGAACGAGTCGCCGAGTTTCGCGATCAGGTCGCGCGCCGGCTGTCCGGCGAACTGACCGAGGAAGAATTCAGGCCGCTGCGGCTGATGAACGGCGTTTATTTGCAGCTGCACGCCTACATGCTGCGCATCGCCATTCCGTACGGCACGCTATCGTCCGCCCAGGTGCGCATGCTGGCGCAGGTGGCGCGGCGCTACGACCGCAATTTCGGCCACTTCACCACGCGGCAGAACATCCAGTTCCACTGGATCAAGCTCGAGGAGCTGCCGCAAGCCATGGCCGATCTCGCCAGCGTCGGCCTGCACGGAATGCAGACCAGCGGCAATTGCGTGCGCAATATCACCACCGACCAGTGGGCCGGCGCCGCGCCCGACGAGATCGAGGATCCGCGCATCTGGGCCGAGGTGCTGCGCCAGCATCTGACCATGCACCCCGAGTTCTCGTTTCTGCCGCGCAAATTCAAGATCGCGCTGACCGCCGCCGCACACGACCGCGCCGCCGTCAAGGTGCACGACATTGGGCTGCGACTGCATCGCAACGGCGCCGGCGAAACCGGCTTCGAAGTCCTGGTCGGCGGCGGTCTCGGCCGCACCCCGTTCATCGCCAAGACGATCAAGCCGTTCCTGGCGAAGCGCGACCTGTTGAGCTACGTCGAGGCCATCCTGCGCGTCTATAATTCATACGGCCGGCGCGACAACATCTACAAGGCGCGGATCAAGATCCTGGTGCACGAACTCGGCGCCGAAGCGTTTGCCAAAGAGGTCGAGGCCGAATGGCGTCAGATCAAGGACGGGCCGCTGGCGCTCGATCCGGCCGTGGTCGCTGACATCGCCGCGCGCTTCCGCTATCCGGCCTATGAGCGGCTCGACGATTCGCCGCCGGCGCTCGCCGCGGCGCGCGGCAGCGACCGCCTGTTCGCGGCCTGGCTCGCCAACTCGGTCGCCAACCACAAGGCTGACGGCTACGCCATCGTCACGCTGTCGCTCAAGCCGGAAGCCGGCACGCCCGGCGACGCCACCGCGGAGCAGATGGATGCGATCGCCGAACTCGCCGACCGCTACTCGTTCGGCGAGATCCGCGTCGGCCATGAGCAGAACCTGGTGTTGCCGCATGTCGCGCAACGCGACCTGCCGCGGTTATGGCGGGCGCTCGACGCCAACGGTCTTGCCACGCCCAATGTCGGTCTGGTGTCCGACATCATCAGCTGCCCCGGCCTCGACTATTGCAGCTTGGCGAACACCCGCTCCATTCCGGTGGCGCAGGAGATCAGCCGGCGGTTCCACGATCGCGACCTCGCCCGCGATCTCGGCCCGCTGCACATCAACATTTCCGGATGCATCAACGCCTGCGGCCATCATCACGTCGGCAACATCGGCATTCTCGGCGTCGAGAAGAACAATGAAGAGTTCTATCAGATCACGATCGGCGGCCGGGCCGACGAGGCCGCCGCGCTCGGCACGCTGATCGGCCCGGCGGTGCGCTACGCCGACGTCGCCGACGTGGTCGAGGATATCGTCGCCGCCTATCTCGAATTGCGCGAGGACTCGCGGGAAACCTTCCTGCAGACGGTCGATCGCACCGGCATCGAGCCATTCAGGGAGCGTGTCTATGCCACTCGTTAAACGGGGCCGCGTCATCGAGGACCCCTACCTGCGCGTCGTCGACGATGCGCCGGTGCCCGACGGCGCGGCGGTCATCGTACCGGCCGCGCGGTTCCTGGCCGATGCCGCCGAGCTGACGCGGCGGAGCGCGCCGACCGGCCTGATTTGGCCGAATGACCGCAAGGTCGCCGAGCTCGCGCCCTGGCTCGACCGGCTGGCGCTGATCGCGATGACGTTTCCGAATTTCCGCGACGGCCGCGCCTACACCCAGGCCCGGCAGTTGCGCGAGCGCCACGGCTTTCGCGGCGAATTGCGCGCCACCGGCGAAATCCTGCGCGATCAGTTTCTGTTTCTGACCCGCGCCGGCTTCGACTCGCTCGAGGTCAAGAAGGCCGCCGACGCCGCGGCCTTTGCCGAGGCGGTCGGCCGCTACAGCGTGTTCTATCAGCAAAGCGCCAACGGCTTCGCGCCGGTTCAGCGCCGGCGCTTGCTCGGCGCGGTGGCCGGCGGCGCACGCGTGGCGACTGGGGCTGAAATGGCGCGCTAGCCGACGGGATTGAACCGAAATTGGAATTGGTGGTTGACCTCCGCGAGGAGGACCCCTCCATCGGCATGACGACGACGCTACCAATCCCGCGCTCGGCTGCCGCGGTGAGCTGCGCGATGCCCGCCTCCGCGACTAACGGATTATTCGGTCGAAACGGTGCGCCGGTCGGCTTGACGGAGCCCGGCCGAAGGCACCTTCCAGGTACGGCTGCTTTAGCAGCCGGGATGAGGTCGAGACTTTTTTGGCTTCGACCACGTCATCCGACGAGCCCGCTATTTCGTGACGAGCGAGCACTTGCTCTCGCTCAGCGGCTGCGCCGCCTCTTCGGCCGGAATGCGGCGGAGGACTTTATAGTAGTCCCATGGCGCCTTGGATTCGCTCGGCGCCTTGACCTCGACGAGATACATGTCGTGCATCATGCGGCCGTCCTCGCGGATCCGGCCTTTGGCAAAGAAATCATCGACCGGCAGTTCGCGCATTTTCGCCGCCGCGGTCTTGCCCTCGGCGGTGCCTGCCGCCGCCATCGCCTTGAGATAATGGAACACCGAAGAATAGGTGCCGGCCTGCACCATCCCCGGCATGCGGCCGGTTCGCTCGAAGAATCGCTTCGACCAAGCACGAGTCGCGTCCGTCAGGTCCCAGTAGAAGGCGGTGGTGAAGACCAGCCCATTGGCCGTCGCCAAACCCAGCGCATGGACATCACTGATCACGACCACCAGCGCCGCCAGCTTTTGGCCGCGCGCGGCGATCTGGTATTCGGCGGCCTGCTTCACCGAGTTGATGGTGTCGGCGCCGGCATTCGCTAGACCGACGATTTGCGCCTTCGAGCTCTGCGCCTGCAACAGGAACGATGAAAAGTCGCTGGTGTTGAGCGGATGCCGGACTTCGCCGACCACGGTGCCGCCGCTCGCCTTGACGACCTTGTTGAGATCGCTGGCCAGCTGATGGCCGAAGGCGTAGTCGGCAACCAGCAGGAACCAGCTCTTGCCGCCTTCGGCGACGACTGCGCGGGCCGTCCCGACCGCCTGCGAATAGGTATCGAACGCCCAGTGAAAGCCGGTCGGCGAGCAATCTTCATTGGTCAGGCGCGTGGTCGCCGGCCCGGTGAACAAGGTGATCTTGCCTTGCTCCTTGGCGATTTGCTGGACCGCGAGCGCAACACCCGAATTCGTCAGGTCGGCAACCGCACTCACCCCGTCGATGTCAAACCAGTGCCGCACGATGCCCGACGCGACATCCGGCTTGTTCTGGTGATCACCGATGATGATCTCGATCGGTTTTCCTAAGACCTTGCCGCCGACATCCTCGACGGCCATGCGCGCGGCCTCGACCGAGGTCTTGCCGCCGAAATCCGCATAGGGGCCGGATTGGTCGTTAAGAATCCCGATGCGTACGACGCCGCCCGGGCTTTGCGCATCCGCGACGCCAGTGAGGAACAACCCGACGCAGAACAAGCTGATCAAAGAAGGATATCGCATCGTCGTCCTCCTGAATTCGTTCCCCTGATGGTCGGGCCCCACTCCTTGCTCGGCGGTGAGGTTTCTTTCGTCAGGAATACCCGCCTCACGACGCCTTGGAGAAGCGCGCCTCGCCGTTCGCCATATAGGCGTCGAACACCGCACACACCGAACGCACGAACGCCCGGCTCCGCTCCGGCACCTTGATCCTGGTGCCGGTGCGCTCGACGATGCCGTCGCTCACCAGCTCATCGAGCTTGGCAAGCTCGGCGGCGAAATGCTTCGCGTCCGTATCGTAGGCGGCGCACCGCTCGGCAACGTCCACCGCCAGATCGCACATCAGGCGCTCGATGATCGACCGGCGCAG
>Ga0181532_10001683_pt1 | contig 21156 bp, 22 predicted proteins | sample PEATcosm2014_Bin_33_FD_119768 | JGI IMG/M metagenome (GOLD analysis project Ga0181532, IMG submission 119768) | Peatland microbial communities from MTU Mesocosm Facility, Houghton, MI, USA - PEATcosm2014_Bin11_30_metaG | ecosystem: Environmental > Terrestrial > Soil > Wetlands > Peat | place... | reverse complement strand
GCTTTGGTTGGGCGTTCTGGCGCTGGCATCCCATCGCCCGCTTGGCGGGCCTTCACCTTGATCGAGCTTCTGGTGGTCATCGCCATCATCGCGATTCTGGCGGGGCTGCTCTTGCCCGCCTTAAGCCAGGCGCACGAAAAGGCGCGCGGCACCTTCTGTATCTCCAACCAACGGCAGTTGGCCATAGCGGCCATGACCTACACGGTGGACTTCAACGAATGGATGAACCCGCTGCAAGACGTGCGCCCGGCCCCGGACGGCACGCCGTGCGAGACGAGCTACCGGGTAGTGCTTTGGGATTACGCGGGGCACACGCCCAGGGTCTTCGACTGTCCCGCGGAACGGGTGGCGGTCTATGCGGATGGGATTTCGGCCTCGGACGCCGCCCTGGGCGGGTTTGCGCTCACTGCGGGCACAGATTGGAGCCACCTGTATGGCTTTCCAAGTCCATACGAGGTGTGGAACGCCAGCGGGATTGGAGTGGCCGGTGGGCATTGGATTCCGGTAAGGGATGACCCGGATCCCGAGGCGCGGGTCAGCACGATGCCGTTTGGGCGCCCGACGAATCAGGGATACTACGAGGGTCTGCACAAAACCGGGGAGATTACCTCCCCTGCCAAAATGATCTGGTTCGGCGATGGCGGAAGCGGTACGGCCCAGTGGAGCGATGACAACTGGTGGATCAAGGACATCGTGCCCGGCGCCGAGGATGACGCGGGCTTCAACCGCCTCATGCAGGACGACTACGGGTGCCGGCGGCACGACGGAAAGGCCAACTACGTGTTCGCCGACGGGCACGCGGGGTTGTTTAATGCCAACAACATCCGTTGCGACCAGGGCGAGTGCTGGTGGTCGCTCCGTCTCACGGCACATAGCCCGGCGGCGGCAGCCGCCATCCGGACTGCTCGCGGCGGACTGTGACGTGAACCTTCCAACCAAGACTTGGCTCAAGGGCGCTGCCGCACTTATCCTGGTTGCTGTTGGCGTGGGATTTATCGCCAGCCGTCTCCATGCGTCGTGGAGGAGCGGCGAGGAAGGCGCCAAGGTCTGGTTTTATGACCAGAGCGAAAAGCGGCTGTATGAAGCCCCAAGGGACACTATCCCCCCAGACAAGGGCATCGGCGGGCCTAGCGGCGATGGCGTCCGAGCCGTGGTCGTCGCTTTCCAAGGGGAACAAAGCGACCCGCGTAAGCGGCGCATCGCCTACCTCGAAACCCACACGCCCGCGCTCAAGCAGTTACTGGACCGGGCTCAGGCCTCGCGTGCTTCCGGGGGCGCTTTCATGGAGCGCATCCCGCCGCGGGACAGCGACTACTTTCGCACCAACACGCTGGTGAAGCGTGTCGAAGAGACCGAATGGCATCTGACCGGCAGCGCCGAAGGCCGAGCCGTCATGTCCGAGTGGCGGTCGTGGCGCGGGCCTGACGGTCAGCCGCCGATTGTGTGTGTGCCGTGATTTAATACCTTGGTCTTATTGGAGCCTCCAACTTGCGCGGTGGCCGTAGTAGTGCGAAAGGTGAGGCGAGCCTGGGAGGGATGCGCCTCAGCTTCTTTTCCAGGTAACCATAACATGAAAGGACTTTGATTATGATGACTCGCAGGCAGGCTTTGAAAACAACCGCGCTGGCGTCGGCCGCTTGCGCCACGACCACAACTCTGCGCACGGCGATTGCTCAGCCCACCCCCGGGCCGACACCAGCCGCCGCGGCGACAGGCCCATTCACGCTCCCACCGCTGCCTTATGCGTATGACGCGCTGGAACCGCATATAGACGCCCTTACCATGCAAATTCACCACGACAAGCACCATGCGGCTTACGTCGCGAACTTGAACAAAGCCGTGGCTGGTTTCCCCGAGCTTGGGAAAAAGCCGGTCGAGGATTTGGTGAGAGATCTGAACGCAGTGCCGGACAAGATCCGCACCGCGGTTCGGAACCAGGGCGGTGGGCATTACAACCATACACTCTTTTGGCAGATGATGAAGAAGGGCGGGGGCGGCCAACCTTCGGGCGAACTTCTGAAGGGGGTGGAGAGGCGGTTTGGCAGCTTTACCGTCTTCAAGGACGAGCTGACGAAGGCCGCTTTGGGCCAGTTCGGGAGCGGCTGGGCCTGGCTGGTCCTCGATGCGAACAAGCAATTGGGCATCGAGGCGACTCCCAATCAGGACTCGCCGATCAGCCAGAACAAGCAACCTCTGCTCGGGGTGGATGTTTGGGAACATGCCTACTATCTGAAATATCAAAACCGGCGGCCCGAATACGTGGCGGCGTTTTTCCAGGTCGTTGACTGGGATTTCGTAAGCGAGCGTTATAAGCAGGCTTCCAGTTAATCGGAACCATATGGCACGATTTAGCTTTGGGTGGCAGGTCCGCATTTGGTCCGTTCGCCCACGGAGGCAAGGAGGGGTCCGGTAACTCAATCGGGGACAAGGGCGGTAATTCCCTTGTCCTTACGCGAAGACGCGGTGCCACCCGGAAACGCATGGGGTGTGAAGGAGTTCACTCTATTAGCAAACGGACACATCCAATTGCTGGTTAGCCAACATGGCGAGGGCTGGGCGGCGCTTGGGCGGTGCCGGGGGCTTACCGTTTGACAAGGCTGGGGCGGGAGGTAGATTGGATGCATGGTTTCCCGGCTCCCCAGATTAGCGATTGTCGTAGCGCTGGCCTGTTCGATAGGCCTGCACTGGGGCTTTTTGCAGGCGGTCGCCTGGGTGGGTATGTTGGTCAATTACTCCCAGGATGCGCCGTTCGAGGAAGCCGTGGTTAAGACCTTTGACGGGAAGCATCCCTGCGCGCTTTGCAAGCAAATCGCCCAAGGCAAACGATCGGAGAAGAAATCCGAGGCTCCTGCCGCGGGCAAGAAGTTCGAGTTCTCATATTCGGTGGCCGCATTCGTCTTCGCGGCTCCTTCCGACTACTGGGAGATATGTTGGCCGGAAGATTCCGCCGCCTCGCTGGTCCTCGCTCCCCCGGTCCCCCCTCCGCGGCAACTCCCCGGCTAGATAGAGTTCCTTCGCTGGCGCGCGCGACGCGCGCCGGTGCGTTTTTCCCTTTATTAACCGTAGAAGCGCCCTGTGGCGCGAGCATTTGAGTTTATCCATTTAACCTTGAGACCCGCTCTGTTGCGGCGTCTCACAACCTTGAGATTTGATGATGCAGACAAGACTTAATTCGCAAATGATTGGAATCGGGGGCGGCATATTGGCCGGCATTCTCGTGCCCAGCGTGGGCCGGGCGTGCGCCTGCGGCTGTGACGTTTTCGACATTGGCACGAGCTCGATGTTCCCAATGGAACAAGGCTGGATGGCTTTCCTGAATTACGACTACCAGGACCAGAACCGCAACTGGAGCGGAACCTCCCCAGCGCCAGCCGCCGACAATGACGACAAAGACCTTGAGACGCAATTCTTCACGTTCGGCCTCCAATATATGTTCAATACGAGTTGGGGCGCCCAAATCGGGGTGCCTTACGACTTTCGCCATCTCAGAACAACGGATGACGCGGGGGCCGTTGTCACCCGCAATTGGAGCCAGCTTGGCGATATCCGCATCCGGGGCATTTATACCGGGTTTTTTCCAGACATGTCCGCCGGTGTGACGCTCGGCTTAAAGCTCCCAACCGGCGACTACAGTTACGATCCCTCGGTCGTGGATCGCGACTCACAACTCGGGACGGGCAGCACGGACGTTCTGATTGGCGGCTTTTACTATCACAACCTGGACGTGAACTACCGCTGGGAATGGTTCGCGCAGGCGGAGTTGGATTTGCCGGTGCTGACCCAGGACCAGTATCAGCCCGGTCTTGAACTGGATGCGGCGGCAGGGATTTATTACAATGGCCTCACGGTAGGTTCCGTAAGAATATCGCCGGTGGCGCAAGCCATCTTTTCCGAGCGGACCAGCGACAGCGGCGCTAACGCAGCCAATCCCGTAGCCTCGGGCTTCCAGCGTATTCTGCTTTCCGCGGGAATAGACATCCACATCCATCCCGTGGACATTTACGCCGATGCCGAGTTTCCCGTGTACCAGAATTTTACCGGCAACCAACTGGCCGCGCCGGTGCTATTCAAAGTGATCCTTAGCTATAGGTTTTAAGCAAAGGGAAGCAGACGCCTGGTCGAGCCGATTGAACGCGATGGGTGGGGCGGATTTATCCGTAAGCATCGTGAGCAGCGGGGAGCAGCTCGTGGTGTTTTATCAGGTGGGCGCGCTGGTGAAGTGATGGTGGAGCCGAGGGGGTTCGAACCCCTGACCTCCTGAATGCCATTCAGGCGCTCTACCAACTGAGCTACGACCCCATCCGGAGCGAGGGGAAATGTAGGACCTCGCCTGGAATTGTCAAAACCCATTTTGCGCTTTGAACTACCAGCTCCCGACTTTAGCCTGCGGGCGTGAACGAGACCGTGCCGAGCGTTACGGTGCTGATCGCGGCCCGCCCTGCCCAGGCCGAGGTCAAAGCCGTTGCCGCCGCTCGCGCGCTGGACTACCCCGCCGACAAGCTGGAGATCATCGTGGCCCGCGGCAAGCAGCCGTCCGTCCAGCGCAACGCTGCCCTGCAAGCCGCTCACGGAGAACTCATCTACTTCCTGGACGACGATTCCGCTCCTGAGTCCGGCAACCTGTGCCGTGTGCTGGCCCACTTCCGTGACCCGAAGGTGAAGATGGTCGGCGGGCCGAACGTCTGCCCACGCGAGGCGCCGCCGCTGGAACAGGTCTTTGCGCGGGTGCTGGCAAGCTGGCTGGCGTTCGGGCCCAGCCGCGCCCGCTATGCGGCAGTCGGCCGCGTGCGTGAAACAAGCGAAAAGGAACTCATCCTGTGCAACCTGCTGGCGCGTCGTCAGGCCATGCTGGACCTGGGCGGCTTCAATGAGGCGCTCTATCCCAACGAGGAGAACGCGCTCATGGACGAACTCCAGAAGCGCGGCGGCAAGCTGATCTATGACCCGGAATTGCTCGTGCGCCGCCGGCCCCGCTCCAACCTCAAGTCCTTCGCCAAGATGCTTATGACCTACGGGCGAGGCCGGGCGGAGCAGTTCCGGCTGCATCCAACCCTCGGCTCAGCGCCTAACTTCGTGCCGCCGCTCTTTTGCCTATACCTGCTGGCGGTGCCCTTTCTGCTGGCACTGACGCGCATCGGGTGGCCCTGCCTTGTGCCGCTGGCGTGTTATGCCCTGGCTGTGCTCGGCCAGGGATTGGCCCTCGCCGCCGACGGGCAAATCTGGCAAAGCCTCGCGGCGATTCCACTGATCATGCTGACGCACATCCTTTACGGCCTTGGCTTCTGGCGCGGACTCTTTACAACGCTGAAGCCGAAGGGCCAGCAACCGTCGCCGCCGGTCGTGCTGGAAACCCTCCCGCGCTAACGGGGCATCGTGGGAATGAAATCCGCCCCCTGGAATGACGCCCTCAAAGCCTGCCCCGACCCGCAGCGGGCCAAGCACTTCTTTGACCTGCTGGCAGCAACCAGCGCGGGGACTGCCTCGCAGGCGTGTTCGGCTGAGCACGCGCGGGTGCTGACGGCCCTATTCAGCGGCTCGCAGGCGCTGAGCAACCTGCTCGTGGCACGGCCAGAATGGCTGAGCACACTCGAAGCGGAGGCGCTGAAATACCCCAGGCGCAAACAGGGCCTGCGCAATGAGGTCAACCGCTGGCTGAAGCCCCTGTTGACGGCCTCCGATTTCGGCACCGCCCTCACGCACCTGCGCGAGTTCAAATCGCGTGAGATGCTCCGCATCGCCGCGCGTGACCTCGCCCGGCTGAGCAAGCTTCCCGAGATCATGCAGGAAATCTCCGACGTAGCGGACGTTTGCCTGGACGTCGTCTGGCAGGTGTGCCACCGCCAGCTCGTCGCGCGTCACGGCCAGCCCTTCCACCAGGACGCCCGCGGGCGCTGGCATCCAACGCCGGGCTGCGTCCTGGGCATGGGCAAGCTCGGCGGCCAGGAACTCAACTACAGCTCGGACGTGGACGTGCTCTTCGTATATAGCGAAGAGGGGGGCGTGTTTAAAGAGTTTCCGACTGGCGGTGAAACGCCCCGCGCGGTCCTGACGAACCATCAGTTTTTCAACCGCCTGGCCGAGGCATTTATCGCCGAAGTGACCCGCGTGACGCCCGAAGGGGCGCTCTACCGGATTGATCTTCGCTTGCGGCCCGAAGGCGATGCGGGGCCGCTCACGCGGTCGCTCGCCGGCTACGAGAACTACTACGCACAGTGGGGCCAGACTTGGGAGCGGATGATGTTGATCAAGGCGCGCGGTGTGGCGGGTGATGCCACGCTCGCGGCGGAGTTCCTGGAACTGGTCCAACCCTTTCGCTACCCACGCTCCATCAACGAGAGCTTGTTGCAGGAAGTCGTCGCCATGAAGGGCCGCATCGAGCGTGAGGTGCTGAAGGCGGACGAGCTGGAGCGGAACGTGAAGCTCGGGCGGGGGGGCATTCGCGAGATCGAGTTCGTGGCCCAGGCGCAACAAGCCCTCCACGCCGGACGGCAACCGTTCCTGCAAGGCACTCAAACCCTCCCGTGTCTCGCCAAGCTGGTCCAATACGACTTGCTCGCAGCCGAAGCAGCACAAGAGCTTGCGGCGGCCTATAGCTTTCTGCGCGACGTGGAACACCGCTTGCAGATGGAGGACAACCTGCAGACGCACACCATTCCTAAAGACCTCCAAGCCCGGGAACGCCTGGCACGCCTGATGGGTTTTGCCACGCTGAAGGAGTTCGAGTCCCAGCGCCAGACCCACACCCGGAATGTCCGCCGCATCTTCGACCGGCTGCTGAAAAACGGCGAGGCCGAGGCTGAGGCGCCGTCCCCATTCCCGCGCCAGTTCGAGGGCGTGGAACAGGAATGGAGGGAGCTGCTGGCCGAGCACGCCTTTAAGGACCCAGACAAGGCGTTCCGCGTGCTGCGGGAGTTTGTCGAGGGGCCGGGCTATGTGCACGTTTCTCAGCGCACAAGCCAACTGGCGTACCAGTTATTGCCGCGGCTCTTCGCGCTCTGTCCGGGGGTAGGGACGCGTTCCACCGCGTCCCTGAAATCGCCTGCCGGGAATGGGACGCGGTGGAACGCGTCCCTACCCGCGGAAACGGCGCCCCTCTCCGACCTCGACCGCGTAGTCACGCGGCTGGACAGCTTCATCAGCGCCTACGGCGCCCGGGCGACGCTCTTCGAGCTGTGGCACAGCAACCCTTCCATCTTCGAGTTGCTGGTGCTCCTGTTTGATCGCTCGGAGTTCCTCGCGGAGTTAGCCATCCGCACCCCGGACCTCGTGGACGAGCTGGTGGTAAGCGGGCGCCTCCGCCAGCGGAAACCGGCGGAAGAAACGCTGCGCGATCTGCGCCACGGGCTTAATGACGAAGACCAGCCATTGTGGCTGCGCCGCTATCACCAGGCCGAACTCATGCGCATCGGCCTGCGCGACATCCTGGGCCTGGCCGACCCCGAGCAGTATCTTACTGAGCTCTCGAGCCTTGCGGAGGCCTGCCTTAAATACGCCCTGGAGGTCGTCAGCCGCAAACACAAGCTCAAGGCCGCGCCCTTCGTCATTATCGGTCTGGGCAAGCTCGGCGGCGCGGAGATTGACTACGGCTCGGACCTTGACGTTTTGTTCGTGGCGGACTCGCGGACGAAGGACCTGACCGCCCTGGCCCACCTGGCGTTGGAAGTAATGGAGCTGCTTTCGGCGCGGACCGAGCAGGGCGTCGTCTTCCGCACCGACGCTCGCCTGCGGCCCGATGGCGAGAAGGGCCTCCTGGTCAATACGCTCAGCGCCTACGAGGAGTACTATCGGCAGCGCGCGCAGCTTTGGGAGATTCAGTCGCTCACGCGCACGCGGCCCGTAGCCGGAGACAAGGAGCTGGGCGCCCGCTTCGAAGCCCTGGCCGCGAAGCTGACGTACTTCGGAAAGCCTGCCCTGCCCCTCGCGGCATACAGCGCAGACTGGAAGGAGAAGATTCACCAGATGCGCCTGCGCATCGAGAAAGAGCGCTCCCCCCTCGGCAAAGACGCCCTCGCCATCAAGACGGGCCAGGGCGGCCTGATGGACGCGGAGTTCATTGCCCAGACGCTGTGCCTGCAGAATGGCTGGCAGGAAGCCAACACGCTGCGGGCCCTGGAACGCGGACGCGCCGGCGGGGCGCTGCCCGATGCGGACAAACTCATCGAGAACTATCGCCAGGTGCGACGTCTCGAAGGCATCCTGCGACGCTGGAGCTACGAAGGGGAAACCGTGCTGCCGGATGACCCGGCGCCGTATTACCGGGTATCGGTCCGCTGCGGCTTTGCCACACCCGACGCTTTTCGGCAAGCGCTGGCCGGCTGGCGCAGGGCAATCCGTGAGGTATATCTCACCGTCTTTCAAGCATAAGGCGGGGCCCCGGGTCGCCGGGCCCGGCCCGGGAGCGCTGCAACGCCTTTTGGGCCCCCTATACGCATCCCCTGCCCTTGGGGTAGAGAGTGCTACCGGAGCGCTACCGGAGCGCCTGGCTTAATAGAATTTCTATTAAGCCAGGCGCTCCGGTAGCGCTGTCTTACCGCTGGCTACCTGCTGGCCGGCCAGACCAAAGGCCGCAGGTCCTGCCCCGATTAAGTCGGAAGGCTGGAGCCTGAAGCCCGATGTCAGGTATGCCTGGGCGATTCTAGGACCGAATCTGCCCGGTTGGCGTGGATTCTGTGTGGGACGTGGAGGGCTTACGAAACGATAACATGTTATGGGCACGTGAGATGCTTGCCGGGATGCGGCGTTGCTGTGGCTCCTGCGTCCAGTGGTCGCGGAGGCCAAAGACGCCATTCCAAGGATAAACTTCGAGGATTGCCCCCTAACTGGGCTCCCCGGAGGGTCTAACTGCGTCGAACCCGGGCCGGAGCGCCGGCATGTTGCCGGCTTAAGACATTCGAACCGCCTAAGCCGGCAGCATGCCGGCGCTCTGGCCCTTGCAGGCTGACTTTGTCAATGGCACTGGCGCTGGCTGTGGATCGGCCTGCCCGCCTGACCGACGAGCAGATTTTGGAGCGCCTGCTGGCCCTGAACCTTGAACGCGCCGCCCAGGAAGCCAAAGCCCACAAGTCACCAGACCAGAAGCCGATCCAGCGCCCCAAGGCCGAGCACGAGATGATTTGAGCCTTCAGGGAAGGGGGCCATAGGCTGGATTCGGGATATGCACTATTCCATCCCGGGCGAACCTATAGTTTGACGCCTTCCAGCCACACAATTGAAGGCCGAAGAGCTAGGCTACTTGCGACCGTTTCGGGCTCAAAATTAGCGCGAAAATGTCAGTAGTGACTGACACTTGCCCCGGCGCGGGCTCCGGCTCAGGGGCTTTGCATTTCAGAGCAGCCTGCTCAATCCACCGTTCGGCTGTGAAACCCCACCGTATTGGCGACTGCCTCAATGTACTCAATCAGTGCGGCAGGGAACAAAAGATTCTCCCACATGCCCAGACCGCGGTACTGAAAATCCCGCGCAGTGTAAATCTTGCTCATTTCCATCAAGTCGTGTTCGAAAGTCTGGGACACGGGAACCGTGAGTCCTTTCGCTTTCGCCTCAGTTAGTGCCCGTTCGACTTGGTGGCCAATTTCGTGCTTGAGATAGGGCACATCTGCGCCATGCGCCATTAGATAAGCCTTTAAGAAGTTTTCGAGGGCTTGAAACAGCAGAAAATAGGTGGGCCATGTCGGCTTGTGTTTGAATCCCTCGTTGGCGTACTTGGCAGCATCCAGAAACTCCCGCGCTAGAGTAGCAAAGTTGTATGGGCAATCGTTGCCGAGGGGGATGTTGTTTATGGGGTAAAGCCCACTGGGCGGCACAGACTGGTTTTTGCCTTTTGGACTCATCAGCCCAATTTGCCACGAGGTACCTAGAATCCCAAAGTCAAATGCTCAGAACGAGCTAGGACGGGTGTTTAGCGAGTAGGCTGATAGACTGGACCTCTTTTTCGTCCTGGGGCCTTCCTGAGAACTGATAGGAAATTGGTTTTTGCACGCCCGCCTGTACTGAGCGCTGCGCGGGTGAGGGAGAATTAGTTTCTGGGCTGACCAAGCATGGCGGTGATCTTCCCAGAGGGTGGTCCGGCACGTCAACGGGCAGTTTTGGCAGTTTTTGGCCGGTTGTGAGAGGGGTTGCCGGTCGGGGTGGGAAGCGGAGCGGTTGGGCCTGGGCACCCGCGGGCGTCTGGCGTGGTTGCTGCAACGGCGTGGTCAGAGCCGGCTTCCCGCCCCCACCGGTCAACCCCCACTGCGAATATGACACTCTCATTAACCCCCTTTAAGAGCACGGTTGCCCGGGACCAACTTCCGTAGTAATCTGCAAGGCATGAAAGCAATGGCTTATTGCGTTTACCGCGAGGATGAGTTCTTCGTGGCCCAGTGCCTCAATGTGGACGTCTCCAGTTTCGGCGGCACCCGCGAAGAGGCCATCGCCAACTTGAAAGAAGCTGTCGAACTTTACTTCGAGGGTGAGCCTGCCGACACTTACACGCCGGTCACTGACGCCGCGGTTGGGCAGGAGTTGGTGGATGCCTAAACGCCTCGGCTCCCGGGAGGTCATCCAGGTTTTAGAGCAGCACGGCTTCCAGTTTGGCTCTCAAAAAGGCAGCCATTGCAAGTATAAGAGCGCTGCCGGGCGCATCGTTATCGTGCCGCATCCCAGGAAAGAGCTGCCCATCGGCACCACGCGTTCCATTATTCGCCAATCCGGCCTGACCCCGCACGACTTTGGCTTCTGAAACGGATGGGTGGAGCGAGACCGACCTTAAGGCGCGGCGCAAGGGCGACCCCTTTTCGCACCCTCACCAACCTCCACAACGAGCGTCCCACCGGGCTGGACTTGGCCCACAAGAAGCTTGACGCCGGAGTGGCCGCCACCTACGGCTGGCCTGCCGGCCTGACCGACGAGCAGATTTTGGAGCGCCTGCTGGCCCTGAACCTTGAACGCGCCGCCGAGGAAGCCAAAGCCCAGGAATCACCAGACCAGAAGCCGACCCAGCGCCCCAAGGCCGAGCACGAAATGATTTGAGGCTTGCTTAGCTTCGGCTTCGCTGCCGGTTGGCCTCGTAAAGGAACACGGCGGCGGCGCTGCCGACGTTCAGGGAATCCACCGTCGGCGGCATGGGGATGGCGGCCGCCTCGTCGCACGCGGCGAGGACGGCTGGCGAAAGGCCATAGCCCTCGCTGCCGAAGACGATGCAGCAGTCGCCCGCGAGGTTCGCATCGGCGAGCGTCCGGCCGTCAGAATGAGGATGAGCCGCGATGCAGCGAACGCCGCGCTCGCGCAGGTCGTGCAGCGCCCGGGTCAGACTGGCGGTCTCCACGATAGGCAGGTGGAAAACCGCGCCCATCGAACCCCGCACCGCCCGGCGCAAGAACGGGCTGCTACACGTCTCGCCGACAATCAAGGCCTGGGCCTTGAAGGCGGCGCAGTTGCGGACCAGCGCGCCGAGGTTCTCGGCGTTGCTCAAGCCGTCCGCGGCCGCCAGGAGCCACGGCTGTGGACTCTGCGCGATAACATCCGCCAGTGTCGGGAGGGGTGGAACCCTCCCCACGGCAAGCAGGCCCTGGTACATCGAAAAGCCCGTGAGCGTTTCCAGCAGCGCCTTCTCGGCCACATACACCTGGATTCCCTCGCCTCGCGCCTGCAGGAGTGGCTCCAGCTCCCGCAGCCATTTCTCAGGGAGCAGCACCGATACCACGCTTAGTGTGCTTTCCAACAGCCGCCGCACGACTTTCTCGCCTTCGGCGACGAAAATGCCCTGCTGGCGGTGCTCGGCCTGGCGCCGCATCGTGCGGTAGGGTTGAAGCTCGGGCAAATCGAGCGACTCAATCCGCTGAGCCCTCATAGGCTCAACGTCTCGCAAGGCTTGCTCTGGGAAGTGAGTTCGAGGCGGACGTGATTGGCGCCGATCCTCTGCAGGCGCTCGCTGACAACGCGGTGCGCCAAGGCGGGCAGGTTGCACTCACGGCTCAAGTGCCCGAGGTAGAGGTGGCGCAGCTCAGCGGACATGATTTGCTCGGCGGTATCCGCGGCGGCTTCGTTGGAGAGATGCCCGTGCCGGCCCAGAATCCGCTGCTTGAGCGACCAGGGACGGGTGGGGCAATCCTGCAGCATCTTCACGTCGTGGTTTGCCTCCAGCACGAGCGCATTGGCGGGGCGGATGCGTTCGAGCACCAGCCGCGTCGTATGGCCGAGGTCGGTCAGAAAGCCGATATTGCCCGCGCTGGTGCGGAGGAGGAAGCCCACGGGGTCTTGTGCGTCATGCGGGATACTGAACGTCTCGACGAGGATGTCCCCCACCTCGAAGCTCGCGCCGGTTTCGAAGATGCTGCACGCCAGCCGGGTTTGGAGTTGGTACTCGACGGCTTCCCGGGTAGGGCGGTTGCAATAGACCGGGATGTTCAGCTTACCATGGAGTAGAGGCAGGCCCTGCACGTGGTCGGAGTGCTCGTGGGTGACGAGAATCGCGGTCAGGTTCTCCGGCGCGCGCCCAATGCCGGCAAGCCGCTGGCGAATCTGGCGCAGGCTGAAACCGGCGTCTATGAGGAGCCGGGTTTCGTCGGTCTCCACATAGGCGCAATTGCCCGAGGAACCGCTCCCCAGGATGGTTAGGCGAACAGGCACAGCGTACGTTAGGGATGGCCCGCACCGGCGGCAACGCTTTTTGCGGGTTCCCGGAAACTGCCCTCGGCAAAAGCCGCAAGTGGCAGAAGATTGTTTCAGAGTGTCCTCCAAGGGCGGTGGCTGCCCCAAAACCGGACAATTCGCCGGCCCTGTCAGCAGGGAACGCAGGGCCCTGCCCCAACCTGGCTGGTAAGCGAAATGCTTCATTCTGCATGGGTTATGCCGGAACAGGCCAAAGCTTTCGGGAAACGCATCCTTCTCGTGGAAGATGACCCCAGCGCCCGTGAATCCCTGAATCTACTGCTCAGGATTGATCGCCATTCGGTGATTGAGGCCACGAGCAGCAAGGCGGCGCTGGATCTGTTCGCAAAGGAGCGTTTCGACCTGGTGATTGCGGATTACTTCCTGCCAGGGATGCACGGGAGTGAATTGGCGCGGAACATCAAACAGATGGTTCCTTCCCAGCAGATTCTGCTGGTGACCGCCTATTTTGAGAAGCTGGTTGATGCCCAAATGCCGGTTGACGCCATCCTGCGCAAACCCTTCGGGGTCGCCGAGTTGCGCCAGGCCATTGAAAAGCTGCTCTGCTGAAACTCGTTGGCATTTGGTGGGTCGAGCCCTGGCAAACGGACAGATTGGGGAAGCGCAGGGGCCAGCAGGCCGGCACCGTGAACCAAGCGGAAGCCCGGTGGCCTTGCGGTTCGCGGCAGCGTGGCATACCCTCAGGGCCTGCATTGAAGACCGGCATCTTGAATCCACCAACCAAATGGCTGAGGTCCGGCAAGGCGGGGGGCCTGGGTGGACTGAGTATAGCCGACCGCGATTGGTGGATCAAGAAAACGAGGCCCGTAACCGGCATCCGGCGGGCGAGACCAGGAGTGCTGTGGTGGGTGGTCGCAACGGCTCTAGGTCTTGGACGGAATCCCATTGCTGCGGCAGGAAATCCTTCCGCCGAGGCGGCGGCTGCCAGAAGCCGGTGGGTTGACTTTGATCCTGGCGGCAAGCTCGTCTATCGGTCGCTGCAGCAGGGCGACCGCATCATGGACTTTTCCTCAGCCGGCTACATGGGCGGTGGCGTCGCGATTCCCTCGGTGCCTGTCCGAGCCGTCGTCAACCCGTCCGGCGGGAATGCCACGTCGGCGATTCAGGAGGCCATTAACGCTGTTTCCAACCTGGACCTCGTGGACGGCTTCCGGGGAGCAGTTCTGCTGAAGCCGGGCGTTTATGAATGCCAGGACCTGCTCGTCATTCGCGCCAGTGGCGTGGTGTTGCGTGGCAGCGGTTCCGGGACCAATGGCACGACGCTGCGGATGGCCGGGAAGCCTCACATCTGCGTTTCCCTCTCGGGTTCGAGCCACACCAAACGCGTCGGCCAAGTCGCCCGCATGGTGGATTCCTACGTGCCTTCGGGAGCGAATTCCTTCCGCGTGGACGATGCGTCCAGCTTCAGCCCAGGCGACACGATCATGATCAGCCGTCCTGTCACACCAACCTGGGTGCGATTCATGAGCATGGATACTTTGGTCAGGCAAGGCCGGAAGGAAACCTGGCTTTCGGAATCCGGCTGGATCGAAAGCGAGCGCGTGGTCAACAGTGTCGCGGGCAACACCATCACTCTGGATGTGCCGCTGAGCGATTCCTTCGACGCCAAATATCTCAGCCCGCCGGGCGGGTCGCTGGTGAAGTACGTTGTTTCCGGGCGCATTTGTCAGGCTGGGGTGGAGCACTTGCGCATCGTCGCGCCGCCCCAAGCGGTGGAAATCCGGCAGCGACATCATCAAGCTATCCGGATGAGCGGCGTGTGCGATGGCTGGCTGAACGACATTGCCATCGAAGACACCGTGGGCAGCGTCGGCCTCGATGGCAGCGTCAAGCGAGTCACCGTGGAGCGAGTGCGCATCAGCCACAGCGTGGCGACGAAAGGTTCAGCCAAACCAGCCGATTTCTCCGCGAATGGTTCGCAGATCCTCTTCAACCGCTGCTCGGCGACGGGGAGCAATCTGTTTTACTTTGTCACCGGCGCAAGAGCTACCGGCCCCAACGTGCTCCTCAACTGCACGTTCTACGGCAACGGCCATATCCAACCGCACCAACGGTGGGCGACGGGTTTGTTGGTGGACGGTTGCCAAGTGCCCGAGAGCGGCATTGACTTCATGAACCGGGGCGAGATGGGGTCTGGTCACGGCTGGACGATCGGCTGGGCGGTGGCTTGGAATTGCGTTGCCCGGAGTTACGTCATCCAACAGCCGCCCGGTGCGATGAACTGGGCCGTAGGTTGCAAAGGCGGGCACACGCAAAGCGGCATGCCGTTTGGGCATGAAACAAAGCTGCCGGAGGGCCTCTTCGATTCGCCTGGAACGCCAGTGGTTCCGACCAGCCTTTACCTGGCGCAATTACGTGAGCGCCTCGGCCCGCTGGCGGTAAAGAATATCGGATATTAGCGCCGCATAGACCGGTGATGACAGCCCCTTTCCCCGCACCTCCCTCCCTCCGCCGCTCGTATCAACTGTTGCTCCGCAGCTTGGTTCCGGGCCTAATCCTTGCGGCCACCGCCTCGGCGGAAGATTTAAAGCTTTGGTTCCGTCAGCCGGCCAGCCAATGGGTCGAGGCGCTGCCCATCGGCAACGGGCGCTTCGGCGCAATGGTGTTCGGCGGTATTGCCAACGAGCGCCTCCAGCTCAACGAAGACTCCGTCTGGGAAGGTTACCCGCGCGACGGCAGCAACCCGGCGGCACTCAAGGCCCTGCCGGAGATTCGCCGGCTGCTGTTCGAGGGCAAGAACAACGAAGCCGCGGCGCTGGCAGGCAACACGATGATGGGCATCCCCTTCCGCATAAAATCCTATCAGCCGCTCGGGGACCTGCAGCTAGAGCTTCTGGCAACCAACGCAGTGACGAACTACCACCGTGAGCTGGACCTGGACACCGGGATCACCAGCGCTCGCTATGAGTCCGGCGGTGTCGCCTACACCCGGGAAGCGTTCGCCTCGGCGCCCGATAACGTGGTCGTGTGCCGTGTCGCCTGCGACAAACCCAGCCAGCTAAACCTGGACGTGACCCTGACGCGCGAGCGGGACGCCGAGTGTCGTTGTGAGCCGGACCATGCCGACCGCCTCTGTCTGCGCGGCCAGCTCACCGTCCAGTACACGAATGACACGCCCCGGCCCGGCCTGCATTTCGAAGGCCAGGTCCTGGCGATCCCGTCGGGCGGCAAAGTCAGCGCGGCCGATGGACGGCTTTCCATACGTGGCGCCGATGCGGCGGTCTTGTTGATTGCCGGCGCAACCGACTACCGGGGCGGTGCCCCTGACAAGCTGTGCCGTGAAGCCCTGGATAAGGCGGCTACAAAACCCTTCCCCGCCCTGCGCAGCGCCCACATTGCCGACTACCAGCGGCTTTTCAGGCGAGTCGCTCTGGACTTGGGGGCGTCGGACGCCGAGGTCGAACGGATGCCCACTGACGAGCGAGTGAAGCGCCTGAAGCAGGGTGAATCCGACTCCGGGCTCGTCGTCACCTACTTCCAGTTTGGCCGCTACCTGCTCATGGCCAGCTCTCGGCCAGGCACGCTGCCGGCCAACCTGCAAGGGCTCTGGAACGACAAACTCAAGGCGGCTTGGAATAGCGATTACCACCTCAACATCAACCTTCAGATGAACTACTGGCCCGCGGAAGTCTGCAACCTCGCCGAGTGCCATCTGCCTCTCTTTGACCTCATGGACCGGCTGTCCGAGTCGGGCGCCCGCGTCGCCAGGACCGAGTATGGCTGCGGCGGCTGGGTGGCCCACCACCTGACCGACCCGTTCGGATTCGCCGCGCCTGCGGATGGCGTCCAGGGCATTTGGCCCATGGGTGCCGCGTGGCTCGCCCAACATCCATACGAGCATTTCCTGTTCAGCGGCGACAAGCAGTTCCTCGCCCAGCGCGCCTACCCGCTCATGAAAGGCGCCGCCCGCTTCATCCTCGATTTCCTCGTCGAAGCGCCCCCCGGCACGCCCGTCGCCGGCCGCCTGGTCACCGCCCCCTCCCACTCGCCCGAGAACAAGTTCTTCCTCCCGGATGGCCAGAAATCAGCCTTCACCTATGCCGCCACGATGGACCTGGAAATCATTCGCAACCTGCTCAATAACTGCATCGAGGTTGCGGGCATTCTGAACACCGACGCCACCTTCCGCGCCGAGTGCCAAAAAGCCTTGCAGCGCCTCGCGCCTCTCCAGATCAGCAAACGCGATGGCCGTCTCCAGGAATGGATCGAGGATTACAAGGATGTGGACCCGCATCATCGCCACACCTCCCACCTCTTCGCCCTGTATCCCGGCCACGAAATCACTGCGGAGGGCACACCAGAACTGGCGGCTGCGGCCAGGAAAGCGCTCGAATCTCGCGGTGATGGGGGAACCGAATGGAGCCTGCCGTGGCGCATGTGCTTCTGGGCGCGACTACGCGATGGCGACCATGCCCAAGCCTTGCTCACTCGCCTAATGCGCACCCACTTGTATCCCAACCTGTTCAACAGCTTCCCACCCTTCCAGATTGACGGGAACTTCGGCGCCACGGCGGCGATAGCCGAGATGCTGGTCCAAAGCCACGCCGGTTGCCTTGATCTGCTCCCTGCCTTGCCGCGCGCCTGGCCTAACGGCTCGGTGAAGGGTCTGCGCGCCCGGGGCGGCTTCGAAGTCGCCCTCTCCTGGAAGGACGGCAAGCTCCAAAGCGCTAGCATCCAGTCTGTCCTGGGCAATCCCTGCAAGCTTCGCTACCGCGGAAACTCGACGAGCTTCGACACGTCCCCGAGCAAGCTCTATCAATTCGACGGCGAGCTAAAACGGCAGAGCGCCTTGTGAGAAGACCGCCATTCCACGAAGCGATTTGACGTGACTATACCGTAAGCCAGCCGCAGCGCTTACGCCTTCATCACTTACTCGGCGCTGGCCTATAGTTTTGGCTGGGTGGGCGTAACGCTGCTCTGGCTGAGCATGCCCGCAACCATGGTGAGCGTCGCCTTTTTCGCGAAGCGATGGCGGCGCGCCCGCATTGACAGCCCCGTCGAGTACCTCGAGACCCGCTACAGCCCGACGGTGCGGCAATTGTTCGCCTGGCACGGGGTGCCCGTGCGGGTGTTCGACGATTCTCTCAAGCTGATCGCCGTCGGCACTTTCGTGTCGGTCGGGCTGGGGCTGCCCATGCGTGCCAGCATGCTCGTGTCCGGCGGAATCATGCTGGCGTACACGTTGATGGGCGGCTTGTGGGCGGTGGCCGTGACGGACTTCGTGCAGTTCATCGTGCTGAGCAGTGCGATTCTGATTCTGCTGCCGCTGGCCGTCATTCGCGCCGGAGGGCTGGCGGCCATCGTGCAGAATTCGCCGCCGGGCTTCTTTCACCTAACCTCAGCTCAGTACAACTGGGTGTACATCGGCTCAAACCTGGTGCTGGCGTCCCTCTGCTTCAGCGCGCTGCACTGGCAACTGGTGCAGCGCTATTACTGCGTGCCCACCGAGCGCGACGCTCAGAAGGTCGGCTGGCTGGTCGTGGTGCTGTACTTCATAGGTCCGCCCTTGATGTTCCTGCCGGCGCTGGCCGCCCGGCAATTCGTGACCGGCCTCGCCAAGGACACGGAAATCTATCCCAAATTGTGCGCCCAGCTCCTCGCGCCCGGCATGTTGGGGCTGATGATTGCCGCCATGTTCTCGTCCACCATGTCCGCGCTGAGCGGCGACTACAACGTCTGTGCCAATGTGCTCACGACCGACGTTTACCGGCGCCTGGTCCGGCCCCGGGCCTCGCAGCGGGAACTCGTGCATGCGGGCCGCTTGATGACCGTGCTGGTCGGCGCCCTCTCGATTACCCTCGCGTTATTAATGGCGGGCCGGGGAAGCGAACGGCTGTTCCGCAACATGGTGAAGCTCTTCAGCACGGCCGCCGCTCCGGTCGCCATCCCAATGCTCCTGGGCCTCACCTGGCGACGCGCAACCAACCGCGATGCCGGGCTGACCTTTGCGGACGCGGTGCGGCTGGCAACGTTGCAACCGGAGTCGTTTATGCGCCGCCACGTGACCTCCTGGTCGTGTCAAATGGGGCAGCCCGCCAACCAAGCCGACTTGGTCTGGAGCCGCGCCGATGCGGCCATCGCGATCCGGGCTGCCGTCATCGAACGGTTCAGTTGCTGACCGTCAGATGGCAGAGCTTTCCGTGCGCGGCAATCGCTGGGAGCTGGCCATGCCCAAGCCGCTCCTGGAACCCGGTGTGTTTCATTTACAGCAAGTCCAGCCTGTTTCACTGCCACGTTTGGAGCGGAGGCTCGGCGCCCTGTCACCAGCCCAATTCACGCAGGCGATCCTCCCACCGGCCTGACCCCAACACGCACAACGCCCCCCTTGGGCACAACATAGACGCGCTGGGCGGTCTTATGAACCTCGCGCACTTTTTATTGCTACGGTAGCACTACGGTAGCGCTACGGTGGGGATGGGGGAGGTAAACCGCTCGCAACTCAACCTATATCCCCCAATGGGAGCCTCTCCAGTCATCCTCGCCTGCCCAGCCGCCCGGTGGCAAGGCGCCCGCACGGCCTGCCTCTTAGCCTGCCCCTCCCCAGGTGCATTTTGGGGGTGGAGACCGTCGGTCCCCGACAGCCAACGTCTGCCCCATCGCGTCGAACAGGAGCTGCACGTCGTGGCCATTCTCGGCGGCGATTTCCTCGCGGATACGCCACATTTCCCCGATTGGATTGTCCGTCTTTATGGGCCAGCGCGGAATACGATCACTTGAGCCGTCCGGCCGCGCGTTCACGTTCCAGAAACGTACCCGGTTTGACCACCAGCAGCCCGTAAAAAGGTTTGTCCATGAGGCCCCCGAAGTCGGCTCGGTCGAGCGTGAGGAGGACGTCAGCCCAGGCCAGGGCGCCGAACAGAATAGGCCGGTCTTTGCCGGCGGGGAATACAGCCGGACGGTCGAGGGTGAGCACGTCGTCCATGGCCAGCAACGCGGGCCGCAGCCGCGCCCACTCGGCGCTGGCCAATGGGGGCAAGTCCGGGAGGTTGCGGAGCACCTCTTCCAGCGCGTACGGGGTTGATACCAGGACCCAGCCGTTGGCCGGGGCGCGGCGGAAGATTTCGCTCGAGGCGCCAGCCCCCGAGCCGCTGGCGGCCAGTAGAACACTGGTGTCGACGAATAGTCTCACTTGCCCTCACGAAACCGCTGCATGTCGGCCTCGTCTTCGGCGATCCAGGCGGCAGTTTGTTCGCGAGAGAACTTGCGCGGTTCGGGCATCCGCGTGCCTTGCGCGCGAAGCCGTGCGGCGAGAAACAGCATCAGTTCCTGCTTCTGTTCCGGTGGCAGGGCGTCCGCGGCAGCTTCGATTTCGGCAAGGTTGCTCATGGGCGCAGGTTACCACAGCACCACCGACGCGACAAGGACTCTGGGGCCAGACACTGGAGGCGCATCCATCGGAAGTTCCGGTGTCACGCGAGATTATGGCGGAACTTGACCGTCGCATGGAGCATTTCCGGCAGCACCCGGACGAATTCACGACGTGGGCGGCCGTCAAGGAACGGGTCCTGGGTTCGCGCCCATGACCGAGCTGATTCTGCTCTTACAGGCCGATCTCGTAACGGTGATCATGGACCTCCGACAGGATCCCCAGGCGATCCGGCGGCGGCTGCTCGGGCGGCAGGGCGACTAGCGCATATCAAACCCGAATGATGTCGCCTGCCGGATCAAAGGTCCACTGTCGTCATTTGCGCGGCATTCCCGTCAAAGAAATGGCTCACATTCGCCAGGCACGCCGCTGCCATCCGCTGGTTCGCCTCACGAGTGTTTGAGGCCGCGTGCGGTGTCAGGACAATATTGGACAAGGTTCTCAGGTCCTTATCCGCCGCCACAGGCCGATAGGGCTCGTGGTCGAAGACGTCCAAGGCCGCGCCCCCCATCCTTCCCGCCACCAGCGCATCATAAAGCGCCGCCTCGTCCACGACGTTGCCGCGGGCGGTGTTGATCAAAACGGCGGCGGGCTTCAGCAACGCAAGCCGGGGAGCATTGATAAAGTGGCGCGTGGCGGGCGTGGCCGACAGATGGATGCTGACGTAATCGCATTCCCGCAGCAGTTGGTCCGTGTTGCTGGTATAGACCTCAAGACCGTAGTCGCTTTGAATGTCCGCCAGGCTGCGCCTCTCTTGAGCTTCCAGCTCGTGAGGGTGATACCTGTCCGCGGCCCAAACCTCCATGCCCAGGCCGAAATGTGCCATCCGCGCGACCTTTCGCCCGATGCGGCCCAGGCCCAGTATGCCCAACCGCTTTGCGCCCAGTTCTCCGCCCGTTTCCCCGCTGAACTGCCCGGCGCGCAACCTCGCCTCAATCTGGCAGATGCGCCTGGCAAAACATCCCATCAGCCAGAGAGCGTACTCCGCGACGCTGATGTCCAGCACGCCCGGCGTGTTGCAGACGATAATGCCATTCTCACGCGCCTGCGCCTTGTCCACGCTGTCATGCCCCACCCCGAACCGGGCGATGAGGGCCCCGCGCCCGTTCCCAGTCTCTCTCAGCGCCCGGTAGAGAGGG
>Ga0181532_10001680_pt1 | contig 21162 bp, 15 predicted proteins | sample PEATcosm2014_Bin_33_FD_119768 | JGI IMG/M metagenome (GOLD analysis project Ga0181532, IMG submission 119768) | Peatland microbial communities from MTU Mesocosm Facility, Houghton, MI, USA - PEATcosm2014_Bin11_30_metaG | ecosystem: Environmental > Terrestrial > Soil > Wetlands > Peat | place... | reverse complement strand
TCTTTGGTCTAAAAACTCGACACGCTAGGATGCCCTATAAACGATTTTCTCCACCTCCGGATACATTTCTGGTCACCCAATTTCGGCAGTTTCTGCACTAGACGCGACTTTTTCAACAGCCACTCCCCATTACACAAGCAACCGTGACGGCGGCTGACGTTTAGTGATATGAAATTGGCTGTTCCGATTACTGGGGCGCGCCGGAAACGCTGCACCGCCCTCCTTCAGAATCTTCAAACTGAGCCAGCCAACCTCCGAAATCATGCTTAGTTGGCGGCATCGTGAATCGCACACCTGCGTGCGCTTTGGCCTCATAGAACGGCTGAAGATCCGACACACCGAAGCCTAGCTCAACGCTTCCGGCAGGGTTTGCCGCAGAAGCTGGGTGCAGAGCTAATGTGGTCTCTCCAGTGTCGAACTCACTCCAACCCGGCGACGAGAATTTCAGTGGAAGGCCCAGCGTATCCCGATAGAACACAACGGGCTCGATCCATATCAGCGACGAACTTGATCGCATAGGTTAGTTTCATGGAATTTGCCCCCTGCTTGGACGGGAATATTAGCACCGATGCGGGATAGAGCGGTGATCTGAGTGAGAGTCGACGCGCTGATCCCCTAAACTGGCGTAATATCGCCATTGCACTCATTGGTGGCGAGAAGGGTTCTGAGTGTAATCGTCTGTTGCGACAGTTATGTCGGATATTTCTCTTGATCGGCGGTAACTGACTGCGGGCCGTCAAGATTCGCGTCGTCTTCTCCTCAACATTTTCGGCTGACATCACCTCGCCCTGCGGCACAGATCACTGACAAAGGTTCACCGACATTGTGAAATGCTGACGAGTGTCTCGGCAGAAGATTCCCAGGCCTCTTTCCCGCCCCGTCAGACCGCGCCCACGCCGCGAGAACAAGACCTAGCCTCCCTTCTCCCAGCGACGTTCGCCTTCCCTGGGTCCGCATTCTACTTGGGCTGTACCGCAGGAGGACAAGCCGATGCACCGCAAAGGGCAAGGTCTTAGTTCGCCGCTCCGCACAATCTCGTTGGCGATAATCGCTGTATTCGTGATCACATTGGCGCTCATCCCCGCCTCCGCACAAAATTCTGTTCCTCCGACGGCGGTGCAGGCGGCGAAGATGCCGCAATTTGCCTCGCGTCTTGCCCATCCAGCCAAGCGGCTACTGCCGCCCAAGTCCCAAGTCTTTGCGCGTGCGAAAACACACCGCGGCCCGCTGGACAGCAGCGACATTTACGACAACGGCCCCATCAACGGCAACACCGACGCTTGGAGTATCAACTTTGGCTTCATCGTCAGCGACAGCTTCACCATCACGAACGATCAGACTCCCATCACCGGCCTGAGTTTCGGGGCGTGGCTGTTTTCCGGCGACACGCTGACGTCGGTCGAGCTCTCCATTACTTCTGGAGAGAATAGCGGCACCAGCTACTTTGATCAGACGGTGACATTCACGCAGGGAAGCTGCACGGCCAATCAGTACGGCTACAACGTCTGCAGCGAAACAGGCTCCTTCAATGGGCCCACGCTGAATGCCGGGACCTACTGGGTGAATCTGCAGAATGCCAGCGTCCCCAGCGGCGATCCGGCCTATTGGGACGAGAACTCCGGCGTGGGATGCCAAGGCTCAGGCTGTCCATCACAGGCGTCAGAGAATAGCATCGGCTCGATTCCGTCCGAGGCGTTCACCATATTGGGCAATGCAACCACCACGTCAAGCACAACCTACTACGAGGTTTTCACTTGTCCGGAACCCCAGCCCGGCTTTCACGATTTGCATGATTTCAGCTCTAACGCCGAACCTTCAGGGCTGGCAATCGACACAGCCGGGAAGCTGTACGGCACCTTTGCTAACGGCGGTAGCTATGGCACGGGCCTGCTGTATGACTTCGAACAAAAAGCCGGTCGTTGGTTTGTCAGCTCGCTATACAGCTTCCTGGGAGGCAGCAACGGAAGTAGCCCGAACGGAGTCATCGTTGGACCCGGTGGCGCGCTCTACGGGGCGGCTGCCGGCGGGCTTGCAAATTGCGGAGGTTCCTACTGCGGCCTTATCTACAAATCCGAGCCACCCGCCAACGTTTGCGCGACGGCCTTGTGCAGTTGGAACGAGACGACCATCTATCAGTTCACGGGCAACACGGATGCAGTGGGCGGTAGAGTGACCGCCTTCGACTCCGCCGGCAATCTGTATGGCATATCAGGTGGCGGTGGGGTCTACGGACATGGCACTGTCTTCGAGCTGTCGTCCTTGCAGGGCGGCTGGACGGAGCAGATTCTCTACAGCTTCACGGGAGGCAATGACGGCGATGGACCGAACAGCGTGCTGCTGGGCCCCGACGGAAATCTGTACGGAACCGCGGCAGGGGGTGGCAATAATGATTGCGGCGAGTACGGCGGCCCTTGTGGCGTGGTCTTTCACTTAGTACCGTCAGGAAGCGGCTGGACGGAAAATATCATCTACGCCTTCACCGGCAACTACTGGGACGGCTGGGACCCCAGTGGCCTGATTCAGGACTCCTTTGGCAATCTTTATGGCGTTAGTGTTTGTTATGCGGGTTATTTTGGCGGCGGTTGCTCTCCTTATGAAAACTATTGGCTGGCCGGCGCCATTTTCGGCTTGTCGCGCTCTGGTGGCGGGTGGGAATTCGGGCAGATCCACACTATGGAGGCCTCCGAGTGTCCGGATGACGGCGGCGAGAAGGTCTACGGAGGCGTCACCTACAGTGCCTTGGCTTTTGACTCGGCAGGGGGTCTCTACGCTACTGAGGGGGGCTCGTACGTCGGAGTATGCGGTCAGAATTGCTACGTCCTTATCGGTTGCGGTTCAAGCTTGGATGTGGGCTCGGGAAGGACTGTGGTTACGGGCTTCGATGACATTTTCTATAACCTGACCCCGGATGCCAACGGCAACCTCTACGGAACTACTTCAGCGTGTGGCTTCGAAACGCTGCAGAGGAATACGGGGATGATCTGGCAGTACTCGCCATAAAATAGTTGCCGGTTGTCAGCTCTGCAACCTGGTCGCATAAACGGCGCTATGGGATACGGAGTCGTGTGGGAGATCACGCCCCAAAACGTAAAACGCGATTCGCCGGAAACAATGTGATTGCTGGCGTAACATCCCCATGTGGCAAGTAATCCCGGGCCACGCCGATCAACGGGTCCGTCTTCCCGATGATTGTCCGGGGCCGGTCTGGGAAGTTGTGAGACTCGCCTGGGCGAGAAGTCGGCAAGTCGTGGAAGTGGGTATCATCGGATTCACTACCTGAGGGTCGGCATAGCGGCGCACAACTTGCACGAGACGCTTGTCAAGGCGCACCAGTAGTAGGCTGCATCTACTTGTTCCGCAGCCCAATGAATGTCTGGCATCAAGTCGAGGCAGATTTGCGTGTGACTAACAGCAGCCGTAGAGCGCCGACGCGAAATGGCTCCTCGCGGACGGGGGGGCCATTCGCAGTCGTCAAAGTAATTCATTCCTTGTAAAACTTGGCACCCGCGAGCGTAGCTATGATGAGCGCCGGAAGTGTTCCGATCATGAGGGGAATAACGGTGCTGGGCGGGAAGAAGCCGAAGGAGCACCATGTAGCGTCTCCCAAGCTGACGATGAACCACCATGCAAGAGCCGCGATTACTGCTGTCGAGGCAAGACATGAAAGCGTCTGCACTTTATCGAATCGCCGCTGTTCTTATGCTGCTTTTTGACGTCGGACATACGGTTGGTTTTCCCTGGTCCGATCCCAAATGGGGAGTGGATCTTGGCTCAATGCGGTCAACTCACTTCGAAATCCTGGGGTTTAGCCGGACTTATTGGGATTTCTATGTTGGGTTCGGACTGTTTGTCAGTGTGTTTCTTCTACTCGCGGTGGTACTAGCGTGGCAGTTGGGCGGCCTTCCTGCAGAGACTTTGGCGCTGATGCGCGGCATTGCCTGGGCCCTCCCCCTTTGCTTTGCCGCCATCACGGTTTTGAGCTGGAGATACTTCTTTATCGTCCCTATCGTTTTCTCAATCGTGATTACGGTGTGTTTGATTGCTGCGGCATGGCGTTCAGCGAAGCCAATCTGAAACCGTTTAGTTGCGTGCTGGTGCCGATGTGACGGGCCAGCGGATTCCATTCGTACATAGTTGGCGTAACATCCCCATATCACAAGTAACCCTGCTGGAGCGTTCCCGATGTGGGGAAAAGCGCGTTCCTCAATCCCTTAATGGACAATGCTTAGGCAATGGCCCGCCGATCACGCTGTGAAATCAATAGCTTTCGGCGACCTCCGGTTGCCGCAACCGGAGGTCGCGGTCCGGTTTGCTAAGAAATCCGCCCGTGCACGATGCCGCAGAATAGTGGCGCTTCTATTTCTTGGTCAAGTCTGGGACCTGCATTGTTTCGAGCAACTGATTGATGCCGAACTGATTCCGGGCGCGAGTTCCAAGGGCAGGTAGTGTAACGGATGAACACAGCGCCGTCCGAAGGCGCAGAGGCAGCCTCACTCATCGCGGTAATTCAGCCGAGAAGTATCTCAGCGCCCCGGCCCACCATCTCGCCAATTCGTCCAAGCTATTTGGTTGGCATTGATGAGGACCCGGAACTTGGCGTCCGTCCCAATCTGATTGCATCCATTGCGCTCGTGCTGGAAGATGCAAGTTCTGGAGCCATGAGAAGTCGAGAAAGGTTTGGGGCGGAGTGGCACGGCCACGTGACCGAGCCAAAAACGCGCAAGAGTAAGGGCGCCATTCCAGTTATCGCGCCACTCGCAAAACGACTGGAGATCCATCGGACAAGAATGGGAGACCCAACTTCGGGACCGATGTTCCCTAACGAGGCCCGAAAACCGACCGACCTGAACAACTTGCTCAATCGGGTGATACTGCCCACGCTTAATCGCTGCGCTGAATGCGGTGAGCCACGGAGTTCACATGTGTTGTCCGAGCACGAATTTGAGCGCGACAAATCATTACCCGAGTGGCACGGCTGGCACGCTGCGCGCCGCGGTCTCGGGACAAACCTTTATCGGCTAGGTGTCCCTGAGAAGACCATTCAGGCCATCTTGCGTCACGCAAACGTTTCGACCACCAACACCTATTACATCAAGACAGCCGCGGCTGATGCCCAAGCAGCTATGGCAAAGCTCGAAAACGAGATAATGGGCAATGAATGGGCAATAGAACCAGTCCCACCTCAAACTACCAGGATCCAGTAACGGATTCTCCTGCCTCGATTTAGGATTGGTGGCGGCGGCTGGACTCGAACCAGCGACCTACGGATTATGAGACCGTCGCTCTAACCACCTGAGCTACACCGCCAACGTTCGGACGCGGCGCAAAATCTTGCCATCACTCCTGCTCGAGATCGACCGCAGGATACGTGGATGATTCGCGCGCTTAGGAAGCAAAAGGCCGGACGTGACTGCGTCCAGCCCCAGCTTTGATTCTAGAGTTGCTCATTTAGGCTGTCAACGATGCCTCGGCTCGCGCGTTTTCAGAATCCCATGCTTCCCGAGCCTTTTAATGCAGCGGTGAGCACAATCCCATCGCACTGCGGGCTGAGTCTTACCCGACGCGCAACTGACAACCGACAACTGGCAACTGACAACTGCCTTCAGAATCCCATGATGTTGTAGCCGCAATCGACGTAGATCGTCTCTCCGGTAATCCCGCTGCCGGCGTCGCTGGCCAGAAAAACTGCGGTCGCGGCGACTTCCGTTACATCGACGCTGCGCTTCAGCGGCGCCCGTTCGGACTGCTCTTTCAGCATGTCGCCAAAGCCCGAGATTCCTCGCGCCGCCAGCGTCTTAATCGGCCCCGCCGAGATCGCGTTAACGCGAATCTTGTTCTTGCCCAGATCGTAGGCCAGATAGCGCACACACGCTTCCAGCGCAGCTTTGGCTACGCCCATGACGTTGTACTTGGGCACGACTTTTTCCGCGCCGTAGTAAGTCATGGTCATGATGCTGCCGCCTTCGGTCATCAGCGGCCGTGCGGCGCGGGCCAGAGCAACCAGCGAGTAGGCGCTTATCTCCAGGGCGATGCGGAAGCCTTCGCGGCTGGTATCCACGAACTCGCCTTTCAGATCATCCGCCGAGGCAAAGGCGATGCTGTGCACCAATCCGTCGATCTTCCCGTAGCGTTCCTTCAGCGTCTCGAAGAGCTGCGTGATCTCTTCGTCGCGAGAGACGTCGCACTGAAACGCCTGCGCGTTGGGCAGCGCGGCGATGAGATCGTCCGCCTCCTGCTTCAGGCGCTCATTCTGATAAGTGATGGCAAGCTGCGCTCCGGCTTGTTGCATTTGCTGCGCAATGGCCCAGGCGATGCTGCGCTTGTTGGCTACACCGAACACTGCAACCGTCCGCCCCTGCAAACTCTGCGACACAGTGCTGCTCCTCCGTCACGGAATCGAATCCATGAGGATACCAGCGCGCGTAGGATTCAGCCACTACCGAAGCGATCCCGCTTTCAGGTTGCCTTGAGCGGAGGCTTTATTTTGCGCAGAACTTGCGTATTTCTGCTTTCATCCCTGGTGGGTTGGGCATATACTCGGGTCCACTCCTCGCTCCCGGAGCAGTGGTTGGCAAGCGCTGCTGGTTGTCGCGGAGATCCGGCTCCATATTCAGATCTGGCCGCTGGCCATGGAGCGAACGGGGTATCTCCAGACAAGTCCTGCCTTCGGATGTCCCGGGCTGACAAATACAAGGATTCGCCTTCTCCGGCGAGCCTATTGCGTCCTTCCGTCGAGATTTTGCAGGAGGCACTATGGCAACCATCCGGGATCTCATCAGCAACCGCACCATCCACTATGTAGGGCCCAGTCAAACCGTGTTCGAGGCCGCCAGCTATATGGTCGACCGCAACGTCGGCGCCGTGCCCGTGCTGGACGATACCAAGCTGGTTGGCGTCTTTTCCGAGCGCGACATCATGCGACGGGTTGTCACCGAGGGCCGCAACCCGATGACCACGCATATCGCTGACGTCATGAGCAAGGACCTGCGCACGGTCGCGCCGGACGCCAGCTCTGAAGAGGCCATGTGCCTGATGCAGAGCCATGGTGTGCGCCACCTGCCCGTATGCGATGGCCGCACGCTGGTGGGCTTTCTCTCGCTGCGCGATCTGCTGCGCTGCCATCTCGACGAGAAGTCGGGTGAGGCGGATATGATGCGCGCCTACATCCAGACCTCGAGCTGACCGCGGGCGGTTTCCGCGATCGAGTTGCTCCGCATTGCCGGTCCGCCGGTTCTGATACCGCGAGTTTGCGCTAGACTGCCTTTGGCGCCATGAGCTTGCCCGAAGCTATCTCCGGCCTCCGCAGGATCGTTGGAGACGACGCCGTCCTCGACCGTCCCGAAGATCTCATGTTGTACGAATACGACGCAGGCGTACGCAAGAGCACGCCCGGCGCTGTTGTCTTCCCGCAAAACGCGCAGCATGTCTCCCAGATCATGAAGCTGGCTGCGTCGGCTGGCATACCGGTTGTGGCGCGCGGCGCAGGCACGGGCCTGAGCAGCGGCGCGATCTCCCATACCGGAGGCATTGTTGTCGCCTTCTCGCGAATGAATCGCGTTCTCGAAGTCGATGTCGAGAATCTGCGTGCCATCGTCCAGCCCGGCGTGGTGAATTTGCAATTGTCGGAATATGTCTCGCATCTCGGGCTCTACTACGCTCCCGATCCCTCCAGCCAGAAAGCCTGCACCATCGGGGGCAATGTCGCCGAGAACTCTGGCGGGCCACACACGCTGCTGCACGGCGTCACCGTGAATCATGTCACTGGCGTCGAGGTCGTGCTTCCCAGCGGCGAGATTGTGAAGTTTGGCGGTAAGGCTGCCGAATCGCATGGCTACGACCTGACCGGATTCTTTGTTGGATCCGAAGGAACGATCGGAATCGCGACGGCGATTACCGTGAAGCTGCTGCGCAAGCCGGAAGCGGTGGCGACACTACTCGCTATTTTCGAATCGGTGGACGATGCGGCGCGCACCGTTGCCGAGATTACCGCTGAGGGAATCACACCGGCCGCGCTGGAGATGCTCGATGGCTGGACCTTGCGCCAGGTGGAAGCGTATTGCCATGCTGGTTATCCGCTCGATGCCGGTGCGGTGTTGCTGATCGAATTGGAAGGCCTGCGCGAGGCGGTGGAAGAAGAAGCGGTTGCGGTTCGCAGAGTATGTCTGCTTCAGAAGGCGCGCGAGGTCCGCCGAGCTAAGGACGAAGAAGAGCGCGCGCTACTGTGGAAAGGGCGCAAGACGGCTTTTGCCGCGCTCGGTCGCATCAGTCCTTCGTATTACACGCAGGATGGCGTGGTGCCTCGCAGCAAGATTCCCGCCGTGCTGCAACATATTGGTGATGTGGCGAAGAAGCACGACCTGATCATCGGCAACGTCTTCCACGCGGGAGACGGAAATCTTCATCCGTTGATCCTCTTCGATGATCGCGATGCCGGTCAGTTTGAGAGCGTGATGTCGGCCAGCAGCGACATTCTGCAATATTGCATCGATGTTGGAGGATCGATCACCGGGGAGCACGGTGTCGGCCTGGAAAAGCGCGATGCGATGCCGTTGTTGTTCACCGAAGAAGATCTCGCGATCATGACCGATCTGCGAAATGCTTTTAATGGCGATGAAGTGCTGAATCCGGGAAAGATGTTGCCCACTCCTCGCATGTGCCGCGAAATCGCTGGACGATCGCGAAACGCCATTCTCGCGCAGGAGGGCCTATGAGCACTGCGACCACTCCAGCGCAACTGGTTCGTGAGCTGCGCGACATCTGCGGCGCCGAGCACATAATCGAAGATCCGGCCACGCTGGATGCGGCTCGCATTCTTGGCGTAACACCGTCTGTCTCGGTCGAGCCTGCTTCGGCGGAAGAGATTGCTGCGATCCTGCGCGTTGCGAATCAGCAGGGATTGAATGTTGTCCCTGCCGGCGGATCGACTCAGCAGCAGAGCGGCAGTGTTCCAAGCCAAGTCGATGTCCTGCTTTGCACCTCGCGCCTGACTGAAGTGCAACATTACGATCCCGGCGATCTCACCGTTGGAATTGGCGCGGGCTGCACCGTCGCACAACTGGCATCGATGGTGGCGAAAGATGGCTTGCTGTTTGCTGCTGATGTCCCGTTGCCGGAGCGAGCCACGGTCGGCGGAATGCTGGCCACAGGAATGACGGGTCCACTGCGACACGGCTACGGTGGGTTGCGCGACTACTGCATCGGAGTTCGCTTCGTGACCGGCGATGGCCGTAAAGGCAAAGGCGGTGGCCGCGTCGTCAAAAACGTTGCCGGATTCGACCTGATGAAGTTGCTCATCGGCAGCCGCGGCACGCTGGCGGTCATCACCGGTGCAAGCTTCAAACTTTTCCCTGCACCTCGCCAGACGAGGACGTTCGTTGCCAACTTTGCTAACTCGGCAGACGCGATTCAGTTTCGCAACAATGTGCAACGCTCGCCTCTTTCGCCGATCTGTCTGGAACTGATATCGCCGGAGATTCAATCGCTGTTGCCCGCTGGGAGATCCGCGATGGCATGGTCGATTTGTGTTCGCGCCTCCGGGAGCGATGCTGTGCTGGCGAGGTACCGAGCAGAGCTTGGAACAGCAATATCGAGCGAAGTGGATAGCGCCGCTGAAGCCGGGTTGTGGCGGGCTGTCCAGGACCTTCCGCACGCCCTATCTCAGCAGCGGCCGGACTCGTTGCTCATCGCTTTCTCGCTTCCTCCCGCTGACGTGCAGACAACATTGACTGACCTGGAAGCGACGACCGCGGCAAACAACCTGACGCTTGCTGTCATCGGGCGAGTCGGAGTTGGTCATCTCCTTGCCGCGATGTGGCCCAAGGCAGATTCGAAGGCGGACGTCGGTGCGACGCTCTCGAATCTCCGAGACCGCCTGCCGCGCGATGCCAGCATGTCGGTGCTCTACTGTCCTAGCGCTTTGCGGCATGAAATCGCGACCTGGCAGAAAACGCCAACTGACCTGGAAAGCATGCGAGCGGTAAAGCGTACGCTCGATCCGAAAGATGTTCTGAACCGCAGGAGATTCGTCCTCTGAGCTTCGAGATTCCAACTGCCGAGCATCACCCTTCGAACTTCGCATGCGGCGAAAAGCCAAGCTGGGAGCTGTATTCCAAGTGTGTGCATTGCGGCCTGTGCTTGGATCAGTGTCCTACGTATCGCGTGCTGGGCACGGAGATGGATTCGCCGCGCGGCCGCATTTATCAGATGCTGCAAGTCGACGCGGGCCGGCTGGAGCTCGGCGAATCATTCGTCACTCACATCGATCGCTGCCTGGGATGTTTGAATTGCCAAACCGCGTGTCCGTCGGGCGTGCATTATGGCAGCCTGCTGGAAAGCGCACGCGGGCAGATTGACCAGAACTATCGCCGTCCTTGGATGCACCGCAAGCTTCGCGACCATTTCTATGGTCGTGTGTTGCCGTCCTTCAGCAAGCTGTCGCGATCGGCGAAACTGGTGCGCTTCTATCAGCGCTCAGGATTGCGCAGCCTGGCGCGCTCGACGGGAGTGTTGAAGCTGCTGGGTGTCTCCGAGCTCGATGCGCTGTCGCCGCAAATTGATAGCGACTTCTCATTTCGTGATCTGGGCAAGACATTTCCTGCCGAAGGAACTCGTCGCGGCCGCGTAGCATTGCTGATCGGCTGCATTGGCAGCGTCGCGTTTGCCGAGTTGAATCGCGCGACCATCCGCGTGCTTACCAAGAACGGCATCGAAGTGTGTATTCCCCAGAATCAGAGTTGCTGCGGCGCGCTCCACGCTCATGCGGGAATGCTGGAGCAGGCGCGGACGCAGGCACGGCGCAACATCGACGCGATGCTCAGCCCCGAGTTCGACGCCGTGGTGGTGAATGCAGCCGGCTGCGGCGCGACTATGAAAGAGTATGCCGCGCTGCTTGAGCACGATCCGACGTATGCGGCGCGAGCGGCGCAGTTTACAGCCAAAGTTCGCGATGTGACCGAATACCTTGCAACGATTGGATTGATCGAGCCGAAGCGGAGGTTTGCCAAACGCGTGACCTATTCCGATCCTTGCCATTTGGCGCATGCGCAGAATGTCCGCAAGCAGCCTCGTGCGCTGCTGAAGGCGATTGGCGCGGAATTGGTCGAGATGCAGCGTGCGGATTCCTGCTGCGGCAGTGCCGGCGTTTACAACGTCGTGCAGAACGAAATCTCGATGAAAGTTCTCGACGAGAAGATGACCTACGTCGCGATGGTCGAGCCGGAGATCGTTGCCACGGCGAATGTGGGATGCATGTTGCAGCTCGCCGCGGGCGCAAAACGCAAAGGCCTAAATGCCGAAGTGATGCACGTCATCGAACTGCTCGATCGAGCCTATTAAGTCGCCAATACCGTCTGCCGCAGCAACGAAGACAGCTCCTCCGGATCGCTTATGGGAGGCTGACAGGCGAAATTCGTGCAGACGATGGCAACGGATCTCCGTTCCTTCAGCCCAGGCAGGTTGGGAACGGTTTTCGCCAATACCGGCGGCAGATTCTGCGCGACGGCTTCGCTGTCGGTCAGATGCACAACCGACTTGTTCACAGCGAAGGTCGCAGTTGCAGCTTTCAACAGCGCATTGGCGTTCCCGTCTTCACCGACCACGACCACCTGCGTATGCGCTCGCGACAGCCACGTCGCCGCGATGCCATAGGTTCCGGCATAAATCCCGAACTGCTCCGCTGCGCCGGCAAACACGTTCAGAGTTCTTTCCGCGATCTCGTGGTACCTCGCCTCATTCGTATAGGCATGAAGCCGCAGCAGCGCGATTACAGCGCTCGGATTCCCGGCCGGTGTCGGCGCATCCTGGAACGGCTTGCGCCGCGCCGAGAGCGCACCGAGTTGAAGCCTCTCTTCCAACGACGCTTCAGTGTCGAAGAAGCCGCCCGACTCGGCATCAGCGAAACGCTTGATCATCTCATCCGCGATTCGGCGGGCAAAGTTGAAGTAACTGATCGCCCCGGTGACTTCGTAGGCGTCGAGGCAGGCCAGAGCGGTGAAGGCGTAGTCGTCTAACATGCCACGTACGGCCCAGGTTAGCCCTGGAGGGCGAACCTGGGGCACCGAGGCATTCGGCACCAAGGCACTCGGCTCGGCGTAGGCGATCACATGGGACAGTCCGCGTTCTTCGTGCCATGCCTCGGCGAGAGTCCGATCCAGGGAGCGCAAGGCAAACTGGCGCGCGTCGTCGAGGTGGAGGACTTGCGCGGCCTGGAGATATGCCGAGACGCACATCGCGTTCCAGTTCACATAGACGGTCTTGTCGACAAAAGGAGTCGGCCGCTGCAGCCGCGCGGCATACAGCTTGGTCCTGGCTGATGCCAGCAGGTCCAGCGCCTTCGTGATGTCGATGCCGATGCGCGATGCGACTTCTTCCGGTAGAGCCCGCACCCACAACACATTCTTGGCGGGGTTGTGGTGCATCTCGCCCGCCGTTTCGATGTCATAGTGCAGCGCGGCGGCCTCGAACTCCTCGTCGCTCAGGACAGCCTTGGCTTCGTCGCGTGTCCAGGTGAAGTAATCGCCGTCGTCATCGAGGTTGATGTCCGCATCCTGCGAAGCGTGGAAGCCGCCATGCTCGCGGTCGCTCAGCCACTCATCCATCCAGCGGATGATGTCGCGCGCCACGTGTGCATAGAACTCGAAACCAAAGACTTGGTAGCCGTGTACGTAGTTCTTCAGCAACTCCGAATTGTCATAGGACATTTTTTCGAAGTGCGGCACGGTCCAGTGCTCGTCGACCGAGTATCGATGGAAGCCGCCGGCGAGCTGGTCGTAGACGCCGCCGCGTGCCATGCGGGTCAACGTCGTGGTGATCACAGTCGCGACGCGCTCTTCGCCGGTGCGCGCATACCAGTCCATCAGCAGATCGAGCGCGGCGGGATGGGGAAACTTGGGCGCGCTGCCGAAGCCGCCGTTGCGCTCATCGAAGAGGGGCAGCGCCGACTGCACCATCACACCAACCAGGCGCGGCGAAAATTGTGATTCTCTGCCGGCGAAGTTCTCAGCATTCGTCAACACGTGCATGGCTTCATCAGCGGACTTAAGCACTTCGTCCTGGCGATTGCGATAGGCATCGGCAATCGCCGTCAGAATTTTCTTGAAGCTCGGCCGGCCCCATTGATCGATCGGAGGGAAATACGTGCCTCCGTAGAATGGCTTGCCATCCGGAGTGAGGAACACGGTCAGCGGCCAGCCTCCGGTACCGGAGATGGCCGAAACGGCAAGCTGGTAGCGACTGTCGACGTCGGGCCGTTCGTCGCGATCGACCTTCACGGCGATGAATTCGCGATTGATAATCTCAGCAGTTTCGGAGCTCTCGTAGGATTCGCGATCCATAACGTGGCACCAGTGGCACCACACCGCGCCGATGTCGAGCAGGATCGGCTTGTTCTCGCGCTTGGCGGCTGCGAAGGCTTCCTCGCCCCACTCGTGCCACTGGATGGGTTGGTGCATTGCCGATCGCAGATAGGCGGACGAGGCGCGGGCGAGAGAATTCGTAGCTTCCGACATGAGGTTTCAGTCTAGCAGGGAAGAACGCCGACATGTGGCGACGAACGAAGACACAGCAAGCGCTAACCGCGCACTTGTCAGACGACCCTCCTTTATAGTTTCTCTATGGGCAAAGGAGCGCCGCTGCGCTGGCTGGAAAACAAGTTGCTGGCGCGCCATCTTCGCGGACGGGGCGTTGAAATCGGAGCTCTATGGCGTAAGTTTCCGGTGCCCAGCACCGCCAAAGTCTATTACGTCGACCGTCTTTCAAAGGAGGATCTTCACCAGCATTATGCGGAGGTCGCCACGGCAGTCGTCCGGCCCGATCTGGTTGCGGATGCCATGCAGTTACCGTTTGCAGCACACAGCCTGGACTTCCTGATCGCCAGCCATGTTCTGGAGCACCTGCCATTTCCTCTCGCAGCCCTTCGACATTGGTATGACGTGCTGCGGCCGGGCGGCGTTCTGTTGCTGAAAATCCCCGACAAGCGTTACACATTCGACGTTCGGCGCGCGCGTACGGCGCTACAGCGCCTCATCACGGAAGACAGCGGAACCAACAACTTTAATAAGCCAGCGCATTTTGAGGACTGGGTAGAAAACGTTATTGGGCGGAAGCGCGGGACAATCGAGTTTCGCCAGGAAGTGGACCGGTTACTGGAATGCGATTACAGCATTCACTATCACACCTGGATTGACGCGGATGTGCGCGAAATCGTGCAGTACACTCGGGCTGTTGCAGGTCTGCGCTGGGAACCTGTGGTGTTTTGGGATGCGCACATTTACCGGAAGGAGTGCATCGTGTTGCTTCGGCGGAACAGCGCCGAATAGTCCCGCGGAACAAATCGTATGTCTACAGTGAGGCACGCATGAATAGCCAGCAAGCTTTGGCGAGAATTGTTGAAGGCGTTAGGAAATTTCAATGCGATGTTTATCCGGCGCAGCGCGAGCTTTTCGAGAGTTTGAAACACCGGCAGGAACCGATCGCGATGTTCTTCACCTGCGCCGACTCCCGCATCCTGCCCAACGTGTTGCTGCAGACCGGGCCGGGCGAGATCTTCACTGAGCGTACGCCGGGAAACATCGTCCCGAAATACAGTGATCATGTCGGGGGTGTAACCGCCAGTATGGAGTTCGCGGTTCTAGCTTTGCGAGTGCCACTCATCATTGTTTGTGGACACACGGACTGCGGCGTTGTGAAAGCGTTGCTGGAACCAGAGCGGGCCTCCGGCATGCCGGCGCTGCAAAGCTGGATGCGGCATTCGCTGCCCGCACGCGAACGATTATTGCGAGAACATCAGGATGACGCGGGGTCGCAAGAAGAGAAGCTCAGGCTTCTGACCGAGTACAACGTTCTCACCCAGCTTGAAAATCTGAAGACGCATCCGGCGGTCGAGTCTCGCTGCGCCAGCGGTGAGTTGGCGCTGGAAGGCTGGATCTACGACATCGGTGACGGTTCGGTAAGGTCGGTGCAAGCTGAGAGCGGGCGATTCGAACTGCTCGGGTAGAGCAGGCTCTGCGCCCGCTTCCAACCAGCGTATCAACCTGCAGTCTTGGCCTACGGCGCCACAGAAATCAGGTTTGGCGGCGTGACGTTGCCGCTGGAATCCTTCAACCCGACGGCGATCTGCGCCACATCTGTCATGGAGGCGGTATCGATGCGATGCACCGTTCCGTCACTGGTGCCGATATAGGCATGAGCGCTGTCCAGCGTCATTCCGCCGTAAAGCGGAATCGCGCCTCCGGGCAAAGACACGTTATTCGGTACTAACTCAGTCAGGTTGAAGTTGAGGACCTGGGGAAGGTTACTGAGAATCCAAACTCGGCTGTTGTCTGGACTGATAAACATCTGCGTCGCCGTGAAGGCGCCGGCGCCGAGATCATAGGGTGTGATCGTACTCAGAGTGGTGACCGGGCATCCCGCAGTTAGGGTCGATGGAGTCGAAATCAGATCGAGGTTAGGCGAGTCGGCCGCGGCAGCTCCCGTTCCATTGGGCAGCGCTTTGATCAGGGTCGGACTGGTCGCGCTCAAGACCGGCTGCTTCTTGACCGGAGTCTGATTGCAAGTGGAATAGACATAGATCTGATGTCCAGCGGCGCTAGTGATGTAGGTCAAGCCTCCTTGCGCCATGATGTCCAGTGCATTCCCGGTATTTGCCAAGCTCACTGTGCCGGAGGTTCCGCTCGGACTTCCGAAGCCATAAGTCGTGCCCGTAACCCACTCGTTGAAACCGCTGTCAGGTGTATAGGCGTCGGAAGTAACCGTCAATCCCGTCTGGATCCCGGTGATGGTGTCCGTGGAAAGGTCGTAGTAGTTCAGGTTGTCGCCTACCGTGTCCGAAAGCAGCAAGTGAGTCCCGTCCGGAGAGATCGCCTGGATGACTCCCGGGACGGAGAGCGTGGTCACTGCTCCTGTGCTTACCGTGTAGACCATCAGAGCCGTAGTCGAACCCAGGTAGATCTCAGCTCCCGCTGGATCCGCAATGATGGAATTTGGCGTGTAGGGTAAGGTGATCGCGGCGCCGGGTACATCGGTGCCGATAGGAAATGGCACCAGCATCGTGGAATTGGTGCTCGCGGCGTAAACCGTAGTCGATGTTCCTCCCACCACGGTCGTTGTAATCACATTTTGACTATATTGCGGGGGCAATAACAGGTTGCAATTGGGGTAGCTACAGGTCGCGGTGACATACGCTGTGCCGGGAGCGACGCCTGTAATCGTCCCGGGATTGTTCACCGTGCCCGTGGCGGCAACCGTTGCCACCGCAGTAGAAGACGAGCCCCAGGTCAGCGTTGGCTTGATGTATTGGTTGTTTGTATCGTAGACATCAGCCGTCAGCGGTTGCGTTCCTCCTACACCCAGGCTGAATGAGGTGTTTGAACTACTCGCATCGTGAACCAGGATGGTGGCGACTGGGCAGGTCATATAAGGAGTACCGACACTATTCACGCCGGAAACGCTGGCGAAAACAGTGGTTGCGCCGGGAGTTCCGGCCATCAACTGCCCGGCACTGGTGACCGACACAATGCCGCTGTTATTGGTGCCGAAGGCGATTGGTCCGACCGTAGAAGTGATGTCGCACGGTGCCGTAGTTGAACAGCCGGGAGCTGTCGTGCTGAGCACCTGTGCATAGAGTAGTACTTGCTGGCCCATGCTGGTGCAGCTCTGTTCCAGGAAGACCTTTATTTGGTCTACGTGTTCATGCACGTAGACCGTGGCTGTCGCCGACTTCCCGCTGGCGGTAGCGGTTGCTGTGATCGTGACCTGCCCCACTCCCCCCGAACCCAGGGTGGGAGTGCAGTTAATGAACGAGGGGTCCCAGCTGCCCCCACAGACCAGTCCGCCCGGCGAAACGGCGGCAATGTTGGAGTTGCTGCTGCTAAAGGTGATGTCCGCTGCGACCGCAGTTCCCGCTGAGTCCTCCGGGACTGCCGATATGGTTGCGACGCCTCCTTGATTCACGGAAACGGTCGAGGGAGTTACCACCACTTGCGTGACAACATTGGTAGTGTTATTGCCGCCGCCGCATCCGGGCAGGAACGTTAAGAGAGAAATTGCTGCAACCGCAGCTAAGACAGGTACCGCTGAAACCCGCTGCATGTATCCTCCCCGCCGGAACCGGCAGCCGGCGGATGCGCAATCTGTATTATGGCAAACGGAAACAGAAAGTGTAGAGGTTGCTATCGAGTTTCCGCAAGCCGACAAGCGAAGGCCACTTACTTCCGCGAATTCTGAAACCCCAACCGGGTGCGAATGACTCCACTTCCGCGAAATTCCAACCGACCCCTGCAATTCATGCTGTAACTGGTTGACGGCCCCGATTCTGATTGTTATATTAAGAGGGTTCTGCGAGTTCTGTTTGGCCTGCCTATGCAGTGTCTGGCTGTGCTGCTCTGATCCATATCCTGCGGGTTTGTTTGCAGGATCCTCGCTGAAACGTGCCTGCGCTTCCACCAGAGCTTCTGGTGGGTATGTAGGCTAAGGCAACGAAACGGAGCGCCCTCGTTCCCGTTCTCCGCATCCGGCGTCAGCCAGTGCGGGACGACCACGGTGCCACCGTCGTTAGCCTAACCTGATCGGAAACCAAAATCCCCGGCGGTATGCCTGGGGAAGTATGGGCAATCGAAACTCTTGCCCAGCCCTTGAGTGGGAAGGCTGTTTGCGCTGCGGCGTTGTCGCAGCGGGCAAGAGATCGCGGCCATGGGCCGCTGGCTGGAGCCGCCCTTTTTTGGGCTGGCGTTGAGCAAGTTTTCTGAACTGAGCAGGCTTGAGCCTGCGGCACCAAACGAAGGAGCTGCGAAGAGTGCCTACATTTAATCAGTTGGTGCGGAAAGGCCGGAGCGCGCCGAACTATAAGACGGCCAGTCCGGCGCTGCAGTCCTGCCCGCAAAAGCGCGGAGTTTGCACCCGCGTGTACACCCAGACGCCCAAGAAGCCGAATTCCGCGCTGCGCAAGGTCGCGCGCGTGCGGCTTACCAACGGCATCGAGGTGACGACCTACATTCCTGGCGTCGGCCACAACCTGCAGGAGCACTCGATCGTGCTGATCCGCGGTGGCCGTGTGAAGGACCTGCCGGGTGTGCGTTATCACGTGGTGCGCGGCACGCTGGATTCGGTGGGCGTGGCCAATCGTAAGCAGAGCCGTTCGAAGTACGGTGCGAAGAGGCCGAAGGCCTAAGGGTAGTGCTGGCCTCAGGCCAGCGTCGCAGCAGCGAGTAATATCCCCGAGTCCCGTAGGCACGGCAGACTCGGGAACAAAGCCCGGAAGAGATTGTTCGAGGTTTTATGCCGAGAAAAGGACATATCGCAAAACGCGAGCCGCTGGCTGATCCGGTGTATCAGTCCACGCTCGTCAACAAGTTTGTGAACTCGATGATGTGGGACGGCAAGAAGTCCACCGCCCAGGGCATCTTCTATAACGCGATGAAGAAGCTCGAGGAAAAGGGTGGCGACGAGGCGATGAAGCTGTTCAAGAAAGCCGTCGAGAACGCCAAGCCGGTGCTGGAAGTGAAGACCCGCCGAGTGGGCGGTGCCAACTACCAGGTGCCTATCGAGGTCAATGCCGACCGCCGTACATCACTGGCCATCCGCTGGATTTTGCAGTACAGCCGGGGCCGCGGCGAAAAGGGCATGATCGATAAGCTGACCAATGAGCTGCTGGATGCGGCGAATAATCGCGGTGCAGCTATCAAGAAAAAGGAAGACGTGCACCGCATGGCCGAAGCGAACAAGGCCTTCGCGCACTACCGCTGGTAAGGACAGCAAGATTTACAGCGACCGCCGAGTCGCCAGGCAAGAAACGGAAAAGATTGTGCCCAGACAAGTTCCATTAGAGCGTTGCAGGAATATCGGCATCATGGCCCACATCGATGCCGGTAAGACCACCACGACGGAGCGCATCCTGTTCTATACAGGACGTACGCACCGCATCGGTGAGGTCCATGAAGGCACCGCGACGATGGACTGGATGGCGCAGGAGCAGGAGCGCGGCATCACTATCACGTCCGCGGCGACCACCTGTGTCTGGAAAGATATTCGCATCAACATCATCGACACGCCCGGCCACGTCGACTTCACGGCTGAAGTCGAGCGTTCGCTGCGCGTGCTCGATGGCGCCTGCGCCGTGTTTGACGCCGTTCATGGCGTCGAGCCGCAGTCCGAGACCGTGTGGCGCCAGGCCGATAAGTACGGTGTCCCGCGCATTTGCTTCATCAACAAGATGGACAAGATGGGCGCCGACTTTGAGCACGCCATCGATACCATCCGCAAGCGCCTCAATGCCCGTCCCGTCGCGATCCAGCTCCCCATCGGCCAGGAAGACAAGTTCAAAGGCGTCATCGATCTGATGGCGATGAAAGCGATCATCTGGAACGACGAGAGCATGGGCGCCGAGTACGACGTCGAAGAGATTCCCGAAGAGCTAAAGAAGAAGGCGCAGGCCTACCATCAGATTCTCGTCGAGACCGTCGTTGAAAACGACGATCAAGATGAGCTGATGCATAAGTACATCGAAGGCGAGACGATTGGCGAAGCTGAGCTTAAGGCCGCGTTGCGCCGCGCGACGTTGAAGATGAAAGTCTTCCCGGTGATCTGCGGAACCGCCTTCAAGAACAAGGGCATTCAGCCCATGCTCGACGCCGTGGTGGATTATCTGCCGTCGCCGAAAGATGTTCCGCCGGTCAAAGGGTTGAACCCCGACACGGGCGCAGAGGAAGAGCGTCCCGCCGACGACAAAGCACCGTTCTCGGCCTTGGCATTCAAGATCATGAGCGATCCGTTCGTCGGGCAGCTCACGTTCATCCGGGTGTACTCGGGTCATCTGAACCAGGGTGACAGCGTGCACATCAGTGGGCGTTCCCGTTCGGAGCGTATTGGCCGTCTGCTGAAGATGCACGCCAACAAGCGCGAGGACATTACTGAGATTTATGCCGGCGACATTTGCGCGTGCGTTGGACTCAGACACATCACCACCGGCGACACCATTTGCGACGAGAACCATCCCATCATCCTCGAGTCCATCGAGTTCCCGGCGCCGGTGATTTCGGTTGCGGTCGAGCCCAAGACGAAGGGCGACCAGGAAAAGATGGGCATCGCGCTGGGCAAGTTGGCGCAGGAAGATCCCACCTTCAAGGTCAACACCGATCCCGACAGCGGTCAGACCATCATTAGCGGCATGGGCGAGCTTCATCTGGAGATCATCGTCGACCGCATGATGCGCGAGTTCAACGTGCAGGCCAATGTTGGCAAGCCGCAGGTGGCCTATCGCGAGACCATTCGCAAGCAGTCGCAGGCAGAAGGCAAATACATTCGCCAGACCGGCGGCAGTGGTCAGTACGGTCACGTGCGCATTCGCCTGGAGCCAAACGAGGCAGGCAAGGGCTACGAGTTCATCAACGAAGTCGTTGGCGGCGTGATTCCGAAGGAGTTCATTAAGCCAGTCGATCAGGGGATTAAGGAAGCGATGGAAGGCGGCGTTCTGGCCGGCTACGAGATGGTGGACGTGAAGGCGACGCTGTACGACGGCAGCTATCACGACGTCGATTCCAATGAAATGGCTTTCAAGATCGCCGGTTCCATGGCGTTCAAAGAGGCGGCGCGCAAAGCCAGCCCAGTTCTGCTGGAGCCGGTAATGTCGGTGGAAGTGGTTGTACCCGAGGAGTACATGGGAACGATCATTGGCGACCTGAGCAGTCGTCGCGGCCGGATCGAAGGCATTGAGCATCGCGCTGGGTCGCAGGTGATCAAGGCGATGGTGCCGCTGGCCGAGATGTTCGGCTATGCGACCAATATGCGCTCGAACACGCAGGGCCGCGCGACTTTCAGCATGCACTTCTCGCGTTACGAAGAAGCGCCGCGTTCAGTCGCAGAAGAGATCGTCGCGAAGGTGCAGGGGAAAAGTCCGGCTGGAACCAAGTGAGCCCTGGCCGCCGCTGGATGACGATTGGTCGGAGCTGACTTAGACGAGTTTGGTTTGTATCAGGGCATGGCTTCAGTCGTGCCGAAGAGAGCAATAAAGATAGGGGCTTTAGCCCCGGCAAGAAATACGGAGCTCCAATGGCGAAAGAGAAATTTGATCGCAGCAAGCCGCACGTGAACGTAGGCACCATCGGTCACATCGATCATGGCAAGACCACGTTGACGGCGGCCATCACCAAGGTCCTGCAGAAGCACAATCCC
>Ga0181532_10001678_pt1 | contig 21168 bp, 17 predicted proteins | sample PEATcosm2014_Bin_33_FD_119768 | JGI IMG/M metagenome (GOLD analysis project Ga0181532, IMG submission 119768) | Peatland microbial communities from MTU Mesocosm Facility, Houghton, MI, USA - PEATcosm2014_Bin11_30_metaG | ecosystem: Environmental > Terrestrial > Soil > Wetlands > Peat | place... | reverse complement strand
GGTGGAGTCACCCTCGAGCGGCGACCTTGACGCCGGCAAGACCGTCACGCTGACCCTCAACCTGAGCGAGGCGGTGACGGTGGCGGGTGGCACGCCGACGCTCACGCTCAACGACGGCGGCACGGCGACCTACACGAGCGGCTCGGGCACCAATGCGCTGATCTTCAGCTACACGGTGGCGGCGGGGCAGAACACCGCTAGTCTTTCGGCGACGGCGGTCAATCTCAATTCGGCGACCGTCAAGGACGGTGCCGGCAATGCCGCCAACCTGTCGCTGACCGGCCTGACCCAGACCGGGCCGCAGATCGACACCACGACGCCGGCTGCGCCAGTAATCACTAACGACACCATCAACGCGAACAACTCCGTCACCCTTACTGGCACCGCTGAGGCCAACAGTACAGTGACGGTCTACGAGGGAACGACGTCGCTGGGAACCACGACGGTAAATGCCAGCGGGGCTTGGAGCTTCACGACCGCCCCGTTAGCATACAGCACTTACAGCTTTACGGCGACAGATACAGATGCGGCGGGCAATACAAGTCCGGCATCGGAACCAATGGACCCGACCATTAGTCCGCTCGCGAATGCCAATGACACGACCATTCCTGCAGTCGCCGTCGAGGGCTCGATGTACGATGCAGCCGGCTCCTCGGCTGAAATTACCTTACTCGCAACCCAGTTCCTGCCAGCGCAGGTGGCCTATGCGATACAGAACGGCTTCAACCCGCAAATTTACGCAAGTGAGGCGCTAGGCTTGGTGTTCGCATTTGGTAATGAAAACGGCAGTACCGGGTTTGCGACGGCCTTCGGTCCCACAGCCGTCGGCATGCCGAACACGAGCGCTGGTGATGCCGCATTCGCAGCGGCGGCTGCGAACACGATCTTCGGCTCGGCAGAGACTACAAACACGCCCGGTGCGATAGATAGCTGGCTCACTAATTGGAAGGCTTTTTATACCCAGTTCGGACTCCCCGGGAACTCAAACCCAACTGCCGATCAAATCGATCTCGCGGCCCGAGGCGCGGCCTGGGGTGATGCGGTTGGATTTGCCTTGGCCAACGACCTTGGTCCCTTGAGTTGGCTGGCGGCGAACTTCCTTGAAGACGCCGCACAGGGCACTGCAGGCTACTCGGCGTCCCTTTCGAGCCAGCCGGGGGCAGCAAGTGCGTCGGTCGTCACCACCGCCAGCGACGTGCAAGTGACTGGCAATGCGCCGGCCACCATCGGCAGCGATACGGTCCTCGTTATCGATACGCAAGACACTGCTGCGGTGACGTTCGCCGGGACGATGGAAATCCTACGGCTCGAGCAACCGACGACGTTTATAGGAACGGTGTCCGGCTTTGCGGCGCAGGACGTGATTGACCTGCCGGGAATCGCGTTCGCCGCCAACACCACGCTCGGCTATTTACCGAACAGTAACCAGACTGGGGGCACCCTGTCGCTCACTGATGGCACCAATAGCGCCAATATCGCGCTGCTGGGCAGCTATATGGCGTCAAGTTTTGTCATGGAGAGCGATAATCACGGCGGCACCATGGTGGTCCCGGAGGCCTCGCAAACCAGCAATCTATCGCTGCTGACCACTACTCAGCATGCATAAGCGGAGAACACTCCGCTCCGTGGCTTGTGTCACTCGACAGCCGATTATGGGCCGCAACTGATGGCGTAGACAGGAAGACGGGGTGTTCGTAGCGACTGACAAGCCAACTCCGGCACAGTCTGGGCTTGCTGCCATTGTGCTGTTGCTGCGGTTCCACGGCATTGGCGCCGACCCAGCGGTGGTTGCCCTCGATCGCGTCTCCGCGTCGCCTCCAACTGTGTTCTCGACTGATTTCGTCTTGCGCGGTGTTCTATGACCGCCGGCCGGCGGATCGGCGGATCCGAAGTGCGGTGAAAACGATGCTTCAAAGTGGGACATTCTGCCGGAAAACGCCTTCGGCGCCGCCATTATGCTCGGTTATTTAACCAAACAGCAAGCATACCGCCATACGTTGACGGTAACGGAGCGCACCCAAGCGTCGAGTTTTGTCACGGAGAGCGATAACCACGGCGGCACCATGGTGGTCGCCGAGACCTCGCAAACAGCCAGTCAGCTGCTGCTGACCGCTTCTCAGCATGCATGAGCGAGCCTTCGCGCCGTGACTTGGGTGGCTTAACGACCGCTGACGGGTCGCGAATTGCTGCTGGCATAACGCCAAGGTGCGATTGATCAGGTCAGCGGCGACTCACGCAACGAAGTGGGCATGGCCGTTCCTGATCCGCTCCGCCGGCGCGGTCTCGTCGAATCCATGAGATAGCTTAGTGCGGGCTATTCGGCTGCGAAGGAAAAGACGGCACACTGGAGCTTATAACGCCACCCAATGTTAGGCTGGTGGCGGCCGATCCTGGCGACCCGATTTGGGTATTTCCGGTCGGATTTATCGGCCCAACGTTTGTCCCACCGTTGGGGCCTAGGGAACCCGCGGTTCCGCCGCCACCGCCAATGCCAGTGCCAACGCTTCCTGTGGTGCTGCCTGCGCTGGCGAAATTTAGGATCGTGTTCGACTGAGTCGATTGCGTCACGACTCCGTTTCCGTTGACATTGACCACCTGGTTTGCCTGCGACAGGTCAATCGTATTTCCGTTGGCGGTGGTGAAGGTGGCGCCACCCTCCACCAGTTTCAAGCTGATGCCGCATTGGTTCCGCGGCACCCCCGGGTTGCAGGGCCTGAGTACCATCTCAACAATGGTCCCGCGCACTCCAAGAGACCCGAAGGGAGTTTTAATCTCGTATACATGTTTATCCTGCGAGCCGGTTACAAAGCGAAACGCTCCCTTTGTCGCCTGAATGACGACGGCGCCAGAAGATCCTGTTGGATCGTATACGAACTTGTCTAACTTGACCTCTGAGGTCGGCCCGACACTCAGATTGGTATTATCAATAAAAACAAGATCGGCGACGCTCGCGTCTCCCGTACGCACCGTCTCGTTCGTATACACTTCGCTGCCCTTCGAAAGGGGTTGATTCCGACCGCCCATTACCCCTTCAACTTTATTCTTGGTTGCAGTCGCGCTCCCGATTTTCGGTTCTTGAGCAAATGCGGCCGCTTGCAGAGCGAGGAGCATTGCCAGCGCGTACACTAGGGTCCATCGATGGCGTTTCATGACTTGGTACTCCGGGTCGCAATCTTTATCGGTTCGCAATACTTTAGCTTAAGTATACCCTGTATGGGAGCCGATCAAGAGAGACTACCCCCATTCAATCGTATTTGTTCCATGATCCTATAGTGGTGGTCGAGCTCGCAGAATCGTTGCTCTAGGAAAATAATCTTATCCGCCGTCAGCTAACAGTTCCTAGGAACAGTCCGCGCCTTTCCACCGACAGCATCTTCCGCGTGATGGTCCGGTTTAGGCTTAGCATGCGCGCAGTGGCTCCCTCTCTATGGAGTATAATTCTGAAGCATGATTAATTCTTGGACGAGCCGCGCGGTGCCGGCTTGGGTGTAATCATTCCTCACGATCCAATACGATGTCGTGCCGCGCCCGACGACTGATGGATCAGCGTCGGTAGTATTATTAAGGATCGCTCGACCCATCAATGATTCGTGTCCGAAGTGGCCTCGCCTATATGGCACTCGTTTTGGCGCTCCTGGCAGTCGCGATTTTCATCCGTTATCTCGACCCGTTTTCCGTCCAGGCGCTACGTCTCATTTCCTTTGATAATTTTCAACGTATCGACCCAGAGCCTTATGATCCCAATCTGCCTGTCCGGGTGGTCGATCTCGATGAGGAATCGCTTGCAAAAATCGGTCAATGGCCGTGGCCGCGAACGACCGTGGCGGCACTGTTGCAGAACTTGATGGCCCAAGGCGCTGCTGCCGTCGCCTTTGATATTTTGTTCGCCGAACCCGACCGCACCTCGCTCGATGAGATCGCAAAACGGTTGCCGGCAGAGCAGGCAAAGTTTTTATCCAGCCTTATCGCCGAACAGCCCACCAACGATCAGATCCTTGCTGCTACTCTAAAAGATTCGCCGAGTGTGCTGTCTTTGTCACTCGGAACCGGAACAGGCACAACACTCCCGACAAAAGCGGGCTTTGCCACCGCCGGTGATAATCCACGTCCATTCGTGGAAGGTTTTAGCGTCGTGACGGCAAACCTGCCGATGCTCGATGAAGCGGCACGCGGGATTGGGGCGTTCAACTGGCAGGCCGATCGCGATCAAATTGTTCGTCGTGTTGCGCTGATGTACCGCTTGGGCTCAGCCCTTGTGCCGTCGCTTGCAGCTGAAGCCTTGCGCGTCGCCCAAGGGGCGTCGACCTACGTGATAAAAGCGGCGAACGCCAGCGGTGAAACTGCGTTCGGGCAGTCCACCGGAATCAACCACATCCGGATCGGCAAGGTCGAAGTGCCGACCGATGGCGCAGGGGGTGTCTATCTCAAATTCCGGCACTTCAATAAGTCGGCCTATATCCCGGCTTGGAAGGTGCTGACTGGACAAATTTCGCAGGATGAAATTGACGGACGTATTATTCTCATTGGAACCAGCGCGGCGGGATTATTAGATTTACGAGCGACCCCGCTCGATTCGGGCATACCGGGGATCGATATTCACGCACAGGTCCTGGAACATCTTTTAACCGGGCGATTTCTGACTCGACCTGATTATGCCCTCGCGTTGGAGGAGTTTGTAATCCTAGTATTCGGGATCATTCTCGCGGTTCTGCTGCCGCGGGTATCCCCAACCTCTGCCGCCGCAATTGGCCTGTTCGCAATAGCGCTCGTTGTGATTGGCGCTTGGGCTGCGTTTCGTTATGCGGATCTGTTGCTCGATCCGTCCTACCCAGCACTGGTCGTGGGTCTCATGACCGCAGGCATCACAACTTACACGTATCAAACCGTTGAGGCTCAGCGCGGCCAAATACGCAGCGCTTTCGGACGATATCTCGCTCCAGCGGTGGTGCAGGAGATCATTGCGCACCCGGAAAAGCTCCAGCTGGGTGGCGAACAGCGAGAGCTCACGTTGATGTTTTGCGACGTCAGGAATTTCACGTCGATATCGCAGCACCTCACGGCGACCGAGCTCACACACTTCATTAATGAACTGCTGAGCCCGCTGAGCGAGATCATCTTGGATCGACGGGGCACGATTGATAAATATATGGGCGATGCGATCATGGCGTTCTGGAATGCGCCGCTCGACGACTCAAACCATAAAACAAATGCGTGTCGCGCTGCGATTGAGATGGCAGCAAAAATGGAGGAACTCAACGAACAATGGCGCCTTAGAGCCGAAGCCAAGCAACAACCATTTCAGCGCGTGAACATTGGGATTGGCCTCAACAGCGGCGAGTGTTGTGTCGGCAACCTCGGTTCAACGCTGCGGTTCGACTACTCGGCTATCGGAGACAACGTCAACGTCACCTCGCGGTTTGAGGGACTCACGAAAATGTATGGCCTGACGGCAGTCGCCGGGCAGCGAGCGCTTAGTCCAGAATTTCCCGCTCTTGAACTGGATATGGTTCAGGTCAAAGGCCGCACAGTGCCGGAAAAAATCTATACGTTCTTGCAGCTCTTACGAGCCGATCAGTCCCAGCTCGAACGGCTGGAACAGAAACACGGAGAGTTCCTTGCGGCCTACCGTAATCAGTGTTGGGATGAAGCTGATCGCTTGATTATAGAATGCACTAACATCGGGATCGCGCAGCTCGATACCTGTTACGCTCTCTTCGCGTCTCGCATCAATTCGCTGCGACAAATGTCGCTGCCGTCCGATTGGGATGGCTCCTTCGCGATGACAGAGAAATAAATTTGGTTCGCCGGCTCAGCCCGGAACGACCAGTGTGCCGGCCTTGCCAGCGAGCGCCAGTCCGATGTTGGGCGGGTCGGTGACAAGTCCATGCTTGCCGCCCGCTTCCAAGAACTCTACTAGCGCCTGGATCTTCGGTCCCATGCTGCCCCTGTCGAACTGGCCGTCGGCACAATGGCGCTTGGCCTCGCTGACCGTCATGCGATCGAGCCAGCGCTGGTCGGGCTTGTTGAAGTTGATGGCTATGCGCTCGACACCAGTCGATACCATCAAGAGGTCGGCGCCGATCGTACGCGCCAGCAGGCTCGAGGCGAGATCCTTGTCGATGACCGCTTCGACGCCCGTGAGGTTGCCGTCCGCGTCTTCGATCACCGGGATGCCACCGCCGCCGCAGCCGATCACCAGATAGCCGGCGCGGGCCAGACTATCGATCGCGTGATAATCGATGATCTTCTTCGGCACCGGCGATGCTACGACGCGCCGCCAGCCGCGCCCGGCGTCCTCCTTGACGACCCACCCATGCTGTGCCGCGAGCTTCTTGGCGCGCGCCTCGTCAAAATGCGAGCCGATTGGCTTGCTCGGGTCCCTGAAGGCGGGATCGTCGGAGTCGACCAGCGTCTGCGTCACCACCGCGACTGGCTCCCGCTTGATGCCCCGGCGGTGGAACTCGTTGCGGAATGCTTTCAGGAACATATAGCCGATCGCGCCTTGAATGTCGGCGCCTGCATAGTCCATCGGTATGGGCGAGACTTCGTGGGTGGAAATTTCGGAGCGCTGCAGGACGAACCCCATCTGCGGGCCATTGCCGTGGGTGACGATGACGTTCCAGCCGGCCTCGATCATGTCGGCGATGTGGTGGGCGGTGATCGCGGCCTGATCGTATTGGTCCGGGATACTCATATGATTCTTGTCGCGAATCAGCGAGTTCCCGCCAATCGCTACGAGCACAAGCCCTTTCGTTGACGGCATGCTTGGCGCCTTCTCGCGATCACTCGTTCGGCACCGTTGAGGCGAGCGCCGTCACGGCCTTAGTGAAGCAATCGAGCGGCGCCCGCGTGATGCCGGCACCGATCTGGCCGACGCCCGCCTCGCGATGTGCAATCCCGGTATTGATGATCGGGAGGATCCCGGTATCGACGACCTTGCGCACGTCGATCCCCGCCGGGGTCCCAGCGAAATTCATCGGCGGCAACGTGAAGCCGTTATTGCGGCCGATGGTGATGTGCCCCATTGCCACCGTGTTGGCGATGGCTTGATCAGCCGTGCCGCCGACATAGCTCACGACCGCCGGAGCGGCCGCCATGGCGAAGCCGCCCAATCCCGCCGTCTCGGTGATGGCGCTGTCGCCAAGATCGGGCGCTGCATCCGCCGTCGAATAGCCGGGGAAATACAAGCCGTCGACCACTGGCGCTGGTGCCGTGAACCAGCGAACCCCGGTACCGCTCGTCTGGATGCCGAACTCAACGCCGTTGCGGGCCATCACGGTGACCATGCTGCTTCCGGCGACGCCGCGGGCGGCATCGAGCATCGCCTTGCAGGCGGCCATCGAGAGATTGAGGAAGAAATGGTCGTTGCTGGCGATGAAATCGACCACGGCCGCGATGTCGGCGCGGCTCGCCTTGGAGCGCACCATCGCCGGTACCAGACGCTTGAGCAGCAACGAGGTCGCCGCCGCGTTACGGTTGTGCACCTCATCGCCCATGTTGAGCGCGATCGCGATCAGCGGCTTGAGCTCGATCTCGCCCGAAATCTTGAGAGCCGCTTCGAGGACCTTTCGTAATTTGCTCGCCATCCATTTGAGCCGCGCGATCACCTCCGGCCCGTTGGCGCCGTAGCGCAGAACCTTGCCGAGCCCCTCGTTGAGAGTGCTGTAGCTGCGGCCGCCGGTTTCGGCGTCACGCACGATCCATACCGGCATCGAGGGGCTGATGATGCCGGCCATCGGGCCGACGGCGGAATGATGGTGACACGGCGCGAACGCGATCTTGCCGCTCGCGGCGAGCTTCGCGGCGCCGTCGAGGTCACGCGCCCAGCCTTCGAACAGCGCCGCGCCAACGATCGCGCCTTGCATCGGGCCACACATTTTGTCCCAAGCGATTGGCGGTCCGGCATGCAGGATTATGTGCCGCTCCATGCCCGGGATCGCGGCGCGCGCGACCGAAATCCCCTCGATTACTGGTTGGCTGGAGAGATAGGCATCGAACGCCCGGCGGTTCGCGGCCTCGACGCGCGGATGATTGACGAGGCGAGCCAACGCCCGTGCGGCCTCGCGATCGCCGCGCGCCGGCGGCGCCCACTCGATGGCCGCTACTTTGCCGCCTGCGCTCGAAATCGCATCGGCGAACGAGGCCAACCCGACATTTAGCACCTGAAGTTCCTGACGAAAGAGCTCGAACGTCATTTCGCATCAGCCTTCGCAGAATTCCGGACGCTGCCGGTTGCCTTTCCCGCGATCCGTGCGGCGACAAGAACCGCCTGGGCATTGGTCTGGGTGAGAATCATGCCGGCCTCGTGCAGGCTTGCCTGTTGTCGCTTGAGGTTCTGCGGATCGGCTTCGGTACCGCAGATGAAGCCGATGACGGCGAAGCTGCGTCCGCGGCGTGCCGCCTCGGCGATCGCCGCCGCGACCGCCGGCGCCATTTCGGCGGCCGGGTCCGGATGCGAACCGTAGCCGAGGACCACGTCGAGCAGGAGGACGGCGGTCTCGGGATCTCGCGCCTCGATCGCGATGCGCTTATTGCGCAGCCGATGGTCGATCATCGGGTGCGGCCGGCCGCGAGTGAAAACGTCGTCGCCGAGATCGATAAGCGTATGGGCTTGGCTGCGCCAGACATCGGCCAGTGGCTTGGCGGCCCCGGCCGGGGTGTTGGAATAGACCGGCGACAAATGCTCGCTAAGGAGGAGCGAGGCCTCATAGCAGAACGTGCCGCCGCAGTAGAGTCCTCGCACATAGCGCTGGCCGGGGCCGGGGCGGGGCGCGTCGACCGACGAGGAGGGAAATTCGACATCGTCGGGCCGCAGGCCGGCCGAAAGTGCGACGGCGACGACCGCCGCATCCTCGAGCGTCTTCGCTGCATGAAGATTGGACGCCGCGAGCGCCTTCGGGTCGGCGCCGAGAAAATTGATTACCACTGGTTTTCCGGCCTTGCGCGCACTTTCGAGCACGCGAATTGCGACTGCGGGTGCGGGCGTCTTCGAGATCAGGACGATCACGCGCGTGCCGGTATCACCGGCAAGCGCATCGAGGCCCTGGTGCATGGTGAGCCCGCCGACCTCCGTACGGAGGTCACGCCCGCCCGTCCCGATGGCCTGGCTCACCCCCCGGCCCAGCCGGTCGATCAGGCACGTCACCTGCTGCAACCCGGTGCCCGACGCCGCCACCAACCCTATGTCGCCGCGGCGGACTACATTGGCGAAACCAAGCGGGATGCCGCCGAGGATTGCCGTGCCGCAATCCGGGCCCATGACCATAAGGCCGTGCGCTCCGGCGTAGCGCTTGAGCGCGATCTCGTCCTCGAGTGCGACATTGTCGCTGAACAGCATGACATTGAGGCCGAGATGCAGGGCCTTCATCGCTTCGGCGGCCGCGTAGTCTCCCGGCGTCGAGATCAGCGCCAAGTTGGCCGTAGGCATCGCCTCCAATCCCATTTCGAGGCTGCGCGCCGGTTCGCGCCGTGCTGCGCTGGCTGGACCGTCCGATTTCCGATCGAAGGTGCCGCGAGCCTCCGCCATAGCAGCTTCAAGCGCCGCCTCGCTGTCCGCCTCGATGGCGATCAGAAGATCATTGGGTCCCGCCTTGACCTCATCGGTCGCCAGACCCGCGTCGCGCAGCAGTGCCCGATTGGCCTCGGACGCCATGATGACCGACGCCTGACGGATGCCCGGCAGCTTGCCGAGCCGCGACGACAGCTGCATCAGTGCCACAGAATCTCGATAAAAGTTGCGAATGACGCTGGCCGCCGTCGGCACGTGCAAGACCCTCCCGTGATCGGTCCTTCTAGCCGCTATTCCACCGATAGGCCAACGACCCTGTTGCCTCGTTCACACCTGGGGCCAATCCGCAGGCCCCCAGGCCGCGCTGCCGAGCAGCAGGCCGAGGACGCAGCATGCGCCGGAACTGTGCCCGACCGCGAGCGCTGCGGCTGCGGCGACGGCAGTCGACTCTTGGCCGGCGCCGGCGGCGATCCGGTATACAAGCGTGGCGAGCCGCTCGGACACCTCGCCTTCGGCCGCTGCTTCCAGGTACACGCGACTGACCCGATTTGTGCGCGATGCCATCTCTCGCAACGATCCGCCGAGATCGGCGATGAAGCGTTGCCGCGCGCCGTCCGCGCCGGCGCAGGACCACAGCCCGACGAAATGCCCGACCAGATAGTCGTCGCCGGCCGGTGTCGATCCCTCGCCGAGACCGATGAGCGCCGACATCGCCTGGCGCGCGCACGCCGAGTCGAGATCGCGCGTCGCTTCGAACATCCGCGTGATCGCCACGCCGCCGCGGTGCACGAGAGGCGCGAAGGCCCCGTGGACGCGCAACGCCGACCACGCCGCATCCCAAGCCTGTCGTACCTGGGCGTGCGCGATGTTGAGCGCTAGCCTGTCGAGATGGCTGCGCCAGGGACGGGACGCGCGCAGGTCGATGCAAAACCCGTCGTCGATGCGCAGCACGCCGCCGCGAACCGCTGCGCGGGCACCGACGCTCAAGCTTCGTTCGAACGAGAATCCATCCGGCGTGTCCACCGTGATGCCGTTGGGGAGGATGCCCATCTCGGGCGTGACCAGGGTAACCAGCTGGTCATCCGTCAACGTCATCAGGCAGGCTCGCGCGTAGGTCGCCGCGACGAGACCCACGAAGCCGTGCCGCGGCACGCCCGGCCCGATTCGCAAAGCCGCTATCCGCGTCGCTCCCACGCCCTCTGCCGTCTCCGCCTGTCGCGCATCTGTATGGACCGCCGGGACAAGCCCGGCGGGTCGGTTATTGAACCGTGCGACTCTTGCTTTGCGCAAGGGGAAACTCATGAACGCGGCGGATAGAAACTCCCGTTTGGGGTATACCGAGGATCTTCAAACGCGAGGAACAGGATTCATAGTGGCACTCGCAACGGCCAGAGCGGGCGTTCTGGTGCTAGGCGTGGAGGGTGATGGCCAATGGTCCGACCAGCGGCTCAACGTGATTAGCGGCGGCGGTTTCGGCTGCAAGTCGGTTCAATGTGCCGCAGTGACGTGTTGATACCGCAAAGCCAGAGAACGCACTAGCCTATGCCGCAGATTAGGGAGGGCCAAGCGGTCAGCTTGTCGAAGGCGGCGGGATATCCGTTGCTGCTCAGGGGTCTCGTGCGAAGCCTGATATCGTTTCACTCATTGCATAGAGCATGGTCGTCCCGCCCGGGGCGATGCCGTGGTTTAATAAACTAAACTCAGTGTATTGTCGGCGGATCGAATGACACGCCGAGATTCGTAAGGGTCTGCCAAGCGACGCGGCAGTTTCGCAACGTACGACCTGTGTCGAAGGAGAGGTCGAATTCGGCAGGGAGGTCCGCGGTGCTTGGAAGCTGCAAGCAGGCACCGTGATTGCTCAGATTGCGGACGATACAATTGACCGTCGAGCGGTCGACCAAAACGACCTTGGCGCCCTTGTACACCTTGGTTCTCGGAAAGCGCCGACGCTCGAGCATTGTCCGCCTTCAGTCTACATTTGGGCAAACTACGTTGCTCCGAATCCGTTTCACAACCAGAAACGGAATTGCGCGCAGAGTCCTAATCTGGAGTAACCCTAAGATTTCCGCAGATCGGCGGTCTTTGGGTCGGCGTTGACGCATCGATCCAAACATGATCGCCGGTCCTTATTGGAACGCCGTTCTCCGATTAGTCGCTTTTCGTGTTCTGATCGCGTGTCCACGCCGCTCCGCCGATCCTGGCCAGTCCGTCTGTCGAACGACCGCCTATCGTCTTCGACCATTTGGTGCCACCTCCGTCAGGTACCTTTATCTGCATTCGTAAACAGGTTGTAAAAATTAAAGTCAACAATTTTTGCGAGAACATCCACATTGACAGCCACTGGCCAGGTGGCAAAGGCACATAGCGCGCCGGCTGCGCCGCGCGACTAGCGAGCGGCAATGGCGTGGCGGACGGCGAGATGGCTTCTGGAGCCCAGGTTTTTGCTGCATTGCGGCAATTTAGACTATTGAGTATCACTTGGGAGTGCCCCCTGGACATTTCCCTCCAGGGAGGCGATTAGGCGCCAGGTTTTTCGCGGAGAGGTGCTTTATGCGCGCGTTTGGGGTTACGCTGTGTGGACTGGCGATGCTGTGTGGACCCGCGTTAGCCCAGCAAGCCCCCGCGGATGGGCCGTCAATCAAGAGCAAAGCTACCTCGGTCCAAAAAGTGCTCAACGCAAATCCGGAACCGGATGGCAAAGCCTACCGAATAGACTTGCAGCTGCAGAATGGTCGGCAGGTGTCGTACGAAATTTCACCGGCGGAGGCGCTAAAAATTGCTGACGGGCTAAGTAAGCCAGCGACTCCGGGAGCGCAAAAAGAGATGGTAGCGCAGCTTGTGTACGGGATGATGATCCAGGCTGATCCGCAAGGAAGGGCCATCATCATCACGCCGCGCGACAGTTCCGGTAACCTGCAAGCCTTGGCCGTTCCACTTATCGGCGCCGACCAGCTACTTGAGACTCTGAAAGCAAAAATTGCTGAAGCCAAGGCGTTTGCTGCTAAGCAGCCCAGCCCAGCTGCACCGAAGCAATAGGCCTGACTTCTCGGCCGAACCCAAGCAGCCACCGTGGTTGTGCACGTCCCTGTCAATGCGCTCAATGTGACAACTATTTCGCATCATCATCCTTCTTTTTCTTTGCGTTGTCGTTGTCCATATTCCCGCCGTTGCGAAGGCATTTGGCAAAATAATCCCGCTCCTCCTGAGCGGTTCCGGTCTTGGTGCTGCCTGCTCGCTTCGGTGGGTATGCCTTGATTTCGAGTGCACGGCATTTCTTTGCGAGCTCTGCCGTGGGCGGCGTCGGTGATTGTTGTGCCACAGCCACGCCCACCATCGAGCCTAATGCTATAGTGATTGCGAATAGCTTCATCATAGTCTTCGCCTCTTACGCGGGTTGAGATGAAGCGCAATTATATCTGCGCAGAGATCGGGATGGGAGGCTTTTTGGCACTCGCCGCGTCGCCCTTCAATCGTCATCGCACGGGACAACTCGCCATCAATTCATTGAAGGCCGCTTGCAGGCCTCCAAGCATAACAACGCCGCGAATTGTGTCTTGGCCGTCGTTGACCCGGATAAAAAGATCGTTCAGGGCTTGCCATGATCCCCTCACCAGGGTTGTCGCGTCCGTTGGAAGGACAATGGCCGTGCCGGGTGGGCCGACCGTCGCCTCGAGCTGGGTTTCATTTCCCGGTTTGCCGAACACGACCTGGGGCCGCGCGCGAAGCGGGAACGGTCGGATAAGAACGATGACAACTTCGGCGCGGCCATTACTACTGCAGCGGATCATGAGACCGGCAAGGTCGAGGTCTGACCTCGATGTGTCGGCCGTGTGCATGATCGAGACGATGCCGGCGTCTCCTCGCGGATTTCTTGTGCGCACAAGATGCCACCCCGCCGTCAATTCGGAACTAGGGCGTTGCTCGGCCCCTCCGGCCTTAACGGTTGGATCGGCCCGGCAGGACGCGGCTGCAAGGACTAGGAAAAGAATCGCGGCAAGGAGAACGGGGGGGTATCTCAACGCGGTCATTTTCATCGAACTGCTCTCAAGCGCTCTGGAACGGCTCCAGGCGGGCGACACATCCGCGGACGATCGTCGTGGTGACGGAGATTGGCAGCAAGCATCAGGTCCTGCCGTTGAGTGTGAGGATAACGATGCATCCCCAAGAATGACATGCATGCCGCTCTGTTCTGGCAACGGGGAATATCATTGTCGGCGACCATGGCTACCGGGTAAAATTCGTGAGACGCACAAAATATGGGGAAGATTCGCTGCCCAGAAATGGAAGGGGTCCAGCCGATCATGATACCTGTGGCCATCACACTCAATGTCTCAATACTGATGCCGTCGCGCGCCGCCGTGGTCGGCTTGGGTTATCGTGCCTTGACGACTGATATCGATTTTAAGCGGGCGGTGGTATCAATCGAGGAAGCCTGCATGGTCAACGTACATTTGGGCAAGGTTCGTTGCTAAAGCCCTGTGGGTGATGGTCGAGAGCAAGCCCAATGCTCGCCGTGACTTGGTCCTGCTGCCAGGCCCAGATTGCGGTCAATAAGACACCACACGTGCCCAATGATGATCAGAATAATTAAGGAGGGCTTGCGGTTTTCAATGCACCGATATCGACACACCGGATTCTGCCGCCCTTGAAGGTAATCCTTGCCTTGTTCGGGGCTCTCATTGTTGCGGTGCCCAATTGCGTGGTGGCTCAAGAGTCGCCCGGCATCCCAAGTGCCACGACGCGCGGCATAAGACACATTCTCTACCTCACCATTAAATCGGATGATCCCGAACTGCGCCTTCTGCGACAAAGCTCTGGCGAACCACACACGGCAACGCTAACCGTCAAAATCCGGATTTCTGATCATTCGCAGGAGACCAATTTCTACAGCGATGTGCCTGCGACAGTGTCCGATTTTGATCCAATTAAAGGTTCGCGCGAGCAGGAAGTTTGGAAGGATGCCGAATGCCATCAAGAGCGTGGCTTTCCGAAGATGACCGTCATCAGCGTCGAGGGACAGATAACGAACGGGCAACAGAACCTTACTATTGCTGCCAGTTACCGCAGGCTTGGTGTTCTGTTGCCCAGAGACGAGGTTAGGGCGGCAAAGAGACTTGCCAGTGGCGCCGATGACCGTGGTCTGTTTGTCGCGACTCGCACCGAAACCAAGCAGAGTCGCCTTTTTGTGGACCTGAGACTTTATTTCTTGCCATGTGATATATTGTCGGCGCGAACTAAGAGAGAGCAAGAGAGAGAGCAAGAAGGTCAAGCGAAACGGTAGGCACTGCGGCTGGTAAGGCTGGTACAGCAAGCGAAATTGATCGGTCAAAAGGTGTCGTTAAACCGCATTTCCACTTTCTTGCTGTTTGCGGTAGTCGCGGCTGCGCCATTGCCGTATGGTTCGACGAACTTTCCTGCGATCGCGTTTTGGTGCATCGCTCTCGGTATTGCGGCGATCGCCGCTTCGCCGCGGGGTCTTCGCGGTGGCCAATTCGCCCTTCTTGGCGTTGCCGCGATTGTAATCACGGCTTGCGGACTGGTGCTGCACGAACAACTTTCTGCGGCGCCCTGGTTCGCAACACCCCATCCGCTCTGGCGCGAAACCTCCGAAGCTCTCGGCATGCCGATTGAGTCATCAGGGTCGATCGCGCGTAATCAACCTTTTTTCGCGCTGGGGGCGTCCTTGGCGGACATGCTCGCCTTGATTTGTAGCTTAATTATCTGCACCGATCGAAACCGAGCCCATCAGCTTCTCAAGGTCGTGGCCTGGTCCGGAGCAGCCTATGCCATTTACGGAATTGCCGCTTTTCTGATCGATCCAACCAAGATCCTCTGGCGGGAAAAGCAGGCTTACCGCGACGTGCTCACCTCGACCTTCATCAATCGAAACACAGCCGCGGTGTTTTTCGGATCGTGCGCAATCGTATGGCTTCTTCTTCTGTGCGAACGTATTCGTCGGCAATTCCCGAGCCGCTCAATCCAGTGGAGTTGGGTGCTGAGTTGGCTCTTCTCCGAGATGCCGCGTGCTGCTGTCGTCGCATTTTCAATGTTGTTTGTCTGCCTTGCGGCAATGTTCATGACGGGCTCGCGTGCCGGGGTCGTTCTTTCGCTGATGATGCTCGTTATTGCGTTTGCCACGTTCTTCTACCACAACCTCCCGCGTCGAAGCGGAGTGATTGTGGTCGTGGCCGTGGGCGCGGCCGTCGGTTTGGTCCTGCTCCAGGTCATGGGGGCAGGGGTAAGCGGGCGCTTCGACCTCCAGGGCCTTGCCGACGAGGGGCGCTTGGAAACGTATCGGTCAACATTGCGGATGATCCGCGACCACCCCTGGTTTGGGACCGGGCTTGGCACCTTTGCCTGGAGTTTTCCGGCCTACCGAACGGCAAATGTCTCGATGTGGGGCACCTGGGATATAGCTCACAGCACGGTCCTTGAACTGGCCGCTGAGCTAGGACTGACGTTTGCCGGACTGGTCGTCGTCGCCTGGATTATTGCCCTAGCAGTGCTGGTCCGCGGCGTGCGGATTCGGCGGCGGGACGTCATTGTCCCAGTCGCGGCACTTTCGGTCGCTGTTCTTTCGTTGGGGCATTCGCTTATCGATTTTTCGCTGCAAATCCCCGGCTACTCAATTGTAGTATTCGCCTTGCTTGGCGCAGGGCTGTCCCAGTCATTCCCAAGTCGTCGTAAAGATGTAACGGTAGGTTATCCGGAAGTACCTCATGTCGAGCCGGCAGAGATATCCCGCCAATAGGCCTATATATGGAACTCGCGTATTCGGTTAGCGTCGATCCGAGTAGAGTAACGTTTCATATTACGATTTTCCCATTCTGGCCGCAATCATGGTATAAGTTTTTCAACGCTCGGAGAATGTGATCGACGATCGCGCGGTTCTGGCACGTCTTGGTGGATCGGCGGCGGCCTTGAGCCCTACTGCGGGAACCGATTGGCGTGGGCGGCACCAATCTGACGTTAACGATCACATGCGCCAGCCTGGGCGGCCTAGCTAACAAAGCTACTACACTATCCATAAGTCCTCTATAAAATGGCCGAGACTAAGCTAACCGGATGTCTTATGGCCTAGGGCTTTAACCGTTTGCAACCCCATCGGACTCGGGCAATTTTCCTTGATGGGTCGCCTTTCGCCTGGCAGGCTTGTGAGGAGGGAGCGCGGAGAGCGCAGTAGAGAGCGCACATCCCGCTAGCTTTTGGTAACGTATGCTTCAAGCGACTAAAGATCAGCCAGCTATTCAGCGCGATCCAGAAATCGGATTGCCGGACGAAACTTTCGAGCATTTCGTCAGTTTCATTCGCCGGCAATTTCCTATCATTGTCTTTGTTACGCTTCTTGGCATCGCGCTCGGCGTTGTTTATTTGATCACCACGCCGTCGAGCTACACCGCTCAGGCGCAGCTGATGATCGACAGTCGTAAGGTTAATCTGTTTCAACAGCAGTCGATCTTGGGCGATATTCCGATTGATTCCGCGTCGGTTGAAAGTCAGATCGAAGTCTTAAAATCGGAAAACGTTGCGCTAACGGTTATCAAGGGCCTCGACCTTGCGCAGGATCCCGAATTCATCGGATCGAGCGGCGGATTGATTGGAACCATTGTTGGCTTCATTTTGAATCCATTTGGATCTAGCGAACCCACATCAGAATTTAAGCTCGCGCGGGAAGCTATGCATGAGTTTCAGGATCGACTGACAGTAAGGCGCATCGGGTTAAGTTATGTGATCGAGATTGCGTTTCGGTCGCTCCAACCCGAGCGCGCCGCGCAAATCGCTAACGCGATTGCAGACGCGTACATTGTTGATCAGCTGGAGGCCAAATACCAGGCCACACGGCGGGCGAGCGTTTGGTTGCAGGACCGCATCCGGGAATTGCGCGATCAAGCGTCGGTGGCTGAACGGGCGGTCGTCGAATTCAAGACCAAAAATAATATTGTCACGACGGGCGGGCCTGGAACTACCGGCAGGCTGCTGGGCGAACAGCAGGTGGGCGAGCTCAGTAGCCAGATTGTAATCGCCCGGGCCCAGTCCGCTGAGGCGCGCGCTCGGCTTGACCGGATCGAAACCGTTCTTCGCGCCGATTCGCCCGACGCAACGGTGAATGCGACCGTCGCCGATACCTTGAAAAACGAGGTGATCACAAAACTACGCTCGCAATATCTTGAGTTGGCGAATCGGCAAGCCGACTGGTCTGCTCGCTATGGCGTCAATCACTTGGCGGCCGTCAACCTTCGCAATCAAATGGGCGAAATTCGCAAATCCATTCTTAATGAATTGCAGAGAATCGCGGAAAGCTACAAGAGCGATTACCAAATTGCCAAGCAGCGTGAAGAGGGGATTGAGAAAGAGCTTGCTGACGCGATATCGCGGTCCCAGGACACCAATCAGGCGCAGGTGACCCTGCATGAGCTCGAAAGCAACTCGCAGACCTATCGAGCGCTGTATGACAATTTTCTGCAACGCTACATGGAATCGGTTCAACAGCAGTCGTTCCCAATTTCCGAGGCGCGGGTGATTTCTCCGGCATCCCGGCCACTGCGGAAGAGCCATCCCAAAACCCTTATTGTTTTTGCCGTTAGCGGACTCGGCGCGATGATCCTTGGATTGGGAATTGGGATGTTGCGGGACCTGTCCGATCGCGTTTTCCGCACCAGCGGGCAAATCGAGAGCTTGTTGCAGACGAGTTGCATCGCAATGGTGCCCCGATTGGAAGCCGATGGCCAAAAAGCAAAGTCGCGTCGCGCAGAGGGCAGCTCGGTTATCGCCGCCCTAAAGACAATCACGGCCGGATGGTTGCATAATCCGAATAGAACCCCTGCCGATTCAAGAAGCATCCCGCGCCGGAAAGGGCTATTTTGGACTATCGTTGACGCGCCATTTTCGCGCTACGCCGAGGCAATCCGCGCCATCAAGCTCGCGGTGGATCTGAATGGCGTGGTCAAATCCAACAAGGTCATTGGCATTACTTCATCGCTTCCCAACGAGGGAAAGTCGACACTCGCAATGGCGCTCGCCCAACTGATGTCGCAGGGGGGCCGTCCGGTCATTCTGGTCGACGGCGATATGCGTAATCCCTCGCTTTCGCGCGAGCTTATCCCGGGCGCGAAAGCCGGAATTTTTGAAGTCATCGCGGGAAAAATTGATCTTGAGGAAGTCCTTTGGAAAGATAAGACCACAAACATGACATTTTTGCCGGCGGTCGTTAAGTCGCGCGTGGCGAACACCAGTGAAATTCTTGCTTCCGACGCGACCAAAAAGTTATTTGACAAGCTACGGCAAAGCTACGACTACATCATTGTTGATCTTTCACCGTTGGCGCCGGTTGTGGACGTCCGCACGACAACTCACCTTGTAGATTCTTACATTTTCGTCATCGAATGGGGGCGCACCAAGATTGATGTGGTGGAGCACGCTTTGGGTGGGGCGCCGGGAGTATATGAAAACCTGCTTGGCGCTGTGCTCAATAAGGTCGACATGAAAAGTCTCGGCAGATATGTAGGTTATCAACAAAGTTATTATTATAATACGCATTACGCGCGATATGGCTATACGGAGTGAGTGGCGTGCTCGCCGGTCGTCCGGCCGGGCGTAATGTCGTGCTGCGACGCATTTTTACCGCGGCTTTTGGATGCACAGCGGTCATATGGGGATTGACGACCTTGCCGATCTTTTGGCGGCAGTCGACATTGGAGCGAACGGCACAAGAGATTATCAACGGCGAGCCGTTCAAAGTCGAAGTCTTAGCAGGCGATTTACCCTTGATAGAAACGATCGAGAAAACTACATTTTGCCGTCCGGCGGCGCTGCGGAGTGCGGCAATTATTCGGATTCGGATTGCAGAGGAGGGCCGGTCGGAAGGAGTCAAGGAAAAATCCGACGCGCAAATGAATGCGGCGACGGACTCAGTCCGCGAATCACTCTCCTGCTCCCCGGCAGATCCGTTCCTGTGGCTTGCGCTGTATTGGCTGGATAGCACGCAACACGGGTTGAGGCCGGAAGATCTGAAATACTTGGAACTTTCATATCAGCTGGGACCGAACGAGGGTTGGATCGCGCTGAAGCGCAATAGCGCAGCCTTTGGTATTTTTCAGCAACTACCTTCCAACCTCGCCGAACTTGCGATTAATGAATTTGTTGGGCTTCTTAAAGCAGGATTCTACGAGCAGGCTGCGGAAATTTTCACTGGCCCCGCCTGGCCAGAGCGCGGGCTGATTTTACCGCATCTGGCAAGTATTGCTAAGCTGGACAGACAGCGGTTTTGGGAAGCGCTTTACCGGCGTGGCTATGATGTGAACGTGCCAGGTGTGGCGCGCCGAGAGTCGCCTCCGTGGCAATGATCCATCCATGAACTGCGGTATCCCTCCGCCGTCGTCTTACCGTCTTGCCCTGAGGGGGGAGTGGATGAAGACACAGGCGTATGACTGACCCTACGCCTATGCCCTATGCTGAAGGTCTCTCGGCTTGAGGTAATCTCGACGGGCGCGCGGCGCCGTGGGACGTTGGAAGAGAAGCAGCGGATCGTGGCGGAAAGCTATGGTGTGCCGCGACAGGTGTCAGCGACGGCGCGGCGGAATGGTCTGTCTGCGAGCCAGCGATTCACGCACCGTCTTCGACCTCAACAAGACGCCCTTCTCCGCCATCCTCATCATGCGCCGTTGCATCGCCGGCCGCCGCTCAGCCCACGGGCTTGGCGCCCCCCAGGTGCTGCGGTCTTCCCGCCCGCCGCCGCAGCCAAATTATTACTACCCCCACAACGGCAGGCCAAAGTTACAAGGGAGCCTGTGACGGCGTGCCAGCATTTACCTGTGCTTGTGGAAGCAGTGTCGTCGTCTGCGAATGCGCCGATAGCGTTGAGGTGTCCCAGCCGGTCAACGGTGATTGAGATTGCGATCGGCGTTCGGATTCCACCCGAGACCGATGCGGTGAGCTGGCGGCGACATGATTACAGTTCCGGCCGGGTGTGCGGGTGCTGGTCGCCATTGCCCCTGTTGACTTCCGCAAAGGTGCCATGATGACCTTAGCGACGCCGAGTGGGCGCTGGTTGAGCCGATGATTCCACCCGGCCAAGCATGGCGGCCGGCCGCGCGAGTGAATGTCCGCGAGGTGCTGAACGCGATCTGCTATCTCGAATTATGCAGCGCAGGTTGGCGGATGTGGCGCAAATCACTGATTTAGCGTAGGATTTGGTTGTTGACTCCAATCCGCGCCATTTCCGTGAGGCCATACCCGCCATGACCGATTCTATGCTGCCGCTGCCTGGTCTGTCACCTGTTGGTGGCAAGACTGTTGTGGCTAAATTCGACGGTGGACTGCTGTCGTCGGACGCCGGCATTTTGGTTTTGCGCGAGGTCGAGCAACGCCTTCGCGTCGCCGATCGGCTCGCCGCCTGCATGGTTGACCCGCGCGCGCCCGAGTTGATTACGCACCCGCTCGTCGAGATTATCAGGTTTCGTTTGCTTATGATCGGCGCCGGCTACGAAGACGGCAACGACGCTGGTTCGCTGCGAAGCGATCCCATCTTCAAGATGGCACTCGATTTGTCGCCGTCCGAACGCGAACTGTGTTCGCAGTCGACCATCTCCCGTCTTGAAAACCTGCCCGATGCTCGCAGCTTGCTGCGCATGGGCCGCGCCATGGTCGACCTTTATTGCGAG